>Ga0335072_10002368_pt1 | contig 29305 bp, 25 predicted proteins | sample Lox_Sample_21_FD_206725 | JGI IMG/M metagenome (GOLD analysis project Ga0335072, IMG submission 206725) | Soil microbial communities from Loxahatchee National Wildlife Refuge, Florida, United States - Lox_Sample_2.1 | ecosystem: Environmental > Terrestrial > Soil > Wetlands | place: USA... | reverse complement strand
CGCGGCCGGCCCGCAGCCGCCTGGACCCCCCGCTTGCTGTCGGGCCTGCATCAGGGTCGAGACAGCGGGTAGCTTCGGTCACGTGGCCGCAACCCCCCGCAAGCGCCGCGGTATATCCGGTATCAGCATGCTGATCGTGGTGATTGCGATTCTCGGGCTCTACGTGGCGTTCCGCAGCGTGGCGCCGCTGCTCCAGGGCAGCGACTGCACGGCCGCCGGCGACGGGGAGGACGTCGCGCTGAACCCCGGCCAGGCCAGTATCGCGGCAACGATCGCGGGCGTCGCGCAGCGGCAGGAGATGCCCTCACGCGCGGTCACCGTCGCCTACGCGGCGGCGCTGCAGGAGTCGAAGCTGCAGAACCTGCGCTACGGGGACCGGGACTCGGTCGGGGTTTTCCAGCAGCGCCCGTCGCAGGGCTGGGGGCCGCGCAGCGATCTGGAGAATCCCGTGTACGCGACGTCGAAGTTCTTCGGCGCCCTGGCCAAGATTCCCGGATATCAGCAAATGCCGATATATCAAGCGGCCCAGGCCGTCCAGCACAGCGCCGACGGCTCCGCCTACCAGCAGTATCAGGCGCTGGCAACGCACATGACCCCGGCATTCACCGGGCAGAACCCACACGGGGTCTGGTGCTGGTACTCGCCCAAGATCAACGGGACGGCCCGGGTCGAGGCGGCCAGCCAGGGCCTGGCGCAGGCCTTCGGGCCGCAGGCGACCCGCGCCGCGTCGGATCCGGGGCTGATCGTGCAGGTCGGGAGCACCCGCAAGGGGTGGGCGATGGCGGCCTGGCTGGTGTCGCACGCCCAGCAGTACCGGATAGCTGACGTGCGGTACGCCGGCTACCAGTGGACCGCGGCCAACGGGAAGCAAGGATGGGCGCGCACAGTTTCCCCGGCTGCGGCGGGGAGCGTCGAGGCCGGCTGATAGCCTGCGGTCCACCGGGGACGGAAAAGGAGTAAGCAAGTGACGTACATCATCACCCAGTCCTGCGTTGACTTGTTGGACAAGACATGCATCGAGGAGTGCCCCGTAGATTGCATCTACGAGGGTGAGCGCATGCTGTACATCCACCCGGACGAGTGCGTCGACTGTGGAGCCTGCGAGCCGGTCTGCCCGGTTGAGGCGATCTACTACGAGGACGACGTGCCAGCCCAGTGGAAGGACTACTACCGGGCCAACGTCGACTTCTTCGAGGACATCGGCTCGCCCGGCGGTGCCTCGAAGGTCGGCAAGATCCACAAGGACCACCCGCTGGTGGCGGCGCTGCCGCCGCAGCCGCACTGATCCCCGCCGCTGACCGGGGACGTCGGGTGCCGACCCTCGCTTCCCGCCTGCCCCGGTTTCCCTGGGACGTGCTCGAGCCGTACAAGGCGCGGGCACTCGCTCACGCCGGCGGCATCGTCGACCTGTCGGTCGGCACTCCGGTGGATACGGTTCCCGCCGTGGCGCGCGAAGGGCTGGCGGCCGCCTCGGACGCACACGGCTACCCGGCGACAGCCGGCACTCACGCGCTCCGGCGGGCGGCGGCCGGGTGGCTGGCCCGCAGGCACGGTGTCAGCGTCGACCCGGACGCCGTGCTTCCGGTCATCGGGACGAAGGAACTGATCGCGGGACTGCCCGCGCTGCTCGGCTGCGGCCCCGACGACAATGTGGTGCACCCCGAGCTCGCCTACCCGACCTATGACGTCGGCGCGCGGCTGGCCGGAGCCAGGCCGGTGGCCGCGGACGGCGTGGTCTCGCTCGGTCCCGAGCCGGTTGCGCTGTGGTGGCTGAACTCGCCGTCCAATCCGACCGGCCAGGTACTGCCCGCCGAGCACCTCAGCAAGGTCGTGCGGTGGGCCCGCGAGCGCGGCACCGTTGTCGCGTCTGACGAGTGCTACATCGAGCTGGGCTGGGAGGACCGGCCGGTCTCGGTGCTGCACCCCGATGCCTGCGATGGCTCGCACGCGGGGCTCCTGGCGGTGCACTCGCTGTCCAAGCGGTCCAACATGGCCGGCTACCGGGCGGGCTTCGTGACCGGAGATCCGGACCTCATCGCGGAACTCCTGGAGATCCGCAAGCACGCCGGCATGATCGTGCCCGGCCCGGTCCAGGCGGCGGTCGCCGCCGCGCTGGACGACGACGCACACGCCGATGCCCAGAGGGCTCGCTATGCGGCGCGACGGGACGTGCTGCGCCCCGCCCTTGACGGCGCCGGCTGGGTCGTGCAGCACTCACGAGCCGGGCTCTACCTGTGGGCGGCGCACCCCGAGCGCGACGGCTGGGAATCGGTCGCGGTGCTCGCGGACGCAGGCATTCTGGTCGCGCCCGGGTCGTTCTACGGCCCGTCGGGGGCCGGGCACATCCGGGTGGCACTGACCGCGACCGACGAACGGATCGAGGCCGCGGCGGCGCGCCTGTCCGCCCTGGCTTGACGCCGCGGCCGTAGTCTGGCCGGGTGCTCCAGCTCCACGACACAAGGACGGGGCGGGCCGAGCCGATTCAGCCCGCGCGCGACCGCACGCTGCGGCTCTACGCGTGCGGCCCGGCGCCCGACCGCCGCGCGCACGTCGGCGACCTGCGTTCCTACCTGGTTGCCGACCTGATCAGGCGGCACGCCGAGCACCGGCTCCGGCTCACCGCCCAGGCCTGCCAGGACATCGCCGATGCCGGGCCTCCCGGCGGGGATCACGCCCTAGAGGCCGAGCGCGCGTTCGCGGCCGACTGCTCCGCGCTCAACCTCCGGCCGGCCGACAGCTCGCCCCGCGCCTCGGACGACGTCGGCCTGACGATCGACATGATCTCCAGCCTGGTCGACGCCGGGCACGCCTACCCGGCCGGCGGTGGCTCGGTCTGCTTCGACGCGCGGTCCTTCCCGGGTTACGGCGAGCTGTCCGGCAACCGCGTCGACGACGCGCCGCCCGGCGGCGGGGCCGCGGAGCGCAAACGCCATCCGGCCGACTGGACGCTCTGGACCGCCACGGCACCGGGCCAGGACCCGGCCTGGCCGGCCCCGTGGGGGACCGGGTTTCCGGCCAGGTCCGCCCAGTGCTCCGCGCTGTCCCTGCATTACCTCGGCGACGTCATCGACGTCCACGCAGGCTGCATCGACCTTTGCTTCCCGCACCACGAGCACGAGCGGGCCGAGTCGAACTCGGTGACCGGCCACGAGGTGGTGCGGCACTGGGTACACGGCGCGGACCTGATGTTCGACGGGCGGCCGATGTCCGGCCCCGATGGCAGCCCGCTGCTCCTGCCCGATCTCGCTGACCGCGGCCTCGACCCGCTCGCGCTGCGCCTGGCGTTTCTGCAGCATCCCTACCGGCAGCGGATGAACCTCACCTGGGACATCCTGAGCGACGCCGATCGCACCCTGCGCCGGTGGCGGGAGCTGGTGGCGGACTGGGCGAACTCGGCGAGCAAGCCGATGTGCGCCGAGGTGACCAGCCAGATCGCCGCGGCCTTCGACGACGACCTCGACACGCCAGCGGCGCTGCGGGCGGTGCGCTCGCTCGAGGATGACCGGCAGATCCCGCCGGGATCGAAGTTCGAGACCTTCGCCTATACCGACCAGTTGCTCGGGCTTGACCTGGCTCGCGACATCGGACGAGCTCCGGTCCGTCCGGCCGGCTAGTCGCTCTGTCCTCGTGCTTGCGCAGTCCCCGGTCCACGCAATGAATAACCATATTTAACGCCCAGGACGCAATGAATCGGGGTCACTGAGCATTAAGTGCGTGGACGCGGCTCTGTATCCGCCTCTTACGCTGGAGATCCGCCGAGATCATTCGGCCCACAGGTCACTCCAGCCGCAAAGGAGCCGCATGACCCAGACCTCTGGCCAGGGGCGCCACCGCGCCGCGCGCACCAGGACCTACCTGATGTGCCCGCCCGAGTACTTCACGGTCGAATACACCATCAACCCGTGGATGAACCCGGACCGCCCGGCCGACGCCGCACTCGCGCTGCGCCAATGGCAGTGCCTACGTGACGTGTTCCTGCGCCTGGGTCACACGGTGCATACGATCGATCCGCTGTCCGGGCTGCCGGACATGGTCTTCGCGGCCAACGGCGCGACGGTGATCGATAGCCAGGTCCTCGGTTCCCGGTTCCGCTATCCGCAGCGCGCGGCGGAGGGCCCCGCCTATCTCGGCTGGTTCGCCGAGAACGGCTACCCGACCACGGCGCCGCAACTGGTGAACGAGGGCCAGGGTGACATCGTCTTCGACGGGCACACGATCCTCGCCGGCCACGGCTTCCGCACGAGCCCCGACGTCGCCGAAGAGGTCGGGGCACTCTACGGGCTGCCGGTGCTGAGCCTCCGGCTGGTGGACCCCCGCTTCTATCACCTGGACACCGCGCTGTGCGTTCTGGACGCCGACACCGCCGCCTATTACCCCGCGGCCTTCGATGACGCCAGCCGCGCCGCGCTGATCAGCCACTTCACCGAGCTGGTCGAGGCCAAGGACGAGGACGCCGAGGTGCTGGGCCTCAACGCGATTAGCGACGGCCGGCACGTGGTACTGCCGGAGCAGGCGACCGGCCTGGCCGCTCAGATCGCGGACAAGGGCTTCGTGCCCGTGGGAATCGACATGTCGGAATTCCTCAAGGCGGGGGGCGGTCCCAAGTGCTGCACCCTGGAGTTCCACACGACAACGCCCAACCCGGCTGAAACCGACGCCTGAAGGAGCTGGACATGACCGACGGCACTTCGACGGCGGACCGGCTGCGCGCTCAGGGAGCGGCCCACGGCGCGCACAACTACCACCCGCTCCCGGTCGTCATCGCCGAAGCCGAGGGCGCCTGGGTGACCGACGTTGACGGTCGTCGCTACCTGGACCTGCTGGCCGCGTACTCGGCGATCAACTTCGGGCACCGTCACCCCAGACTCGTGGCGGCCGCGCAGCGGCAACTGGAGCGGGTGACCCTCGTCAGCCGGGCGTTCGAGCACGACCAGTTCGGCCCGTTCTGCGCCGAGCTGGCGGAGCTGGCAGGCATGCAGATGGTGCTGCCGATGAACACCGGGGCCGAGGCCGTGGAGACGGCGATCAAGACCGCCCGCAAATGGGGCTACGAGGTCAAGGGCGTGCCGGAAGGCGAGGCCGTGATCGTGGTCTTCGCCGGGAACTTCCACGGACGCACGACGACGATCATCAGCTTCTCCACCGACGACGATGCCAGGGGCTCGTTCGGGCCTTACACGCCCGGGTTCAAGGTCGTCCCGTACGGCGACCTGGACGCGCTCGCCGCTGCCGTGGACGATCGCGTGGTCGGCGTGCTCGTCGAGCCCATCCAGGGCGAGGCCGGGGTGTTGGTGCCGCCGCCCGGGTTCCTGGCCGGGGTGCGCGAGATCTGCTCCGCCCGCGGCGCGCTGATGATCGCCGACGAGATCCAGTCCGGGCTCGGCCGGACCGGCACCACGTTCGCCTGCGAACACGACAACGTGGTCCCGGACATGTACCTGCTCGGCAAGGCGCTCGGCGGCGGGATCGTGCCGGTATCCGCCGTGGTTTCGTCAGCGGACATCCTCGGCGTGTTCCAGCCGGGCCAGCACGGCTCTACGTTCGGCGGCAACCCGATGGCCTGCGCGATCGGGCGCGAGGTGATCGCGATGCTGGCCACGGGCGAGTTCCAGGAGCGCTCGGCGAAGCTCGGGGCGCACATGCACGACCGGCTGGCGGAGCTGCCGCAGGCCACGGTGCGTGAGGTACGCGGCCGGGGACTGTGGGCCGGGGTCGAGTTCACCTCCCTGCCGGGGCGCAAGGCATGCGAACTGCTCGCCCAGCGAGGCATCCTGGCCAAGGACACCCACGGCTCCACGATCAGGCTGGCCCCGCCGCTCGTGATCGAGGAAGAGGACCTGGACTGGGCACTCGACCGCATCGAGGAGATCGCGCGCTGACCTGAGCCGCGCCCGGCCGGGCGCTCACGGTCAGCGGCCAACCGGGGGGTGAGGCCATGACGGCCCGGTGGCGCACGATCCTGGTCGCGATCACGGTCGCCGTGGTGGCTGTTGCCACCGGAAGCGCGGTCGTGCTTCTGGTCGGCCGGCCCGGGCCGGTCAAGGTCCGCCAGCTTCCTCGCCCGGGCTCGTCGCGCGGGGCGGCGCACCGGCCGCTGTCGTCGCCGTTCACCGGCGAGCCGGTGCCGTCGCTGCGCCCGGTGCTGGCGGTCAAGATCGACAACTACCTCCTGGCCCGACCGCAGACGGGGCTGACCAAGGCCGACATCGTATACGTCCTGCCGGTCGAGGGCGGCCTGAGCCGGTTCCTTGCCATCTTCTCCTCGCACCTGCCGCCGGTCGTCGGGCCGGTCCGCAGCGCCCGGCAGGATGACATCGAACTGCTCCGGCAGTTCGGCCGCCCGGCCTTCGCGTTCTCCGGTGCCCAGCCGCAACTGCTCCCGGTCGTCGAGCACTCGCGGATCGTGGATCTGTTCGACGGCGTCGCGGGCGGCTACTACCGCAGCCCGGCCCGCGCCGCGCCCTACAACCTGTACGCGCACGCCGGCAGCCTGGCGGCCGAGGGCCGGGGCGCCAGCACAGCCCGCGACATCGGCTTCCGGTTCGGCCCGGCCCCGCCGGGCGGACGTGCCACAGCGGCCTTCTCGGTCTCGTATCCGGCCGCTTCGCTGCGGTTCGGGTGGTCAGCCCGGCGGCAGCGGTGGCTGGTATGGACGGACGGCTCCCCCGCGCTCACCACGGACGGCGGGCAACTGCGCCCGGCCACGGTGGTCATCCAGTACACGACCGTGCGCACGTCCAGGTTCCTCGAACAGGGCGTCAGGCCGCCGTACGCGCAGAGTACAGGCTCGGGCCGGGCCGTGGTGCTGCGCGACGGCCGAGCCTACGACGCACGCTGGTCACGGCCGAGCGCCGACAACGGCACCACGTTCACGCTGCCAGGCGGCAGGCGGATGGACTTCGCCCGCGGCCAGGTCTGGGTGGTGCTCGCGGCGAAGGGGTGATTTGCTGACGCTGCCGGAAGGGACGGGCCAATGGCAGCAGATCTATCCAGACACGAGCTGATCGGGGTCGGCCGGACAGCCGACGTCTACGCGATCAGCGCGGCCCGGGTGCTGCGCCGCTACCGGGTCCCGATCGACGTGCGCGCCGAGGCGGACGTGATGGCGTACCTGGGCCGGGCCGGATATCCGGTGCCCGCCGTCTATGACGCGGACGGCACCGATCTCGTCATGGAGCGGCTGGACGGCGGCGACATGCTCGCCGACCTGGCCCGCAGGCCCTGGCGGGCCCGGCGGCACGGCCGCACACTGGCCGCGCTGCACGACCGGCTGCACGCGATCGAGGCACCGCCGGGCCTGCGGCCGTTCGGGACCGGGAACCGGGTGCTGCACCTGGACCTGCATCCGGCCAACGTGATGCTCACGACCCGGGGACCGGTGGTCATCGACTGGGTCAACGCCCGCGCGGGCACCCCCGGGGCCGACGTGGCCATGGCCTACCTGATCATGGCCTCATCGGAGGTCGACGACATCCCGGCCTCGCTGCGGCTGACGTTGCGGCCGGTCCGGGCCGCGCTGATCGGGGGGTTCCGGCGCGCGGCCCACGATGATCCTGGACCGCACATCGCCATGGTGGCCAGGGAGCGGATGCGAGACCGCAACGTGCGGCCCGGCGAAATCGAACGCCTGCGCAAGCTGGCCGAAGCCGCCGAGCAGGCTGCATCCCCGGCTGCCGGTTCGCCGGCCTGATGAAGCCGCCCCGACCTGGCCGCCCGCCCCGCCCCGGCACGCCAACCGCGCCGCCCCGCACGCACGCCGCCCCGCCCCGGCACGCCATCCGCCCCGCGCGGCCCCGACGGCGCCCGCCCCGCCCCGCACGCTAACCTCCCTGGGCGCGCGGGTGGCTGCTCGGCCCCGTCGTTGATGGCCTTACGGTCCCTTCGGCAGTGGCGTGAATGGCACCATCGCTGTTGTTCTTTGCGCAGCTACGGACCGCCCATGCTGTTCGGCCCACCGCAGGACAGTCGTAAGGCTCGAACTTTTATCCCGATATGCCCTGGTTTTCGCCCGCCTTGGGGCGGACTCGCCGACGGAGTGAGGGGCGGGCAGGTTTGCGGTCCTCCCGCTTGACTCTCGGCCGTGTCCGATAATCGCTGGCCTGTCCGAAATACGGGGGCCTCGCGGGACGGGCCCGCCTACTCGGCGGTCTTGACATCAGGATGAATCATTACAAAAGTCAAAACATGGGTAAAGAAGCGTACTTAATTGGTTCCATTGGCTCCTTCCCCTCGGTTCGACGTCGCTTGCTCGGCATCACGGCCGCGTTGTCGCTCGGCACCGCGCTGGCCGTCTCGGGCGGCAGCCTGGCGCATGCCGCGGCCGGCCTGGGGTCCGGCACGGGGCCCGGGGCACCCGTGATGGCCGGAGCGGCCTCGGGCGGCCGCGTCATCGTGGTGTTGAAAGATCAGTTCTCCGGCATGAACCTGCGGACGCAGGCCGGCCAGCGCATGGCCGCGGCGCATTCCGACCAGGCGCCGGTCGTGTCCGAGATCACGGCCCACGGCGGCACCGACGTCACGCAGCTAGTGGCCCCCGACGCGGTGGCGGCCGACCTGTCGGCTGCCGAGGTCAGCCAACTGCGCGGCAATGCGGCGGTGGCCGAGATCGTGCCGGACGTCCCGGTGTCGGTGGCCGGGTCGGGCTCGGTACCGGCATCGACCCCGGTCGAGCCAAAAGCCAAGGTGGCAGGGCCGAACAAGGTCTCCAACTGCCCGTTCAACCCGGCCGGGACGTCCAAGCCGCTGGTGGAACCCGAGGCGCTATCGGACATCCACGCCTACAGCGCCAACCCGCACACGCCGGACATGGCGAACTCCATCGCCAGCGGGACGGGAGTGATCGTCGGGAACATGGGAGCCAACGAGCTCGCCGGCAACCCGAACTTCACCCGGGCGGACGGCTCGCACGTGGTCATCGACGCGCCCGACTACACCGCCGACCACAGCAACGACGAGGACTACGGCGACGTGTCCTCGATCGCCGCGCAGGGCACGGTCGTGTACCAGTACTCGGGAGCGCTGCCCTACTCGGACGTGCCGCCCGGCTGCTCGTTCGTGATCAGGGGCGACGCCCCTGGCGCCTCGGTCGTCGACTTGTCGCAGGTCGACACGCCGGTGCTGCTGCTGTCTCAGGTCCTGGCCGGGATCGACGCCGCGGCCACGACCGTGCACGCCGACGTGATCTCCGAGTCCTTCGGGAGCTCGTCGCTGCCGACCAGCACGTCCGGCCAGCTTCTGGCCAAGGCCAACGAGGCCGCGGTGGAGGCGGGCGTGACCGTGGTGGAGTCCTCCGGCGACAGCGGCGACTCGGGCACCATGATCGCGGCGGCCGACGACCCGCTTGTCATCGCGGCGGGCGCGGTGGACAACTTCCGCCTGGTGGCCTTGGCGCACGACTACAGCGGCTACGTCAGTAACAACATGGCCGCCTTGTCGTCCGGCGGCACCGCGCCGACGAACAAGGTCGTCGACCTGGTCGCGCCCGGCTACTTCGGCGGCGAGGCGGCCTGCGCCGACGGCAGCGGCGGCTGCCCGCCGAACTATCCGACCGAGTCGATGCGCGGCACGAGCGAGTCGGCGCCGTTGATAGCCGGCGCGGCCGCCGACGTGATCCAGGCCTACCGGGACACGCACGGCGGGACCAGCCCCACCCCCGCGATGGTGAAGGAGATCTTGACCAGCACCGCGACCGACATCGACTCGCCCGCCGATCAGCAGGGCTCCGGCCTGCTCAACGTCTACGCGGCGGTCAGGGCCGCGCAGCAGATGCCGGGCACCACGGACGCCGGCCGCGCAGGCAATTCGCCGGGCCTGGTCGCATCGCCGTCGCAGCTCGACCTGGTGGGCAACGGCGGTTCGGTCAGCGACCAGACCGTCAGCCTGTACAACACGAACAACGCGCCGACCACGGTGGTCGCCAGCTACCGGCGGATCGGTCCGGAGTTCCAGATCGGCCGGACAGTCACGGAGAACGTGAGCGCCCCGCCGGCCGGCCAGCCGATACCGCCGGAGGGCGCGAAGGCGGCGAACACGATCAACTTCGTGGTCCCGCCCAGGCTGAACCGGCTCGACGCCGACATGATCTGGCCCGACTCCACGAACAGCAACGTCATCTGCTTCGCGCTGTTCGATCCGAGGGGCCGGCTCGAACAGCTCTCCTACGACGACGGGCCGCCGGCCGCCAACGGCAGGCCCGGCGCGGTGCCCGACATCCAGCACGCCACGGTCACCAATCCGGAGCCGGGACGGTGGACCGCGAAGATCTTGTGGTCGGGCACCGACGTTGACCTCGCCCTTGCCCCCGCCGTGCCGGGAACCTATACCGGGCCGATGTCGTTCAAGGTCTCCGGACAGAACTACATCAGCTCACCGGCCTCGGGCCCGGTGACGATCGGGGCGCGCTCGAGCGCGTCGGTCCCGCTGCACATCGCGATGCCGGTCAGCCCCGGCGATAGCGCGGAATCGGTCCAGTTCACCGGGCGAGACGGCGCGGCGACGTCGCTGCCGGTGACCCGCCGCACCCTGATCCCGGCGAACGGCGGCTCCTTCCAGACGCTGATCACCAGCACCGTGGGCCGCATGATCGGGCAGCTCGACACCTATCAGATCAGCGTGCCGGCCGGGCGCACCGAACTCGACGCCACGTTCCGCACCGCCGATGCCAGCGCCGACAACAGCTACACGTTCTACCTGGTTGATCCCAGTGGAACGGTCGTCGCCAGGGCCACGTCGCCGCAGACGGTCAACGGCACTTCGGTGGGCACGGCCGAGGTGGACACAGCCAATCCCGTCGTCGGCACGTGGACCATCGACGTCGAGCTCAACCTGACGGTCAGCGGAAAGGAGTTCACCCAGACCGTGTACGGGAACGTGCAGGACCCGTGATCTGACTCGTGGCGGGGGCGGCCGGACCGGTCGTCCCCGCCACGGCCGCACTCCGTCATCGCGGTGCCCCGGCCCGGCTATCCGAGCCGGGCCGCGAGCTCTGCATTTCGCTGAGCGAAACGCCGCCACTCCGGCGGCGTGCCGGCCACCAGGCGACCTGCCGCCTGCGACCCCCATGAACGCTGGCGCCATGAGTTCAGCCGGCCGCCCCGGATCCCGAGGCTGACGAGCACCCCGCCCTCGTCCCCGTCTGCCCTGCTGGCCCAGCCGTGCACGTCGGCATCGCCGGGATCGGGGCAGGTCACCTTCTGCTCGCTGGTCACCCAGTCCACGGCCTGGATCTCGGCCTGCAGCCTGGCCGCCAGCTCAAAGGCCAGTTCTGTGGCCGCGCCGTCGCGGCGCCGGAGCAGTTCGGCCCGCAGGGCCGCCACCGCATCGGGTTCCCGGTCGAACAGGGCGGTTATCGCGTCGATCAGCGCCGCCCGGTCGCCGGGATCGACCCCGCGCACCCCGGCCAGGTCTCGCAGCGTCCCCCGCAAGCCATCCGCGGCATAGGCCACCGGCATCACCCGGTGCACGGCGGATGCGGCCAGCCGCACCCTCAGCCCACCGAGGTAGGGGCCGAAGTAAAGAGCGTCGGGCGAGGGACAAGCCTCGTGCACCACCGTGAGACCCGGAAAACGCGGCCGCAGATCCAGGCGGACGTAGACCGGTACCTCCTGACCGCCCGGGGTGCGATTCCACCGCGGCAGCCCGCGCTCCAGCAGGTTGCGTTCCAGCCACGCGGCCTCGTGCTCGGAATCGCACACCAGCGCCTGGACCCGGGCGATCCTGGCGACCATCGGCGCCAGGTGCCGGCGCGAGCCGAGGTCGCCCCAGTAGGAGGCGACCCGGCGCCGGAGGTTGACCGCCCGGCCGACATAGAGCACGCGATCGCGCTGGTCGCGGAACCGGTAGACGCCGGGCTCGGCCGGCAGCGCCGCCACGGCGGCAGGCCGGATCGCGCCGGCGGCCCGCGTGCCCGCCGAGCCGCGATCGGCTCGCGCCGCGCCCGGCTCGTTACCGGCCCGCGCCGCGCCCGCTTCACCGTCGGCTGCCGACACCTCGCTCATCTCAGCGCCGACCGTACCTCGTGGCTGCCGCGGCTCGCTCTGGTCTGACCGCCGGGCAGGCACGGAGCCGGGGCGTTAAATAAAATGCGAATCTTGCTACCAGCGGTAGCATAAATTCATGAGCGCATCGGAGGGGAGCGACCGGGCCGCCGGGGCGCTGAGCGCGCTCGAGGAGGCCCTGCGGCAGGCTCTGGCCGCGGTGCCGCGCGGCCAGGTGGTGAAGTGCATTACGACCGCGCTTCCGGCCGAGGTGGTTCTCGACCGGAGCGCCCGGCTGCACGAGAGCAAGGTACGGAAGGTGAGCGTGTCCATGCCCGAGGAACTGGCCGATGCCGTGCGCGCCCGCACCGGCTCCGGCGGCTTCAGCCGTTACGTGACCGACGCGGTGAGCCGCGAGTTCCAGCACGACCTTCTCGGAGAACTTCTTGATGAGCTCGACGCCGAGTACGGACCGGTGCCTGAAGAGCTCATTCAGCAGGCGAGGCGCGAGTGGCCAGACCACGACGACCAGAGCTAACCGGCACCTTGGTGCTTGACGCGGAGGGTCTGGTCAAGCTGGCTCGCGGCAACCTGGAAGCCCGCGCGCGAGCCCGGCAGGCTTACCGGCGCGGCTCCACTGTCGTGACCGGAGCGTCAACCCTCGCCGAAATCCTGCGGGGCGGGCCGCGGGATGCCCCACTGCACCGGGCCCTGGCCAAGATCAAAGTGATTCCGATCGAAAGTCAGCAGGGGCGGGCGGCGGGCGAACTGCTCGGGCGGACCGGGCTGTCGGGGCACCGGTGCGCGCTTGATGCATTGCTCGCGGTGATCGCGCTCGACCAGCCCCGGCCGGTCATGCTGCTCACCAGCGACCCGAAGGACCTGGGCCGCCTGACCGACGAGCCGGGGCGTCCCGCGGCGGAGCGGGTCAAGGTCTTGCGCGTCTAGCAGACCGGGGCGGCCGGCCCGGGTGGCGGGTGCCTGGTGGTCATGGACCTGAGGCGAATATCGTTCGGCGTGTGACGATCCTGGCCAGCGCGCTCGACACCCGGGGAGCGGAGTTCGCGGCGCGGCGCGCGGCGATGCTGGCCCGGCTCGGCGAACTGGACGCCGAGCAGGCCAAGGCGCTTGCCGGGGGCGGGCCGAGGTACGTCGAGCGGCACCGTGCCCGGGGCAAGCTGCTGGCCCGCGAGCGGATCGAGTTGCTGGTCGATCCGGACTCGCCGTTCCTGGAACTCTCGCCGCTGGCCGGCTACGGCACCGAGTTCCCGGTCGGGGGCAGCGTGGTGACCGGCATCGGCGTGGTGAGCGACACCGAGTGCGTGCTGATCGCCAGTGACCCGACCGTGCGCGGCGGATCGACCAACCCGTGGACGTTGCGCAAGGTGTTGCGGGCATCCGACATCGCGCTGCGCAACCGGCTGCCGCTGGTCAACCTGGTGGAATCGGGCGGCGCCGACCTGCCGACCCAGAAGGAGATCTTCATCCCGGGCGGCCAGATCTTCCGCGACCTGACCCGGATGTCGGCGGCGGGGATTCCGACGATCGCCTTGGTGTTCGGGAGCTCGACGGCGGGCGGCGCCTACCTGCCGGGAATGAGCGACTACGTGGTGATGGTGCAGGACCGGGCCAAGGTGTTCCTGGGCGGCCCGCCGCTGGTCAAGATGGCCACCGGCGAGGAGTCCGACGACGAGTCGCTGGGCGGCGCGAGCATGCACGCGCGCCAGTCCGGGCTGGCCGATTTCCTGGCCGCCGACGAGCACGACGCGCTACGGATCGGACGGTCGATCGTGGCCCGGCTGAACTGGCGCCGGGACCGGGCCAGGCCGGCCGTGCCTGCCGCTGCGCCGCGGTACAGCGAGGACGAACTGCTGGGCATCGTGCCCGAGGACCTCAAGGTGCCGTTCGACCCGCGCGAGGTCATCGCCCGCATCGTCGACGGCTCGGACTTCGACGAGTTCAAGCCGCTGTACGGGAGCAGCCTGGTCACCGGGTGGGCGGCGGCGCACGGGCATCCGGTCGGCGTCCTGGCCAACGCGCGCGGCGTGCTGTTCAGCGAGGAGTCGCAGAAGGCGGCCCAGTTCATCCAGCTAGCGAACCAGATCGGCGTGCCGCTGCTGTTCCTGCAGAACACCACCGGCTATATGGTCGGCAGCCGTTACGAGCAGGCCGGGATCATCAAGCACGGGGCGATGATGATCAACGCGGTGTCCAACAGCCAGGTGCCGCACCTCACCGTTGTGATGGGCGCGTCCTACGGGGCTGGCAACTACGGGATGTGCGGGCGGGCGTACGATCCCCGGTTCCTGTTCAGCTGGCCGAGCGCCAAGTCCGCCGTGATGGGCCCGGCGCAGCTTGCCGGGGTGCTGTCGATCGTCGGCCGCCAGGCGGCGGTCGCGCGCGGCGAGGCGTACGACGAGACGGCCGACGCGGCCATGCGGGCGGCGGTCGAGGAGCAGATCGAGGCGGAGTCCCGGCCGTTCTTCCTGTCCGGCCGGATCTACGACGACGGGGTGATCGACCCGCGGGATACCCGGACGGTGCTGGGCCTGTGCCTGGCGGTCGTGGATCATGGGCCTTCCGCGGCCCGCCCCGCCGGTTTCGGGGTGTTCCGGCCGTGATCAGAAGGGTGCTGGTCGCCAACCGGGGTGAGATCGCCCGCAGGATCTTCCGGACCTGCCGGGAGGCCGGGATCGGCTGCGTGGCGGTGTTCTCCGATCCCGACGCGGGGGCGCCGCACGTCGCGGAGGCGGACGCGGCGGTCCCGCTGCCGGGGGCCAGGCCGGCGGACACCTACCTGAACGGCCCGGCGATCGTGGCCGCCGCCGTTGCGGCCGGGGCGGACGCCGTGCACCCCGGATACGGCTTCCTGTCGGAAGACGCCGCCTTTGCGCGCGCGGTCCATGCGGCCGGCCTGACCTGGATCGGGCCGCCCGCCGACGCCATTGAGGCCATGGGCTCCAAGATCACCTCGAAGAAGCTGGCCGCCGAGGCGGGAGTGCCCGTGCTGCCGGAGCTCGCGGCGGGAGAGATCACGGATTATCCGGTCCTGGTCAAGGCGTCGGCCGGCGGCGGCGGGCGGGGCATGCGGGTCGTGCGCGGCCCCGGCGGGCTCCAGGCGGCGCTGGAGTCGGCCCGGCGCGAGGCACAGGCGTCGTTCGGCGACGGCACCGTGTTCTGTGAGCCCCTGCTGGCAGCGGCGCGGCACGTCGAAGTGCAGGTGCTGGCGGACGCCCACGGGACGATCTGGGCGCTCACCGAACGGGACTGCTCGGTGCAGCGGCGCTACCAGAAGGTGATCGAGGAGACCCCGTCCCCGGCGGTCGATCCGCCGCTGCGCGAGCGCCTGCTGGCCGCCGCGGCGGCGGTCACCGCCGCCGTCGGGTACCTCGGCGCCGGCACGGCCGAGTTCCTGGTCGCCGCCGACGGACGCTTCTTCTTCCTGGAGTTCAATACCAGGCTCCAGGTCGAGCACCCGGTGACCGAGTGTGTGCACGGCCTCGATCTGGTCGCGCTGCAGCTCGACATCGCCCAGGGCGCGGCGCTGCCGTCGCGCCCGCCGGCGCCAGCCGGGCACGCGATCGAGGCCCGGCTGTACGCCGAGGACCCCGCCGACGGGTACCGCCCGGCCACGGGCCGGGTGTGGTCGCTGGACGTGCCCGGAGTGGTCGCCCGGTCCGGGCCGCCCGCCGCCGGCGGCGCGGCCAGGGGCCTGCGGCTGGACTCCGGGGTCGAGGCCGGCAGCGAGGTAAGCCCGCACTACGACTCGATGCTGGCCAAGCTGATCGCGTGGGCGCCGGACCGGCCCGGGGCGGCCCGCCTGCTGGCCGCGGCCCTGGACCGGGCCAGGATCCACGGCCCGGCCACCAATCGTGCCTTGCTGGCCGGCGTGCTGCGCGACCCGATGTTCCTGGCCGGACGGGCCGACACCTCGCTCCTGGATGGCTACGACCTGGCCGGGCTGACGCCGCCCGATGAGACGATCCGGCTGTCCGCCACCGCCGCCGCGCTGGCCGGGGCCGCGGCCAACCGGGCCGCGGCACGGGCGGTCCCGGGCCTGCCGGCCGCCTGGCGCAACGTCGCCTCGCAACCCCAGCGCATGGCCTACGACGGCCCGCGCGGACGGGTCGAGGCGGACTACGTGTGGCGCCGCGACGGGCTGGCCGCGACGCCCGGCGACGGCGCCGCCGCCGTCACGGTGATCGCCGTCGCCGCGGATCACGTGCTGCTCGAGAGCGGCGGGGTGCGCTACCGGTTTGACGTGACCGGGTACGGCGATGTCGTGTGGGTGGACTCCGTGTTCGGCAGCGTCGCGCTGACCCCGGTGCCGCGGCTGCCCGAGCCGGCGGCCAGCGTGCGGCCCGGTTCCCTGGTCGCGCCCATGCCCGGCAGCGTGGTGCGGATCGAGGCCTCGGCCGGGCAGCGGGTCAGCGCGGGCCAGCCGGTGCTCGTGCTCGAGGCGATGAAGATGGAGCACCTGATCGTTGCGCCGGGCGACGGGCTGCTGGCTGAGGTCCTGGTCGCCCGGGGCGACCAGGTGGCGGCGGGCGACGTGCTGGCCACGGTTACCGGGGAGGACTCTCAATGAGCGAACTGAAGGGACGCGGCGAGCCGGAAGGGCGCGGCGAACCCGAACGACGCGGCGAACCCGAACGACGCGCAGAAGACAAGACGGGCAATCTGGTCGGCTGCGAGCAAGCCGGGGAGATCACGACCATCACGCTGAATTCCCCGGGCACAAGGAACGCGCTGTCCAGCGCGCTACTGACCCGGCTGCGCGACGCGCTGGCCAGCGCCCTTGGCGACGAGGGCTGCCGCGTGGTCGTGCTCACCGGCGCCGATCCGGCGTTCTGCGCCGGAGCCGATCTCAAGGAGAGCCGGACCAACCCGGCTGCGGCGCCGGAGCTGTTCCCGCAGATCTTGCAACTGATCTGGGACAGCCACAAGCCGGTCATCTGCCGGGTCAACGGCAGTGCCCGGGCGGGCGGCATCGGGTTGATCGCGGCCTGTGACATAGCGGTGGCATCGCAGTCGGCGACGTTCGCGTTCAGCGAGGTGCGGATCGGGGCAACGCCCGCGATCATCGCGGTCCCCTGCCTGCGCCGCATGGAGCCGCGGGCGGCCGCCGAGTACTTCCTGACCGGGGAGGCGTTCGACGCGCAGCGCGCGGCGCAGATCGGGTTGCTTACTCGGGCCGTGCCGAAGCTCCGGCTGGACGAAGAGGTGGCCCGGTACGCGGACATGCTGCTGCGCGGCGCCCCCGGCGCGCTGGCGGCGACCAAGAGGGTGCTCCGCGAGGCGGGCACGCTGCCGGTGGCCACCGGGCTCGCCCGGATGGCGGAGCTGTCCGCGGCGCGATTCGCCTCCGACGAGGCCCGCAGCGGCATGACGGCTTTCGCGGAAAAGCGCGAGCCAAGCTGGGCGGTACGCCCCAGCTAGGCGCGGACCAGCGGCGTTTCCACCAGGTGCTCGGCCAGGAACCACGCCTGCAGTTCCCCCGTCCGGATCACATCGCCGACCAGCAGGTCGTTGGTGCCGTCGTCACCCATCTCCTGGGTCCTGGACGCGGCATCATGCGCGTCGATAAGGATCATCTCGTGCGCCTCCAGGAGGCGCGAGAGCATGGCGGGGACCTCCTCGACCCCGTCCGGCGGACGCGGGATCGAGGTGATCTCGGCGACGTGCCGAGGATCTCCGACCGCCACCCCGCCGAGTGTCTGCACCCGCTCCGCGATCATGTCGACCAGATCGAGCTGCTCGCCGGCGTGCTTGTCCAGCAACAGGTGAAGCTGGTAGAAGGTGGCCCCCCGCATCAGCCAGTGGTGCTTCTTGTAGAGCGCGTACAGGATCTGCGTGTCGGCCAGCACCTTGTTCAGGCGCTGGCACGAGTACAGGCGGGCCTGCGCCGACAGCCCGACCGGGAACTGCCGGACGGTGCCGAACTCCTGCACCTCCACCCCGTGCTGGTGCAGCCAGGGCTGGCTGCTGGCCCCCCGTCTGGCACGGCCGTTCCCGTCGCCGGCCGGTCGCCGGGTGACCGTCCGCGGGGTACGCGTCGATCGCGCGGCGGATCGGGCAGACGGCCTGCTCGCGGTGCTGGGCGTCCTTGGCGGCACTGTTCCCCCCGGTGTTTGTCCGACTCGGCGGCCGCGACGTGGCGACAGCCGTACCGCATCGACCTGGCACATGCCCCCGGGCGCTTGCGCCAAACGGCGTGCTAGTCCGCGGCCAGCCGCCGGTAACGGCCGGCGTGGTGAATGAGCGGGCCGGCCGTCCCGCCGTCCCGCTGCGCTGCTTCGCTGACCCAGAGCACCTCGCCGACGACGATGCTGTGGTCGCCCCCGTCATGCACGGCCGTGGTCCTGCATTCCATCGCGGCCAGCGCGCCGTCCAGGATCGGCGCTCCGGTCAGCGGCCCCGGCCGGTGCGCGATCGTGTCTAGCTGACCCTCCAGCGGGCGGCCGCGGGTGGCCAGCCAGCGGGCGGTCTTCTCGGATTCCTCGTCCAGCACGCAGACCGCCCAGAACCCCGCCTCCAGCACGGCGTCATGGAACCGGGCGATCTTCTCCGCGCAGAACAGAACCAGCCGTGGCCGCAGGGAGACCGAAGTGAACGCGCTCACGGTCATCGCGTGGCCATTACCGTCCGAGCTGGTCGACACCACCACGATGCCGGCCGGGAACTGCCCGGCGGCCTGCCGGAACGCGGTCTCGTCGACTGGCGTCACCGGCTGATCTTCCGCGAAGCCGCCACGAACCCCGCGATCACCCCGGCCAGGGCGCACGCCGCGCCGCCGAATAGATACCACTCGCCTGGGCCGGTGTTCGTGATCACGACGCTCCCTCCCGGGGTGCCCATGGCCATCACGAACGAGGCGACGAACCACCCCACGGCGGGCATAAGTCCGCCGATGGGCCGTCGCATTCCCCAGGCGCCGGCCACGCAGGTCAGCAGGATCAGCAGGTCGAAGGCCAGCGCCGCGATCGGGACGGGCCCGGCCACCCGGCTGTACTGGAAGCTGCCGATCAGCCCCTGGCCGATGCCGAGCAGGAACAGCACGCCGTAAGCTCCGACCGCCATCAGCCGGCCGTCATCGCCGGCGGGGCGGCCGCGTTGCCGGTCTTGGGCGCTTTCCACGTCAGAAGGCTAGCCAATGCCGGCGAATAGATCGGTCTCCCAGTCGTGCGGCCCGCTCCCCGGACCACGCGGGCCGCTCAGCAGCGTGTAGTACTCGCGGCCGAACGCCCGCTGACCCACCCGGTCGGAGAGGGCGAAGAACGGGCTCTCCACGGCGATCTGAGTGGCGTGCGCCCGCATTGCCGCGATCTTCTGATCCAGGTAGGCCGTCGCGTCGATCGCGGTGGTCACCTGCTCGTCCGACACGCCGAACGGAAAATCGTCCGCGGATTCCACCTCGGTGAAATCGGGTGCGCCGCCGGGGAAACCGCCTTCCTGCTGGCTGTTACGCAGCGAGTCGATGGCTTGCGTCAGCGCCGACCGGGGCAGCGCCGTGGCGTAGAACTTGGTGACCAGCCCTTCGGCCAGGTCGAACGCCCGCTTGGCCACCCGGTGTGCCTGGATGTGGTCCGGGTGACCGTAGAACCCGTTGTCGTCATAGCTGACCATGACCTGCGGCCGGACCTCGCGGATGACCGCGAGCAGATCGCCGGCCGCCTCATCCACGTCGGCCCGCCAGAAGCTGCCGGGGGCGTCATTGGCGGGCAGTCCCATCATCCCGGAGTCATGCCACCGCCCCGCGCCGCCCAGGAACCGGTGATCGGTCACGCCCAGCGCCGCGCACGCCGCCTCCAGCTCGCCGATGCGGTAATCGCCGAGCCCTCCCTCCGCGTCGGCGGCCAGGTGTGCAAGATCCGGGGGAATGACCTCGCCCAGCTCGCCGAGCGTGCACGTGATCAACGTCACACCAGCGCCCTCGGCCGCGTACTTGGCCATCGTGGCCCCGGTTCCGATCGACTCGTCGTCGGGGTGGGCGTGCACGAGCAGCATCCGCTGCCCGCGGTCCGGTCCGCTCATAACGGGGAGCCTAGCGGCGGGCCGCAGCGGCGCGGGCTGGCAGGATCGGCTCGTGACCGAAACCGCAGCACCCGGCCGGGCCAGGGCCCGCGACCTCGGCATCATCGTCGGCTCGCTGCCGACCGGCCCGGCAAACGCGATCACCGACGTCCCTGGCGTGCGAGTGGGGCACACCACGCTCATCGATGGCAGCGACATCAGGACCGGGGTCACCGCGATCGTGCCCGGCGGGCTGGCCGACGCCGGGACGCTGAACGCGGGACTGTCCGTCGGCAACGGCTACGGCAAGATCGTCGGCAGCACGCAGCTTGGCGAACTCGGCGTGATCGAGACCCCGGTGCTGCTCACCGGGACCCTGTGCACGTTCCGGGTGGCCGACGCGCTGGTGGGTTACATGCTCGGGCTGCCGGGCAACGAAGAGCTGGCCACCATCAACCCGGTGGTCGCCGAGACCAACGACGGGTTCCTGTCCGACATGCGCCGCCGCCCTGTCACCGAGGAGGACGTGCTCGCGGCCCTGGCCGCCGCCGCGCCCGGCCCGGTCGCCGAAGGTTGCGTCGGAGCGGGCACAGGTACCTGGGCGCTGGGCTACAAGGCAGGGATCGGCACGTCGTCCCGGATCGTGGACCGCGGCCCGGCCGGGCCACCGGTGACGATCGGGACGTTGGTGCAGGCGAACTTCGGCGGGACGCTGACCGTGCTCGGCGTCCCGGTGCCGCCCGAATCGACCGATCCGCCGGGCCCGGACCTGGCCGGGCAGGGCAACTCGTGCGTGATCATCGTGGCCACCGACGCCCCGCTGGACTCACGGCGCCTGGCCCGGCTCGCCTGGCGCTCGATCATCGGCATGGCCCGCACCGGATCCGACTTCTCGGGGCGCAGCGGCGACTACGCGCTGGCCTTTTCAACGGCGCCCTGCGACGCGGCGCCGGTACCCGATTCCGCGCTGGACCCGCTGTTCGTGGCGGCAATAGACGCGGCCGAGGAAGCCATTCTGAACTCGCTGTTCACGGCCGAGACCACGACCGGTTTCCAGGGCCACGTGCGCCGCGCCGTGCCGCTTGACCACGTGCGGGAGCTGTGCGCGGCCCGCGGGGTGCTCCGGTCTGCCACCGGGGGCTGACGACCTATCCGGTGTAGTGAGAGTCACACGCTCAAAGCCGCGCCCGGCGGCACGGAAGTGGTATTCAGTGGAATAGGGTTCTCACGGCAACGCGGGCGAGCGCTGACGGACGAGGTGCGCGCGCCGGACGCGGAGCGATCGGAGTAGTGCCCCCATGCGGAGACATCCATGACGACAGGCTCGGTGGCGCCGGCCAAGACCAGGGCGCAGATCTCAGCAGGCACGCTGCGCAAGGACAACTGGCGGCGGGCTCCGAGACTGACCGCGGTGCTGCTCACGATCTGGGTGACGTACGCCACGGTGCACGTGTTCATCGGTAACTGGTACTGGGTGCCCCGGTATCACTACCTGACCCCGTTCTTCTCGCCCTGCATCAGCGGCGAGTGCGCCCCGGGCTCGAGCAGCCTGGGGCAGTGGCTGCCGGCCCTGCCGCCGATCATCCCCTACGCGCTGGTGTCGCTGCCGTTCGTGCTCGGTTTCCGGCTCACCTGCTACTACTACCGGCGGGCCTACTACCGCTCCTTCTGGCGCGCGCCCGCGGCGTGCGCCGTGCGCGAGCCGCACGCCAGCTACAGCGGCGAGACCAGGTTCCCGCTGATCATGCAGAACCTGCACCGGTTCTTCTTCTACCTGGTGATCCTGATCTCGGTGCTGAACACCTACGACGTGATCCAGGCGTTCCGCGGGCCCGACGGCGACTTCGGCTTCGGCCTCGGCACCCTCATCATGCTGGCGAACGTGGTCCTGCTGTGGGCCTACACGCTGTCCTGCCACTCGTGCAGGCACATCACCGGCGGCAGGCTGAAGAACTTCTCCAAACACCCGGTCCGATACTGGATATGGACCCAGGTTTCCAGGCTGAACGCCCGTCACATGCAGCTCGCGTGGACCACGCTGGGGACGCTGATGCTGACTGACCTCTACATCTGGCTGGTCTCCGCCGGGGTGTTCAGCGACCCGAGGTTCTTCAACTGAGGCAGGCAGGGCAATGACTGACATCGAGCGACTCCCCTACGACGTGGTGGTGGTCGGCGCGGGCGGCTCCGGGCTGCGCGCGGCCATCGAGGCCCGGCAGGCAGGCAAGCGGACCGCGATCATCTCCAAGTCGCTGTTCGGCAAGGCGCACACGGTCATGGCCGAGGGCGGCTGCGCCGCCGCGATGGGCAACTCGAACCCGAATGACAACTGGCAGGTCCACTTCCGCGACACCATGCGCGGCGGCAAGTTCCTGAACAACTGGCGGATGGCCGAGCTGCACGCCAAGGAGGCCCCGGACCGGGTCTACGAGCTGGAAGCCTGGGGCGCGCTGTTCGACCGCACCAAGGACGGCCGGATCAGCCAGCGGAACTTCGGGGGACACCAGTACGCGCGCCTGGCCCATGTGGGCGACCGGACCGGCCTGGAGATGATCAGGACCCTGCAGCAGCGGGTGGTCGCGCTGCAGCAGGAGGACGCCCGCGCCCACGGCGACCCGGAGGCGATGATCAAGGTCTTCGCCGAGACCACGGTCACCGAGCTGGTGAAGGATGGCGACCGGATCGCGGGCGCGTTCGGCTACATCCGCGAGACCGGGCAATTCGTGCTGTTCGAGGCGCCCGCCGTCATCCTGGCCACCGGCGGGATCGGCAAGACCTTCAAGGTCAGCTCCAACTCCTGGGAGTACACCGGAGACGGGCACGCACTCGCCCTGCTGGCCGGCGCCACGCTGCTGAACATGGAGTTCGTGCAGTTCCACCCCACGCACATGGTCTGGCCGATCTCGGTGCGCGGGCTGCTGGTCACCGAGTCGGTCCGCGGCGACGGTGGCGTGCTGCGCAACTCCGAGGGCAAGCGGTACATGTTCAACTACGTGCCGGACGTCTTCCGTGCCCAGTACGCGGAGACCGAGGAAGAGGCCGACCGCTGGTACGACGACCCGGACCACAACCGGCGCCCGCCCGAGCTGCTGCCCCGCGACGAGGTGGCCAGGGCCAACAACGCCGAGGTCAAGGCGGGCCGCGGGTCGCCGCATGGCGGCGTGTTCCTCGACATAGCCTCCCGACGGCCGGCCGAGGAGATCCTGCGCCGCCTGCCGTCCATGTACCACCAGTTCAAGGAGCTGGCCGACGTCGACATCACCAAGGAGCCGATGGAGGTCGGCCCGGCCCAGCACTACGTGATGGGCGGGGTGGAGGTGGACCCGGACACCGCGGCATCGATCGTGCCCGGCCTGTTCGCCGCGGGCGAGGTCTCCGGCGGAATGCACGGCTCCAACCGGCTCGGCGGCAACTCCCTGTCCGACCTGCTGGTGTTCGGCCGCAGGGCCGGAATGGGCGCGGTCGGATACCTGGACACGCTGGGCGACGCCCGGCCGAAGGTCAGCGACGCCGAGCTCGAGGCCGCCCGGGCCGAGGCCCTCGCGCCGCTGGAACGGTCCGGAGGCGAGAACCCGTATACGGTCCACTCCGAGGTCCAGCAGACCATGAGCGACCTGGTCGGCATCATCCGCAAGGAAGAGGAGATCAAGCAGGCGCTCGCCGAGCTGGAGAAGCTGCGCGCCCAGGCGGCCAACGTCAGCGCCGAGGGCGGCCCGGCCTACAACCCAGGCTGGCACCTGGCCCTGGACCTGCGCAACATCATGCTGATCGCGGACTGCGTGGCCCAGGCGGCGCTGGAGCGGCAGGAGAGCCGGGGCGGGCATACCCGCGACGACTTCCCGCAGATGTCGGCCGAATGGCGCAAGGTCAACATCATCGCCGCGCTGGACGGTGACCGGGTGACGCTGCGACGACAGCCGATGACCCCGATGCGTGACGACCTGCTCGGCCTGTTCGACCGGGACGAGCTGAAGAAGTACTACACCGAGCCGGAGCTCCCTCCGGCGACGGGCAAGGAGACGACAAGCTGATGGGCGAGAAGGTAGCGCTCAAGGTCTGGCGGGGCGACGCGGGGCAGGGGCGGCTGACCGACTACCAGGTCGAGGCCAACGAGGGCGAGGTCGTCCTCGATGTGCTGCACCGGCTCCAGGCCACCCAGACAGGCGACCTGGCCGTCCGGTGGAACTGCAAGGCGGGCAAGTGCGGGTCCTGCTCCATGGAGATCAACGGGCGGCCGCGCCTGGCCTGCATGACCCGGATGTCGATCTTCGAGCCGGGCGAGCCGATCACGATCACGCCGCTGCGGACCTTCCCGGTGATCCGGGACCTGGTCACAGACGTCTCGTTCAATTACGCCAAGGCGCGTGAGATTCCGTCGTTCACGCCGGAACCGTCGATCGGGCTGGGCGAGTTCCGCATGCAGCAGGTGGATGTCCAGCGGTCCCAGGAGTTCCGCAAGTGCATCGAGTGCTACCTGTGCCAGAACGTCTGCCACGTGATCCGGGACCATCCCGACAACGAGCGCCCGTTCGCCGGCCCTCGGTTCCTGATGCGGGTCGCCGAGCTGGAGATGCACCCGGCCGACACCGCGGACCGGCGGGAGATCGCGCAGGACGACTTCGGCCTGGGCTACTGCAACATCACCAAGTGCTGCACCGAGGTCTGCCCGGAGAACATCAAGATCACCGACAACGCGCTGATCCCCATGAAGGAGCGCGTGGCGGGCCGAAAGTACGACCCGCTGGTCTGGCTCGGCTCCAAGATCACCCGGCGGCCACGCGGCGCTTCGGACACCCCCGCCGTCCCCGGCAAGAGCTAACGCCAGGCCCTTTCCGCCGCACTCACGCGGAGCAAGTACGCTGCACCGGACGGTGATATCGTCATGAACCTTCACGATTGGTTAAGACGGGTGCCACCGTCACCGACCGCGCGGGAGAGTCCGTACCATTAACCCTGCGCGCGAAACCGCACCCTTCTGACGGGCCGCGGCGCGCAGCCCCAAGGACCACAGGCGCGAAAGGCTTCCATGTCGCACATCACCTATCTTGAGGCCTCGGTGGTCGGCCTCATCCAGGGCGTGACCGAGCTGTTCCCGGTGTCCAGCCTCGGTCACAACGTGCTGATCCCGGCGCTGATCGGCGGCAGCTGGGCTGGCGACCTCAACGTCGCGAAGTCGGAGTCGCCGTACCTGGCGTTCATCGTGGGCCTTCACGTCGCGACGGCGATCGCGATGATGATCTACTTCTGGCGCGACTGGGTCCGGATCATCGGCGGATTCTTCACCTCGATCCGCGACAGGCAGATATCCACCGTCGACCAGAAGATGGCCTGGATGATCATCCTTGCCACTATTCCGGTCGGGCTGGTCGGCCTGAAGTTCGAGCACGCCTTCCGGGTGATATTCGGCGAGCCGATCCGGGCCGCGATCTTCCTGATGGTCAATGGCGTGATCTTGTTCGCCGGGGAAAAGTTCCGGACCAAGAAGTCGCTGGCCGCCGATGCGGAACTGGAAGCCCAGGCCGACGGCCTGGTCGCCACGCCGGCCGCCTCGAGCCCAGTGACCGATGCGGCAGTGACCGATGCGGCAGTGGCGGGCGCGGCGATGTCGGGCGCGCTCGCGGCCGGGCCCGCGGGAGCGGTGGCCCGGCCGGCGGGCGCGGGCGCGCACGGGGGTAATGCGGGCCGTGGTGCCGCCATGCACGCCTCCGGCCAGCGCGCCGCGCGGCAACAGGAGGCCTCCCGCGCCTACGACGCCGACGGCCGGTTGTCCAAGATCGGCTACTGGCAGGCGCTGATCATCGGATCGGCGCAGATACTCGCCTTGTTCGCCGGCATCAGCCGGGACGGTGTGGTGATGGTGACCGGGATGTTCCGGGGCCTGTCCCGCCAGGACGCGGCGCGCTTCTCGTTCCTGCTCTCGACGCCGGTCATCCTGGCCGCAGGGGTGCTCAAGATCAGCGATCTGACCGGCCCGCTCGGCAACGGCATCCGGGGTCAGGTGATCGTCGGCAGCATCCTGTCGGGCGTCGGCGCCTACCTGTCGGTGCGGTTCCTCATGAAGTACTTCCAGACCCGGACGCTGACCCCGTTTGCGATCTACTGCGTGGTGTTCGGGCTGGGCGCCACCATCTACCTGTCGCTGCACTGACCAGGCCGCGCCCGGCACGACCCGGCGCCGGCCGCGGGCGGTTACTCCCCGCGTGAGCGGCGCGCCCGCTGCCGGGCACGCTCCTTGCCGTCCAGGACGGTCTTGCGCAGGCGAACAGCGGCCGGCGTCACCTCGGCGCACTCGTCGTCCGCGCAGAACTCCAGGGCCTGCTCCAGCGACAGCAGGCGAGGCGGGATCAGCCGCTCGAGCTCCTCACCGGACGACTGCCGCACGTTGGTCAGCTTCCGTTCCTTGGTGATGTTGACGTCCATGTCGTCGGACCGGGAGTTCTCGCCGACGATCATCCCCTCGTACACCTCGGTGCCCGGCGCCACGAACAGCGTTCCCCGCTCCTGCAACGAGAACATCGCGTACGGCGTCGCCGGCCCGGACCGGTCCGCCACCAGGGACCCGGTGGGCCGCATCCGCAGCGGGCCGGACCAGGGCTCGTAGCCCTCGAAGACGTGGTGCGCGATGCCGGTCCCCCTCGTGTCGGTGAGGAACTCGGTGCGGAACCCGATCAGCCCTCGTGCGGGCACCACAAAATCCAGCCGTACCCAGCCGGTCCCGTGGTTGGTCATGTTCTCCATCCGGCCCTTACGCTGGGCCAGCAGCGAGGTCACCGCGCCGAGGTAGTCCTCGGGCACGTCCACGGTCAGCCGTTCCACGGGCTCGTGGCGGTGCCCGTCCACCTCGCGCAGCACCACGGTCGGCCGGCCCACGGTCAGTTCGTAGCCCTCCCGCCGCATGGTCTCGACCAGCACCGCGAGCGCGAGCTCACCCCGGCCCTGCACCTCCCAGGTGTCCGGCCGGCCGGTCGGCAGCACCATGATCGATACGTTGCCGACCAGTTCCCTGTCCAGCCGGTCGCGGACCATCCGCGCGGTGACCCTGCTCCCCTTTTCCCGGCCGACAAGGGGCGAGGTGTTCACGCCGATCGTCATCGAGATGGCCGGCTCGTCCACAGTGATCAGCGGGAGCGGCCGCGGGTCGTCCACGTCGGCCAGTGTCTCTCCGATCATGATCTCGCTGATCCCGGCCACGGCGATGATGTCGCCCGCCGACGCGCTGGCGGCCGGCACCCGCTCCAGCGCCTCCGTCCGGAACAGTTCGCTGATCTTCACCCGTTCGATCGAACCGTCCCGGCGGCACCAGGCCGCCTGCTGGCCCCGCGAGATCTGGCCGCTGTGCACCCGGCACAGCGCGATCCGGCCGAGATAGGAGGAAGCGTCCAGGTTGGTGACATGCGCCCGAAGCGGCTCCTCCGGATCGTAGGTCGGCGCGGGAACGTGTTCCCGCAGCACCGAGAAAAGCGGCTCGAGGTCCGGCGCGTCGGGCAGCGAGCCGTCATCGGGCCGCTGCAGTGACGCCCGGCCCGCACGGGCCGACGCGTAGACGATCGGGAACTCGATCTGCTCCTCGGTCGCGTCCAGATCCAGGAACAGCTCGTAGCACGCGTCGACGACCTCGGCGATCCGCGCGTCCGGCCGGTCCACCTTGTTGATCACGAGGATCACAGGCAGCTGCGCCTCGAGCGTCTTGCGCAGCACAAACCTGGTCTGCGGCAGCGGCCCCTCGCTGGCGTCGACAAGCAGCAGCACCCCGTCGACCATCGAAAGGCCGCGCTCGACCTCGCCGCCGAAATCCGCGTGCCCCGGCGTGTCCACGATGTTGATGGTCAGGCCACCGTGCCGCACCGCGGTGTTCTTGGCCAGTATCGTGATCCCCTTTTCCCGCTCCAGGTCGCCGGAATCGAGCACCCGCTCGGCCACCTGCGCGCCCGCGCGGAACGCGCCGGACTGCCACAGCATGGCGTCCACCAGGGTGGTCTTGCCGTGGTCGACGTGCGCGACGATGGCGACGTTGCGCAGGTCGTCACGGGTGGCCAGGCGAGCAGTTTGAGCGGGCATGCAGGAAAGCTCCAGGTAGATCAGGGGAAACGCCGGGAAACCACGGCGCAGACAGTCTAATCGCTGCCGAATCCACAACGGAAATTGTCGTCCGCGTCTTCCCTCCAGGCACCGGCCACGCCCGGCGTGACCGGCTGGCGTCCGGCACGAGGCGCTCGCCTCACCACGACCCGGCCGGATTTTTCTTAACGCCCCGGTTCGGAGTGAATCCCGCCGCCCGGGGCTGTCCGGGATATCGAATGTCTGTTCGATGCTTGATGGTAGGCTGACATCGTGGCAGCGTACGTCCCTCCTGGCTGGCCGGCCGGAGTTCACCCGCCTGACAGCGACGAATTTGTGCCGACGGCGGTGACCTGGCTGCTGGACGTGGTGCCGCCCGACTACCGGCTGCACGGCGTGCTGCGACGCCATCCGCTGGCGCTCGCCGTGCTGGCCCGGCACCATCTGGCCGCCTGCGTCCAGGGCGCGCGCGAGGGCTATCGCTCCGCCCGCACCGAGCTGGCCAGCCTGCCGCCCGGCGGCGTTGATGCCGTGCTCGAGGTGTACCGCGCCGAGGGCCGCCGGCTGGTCGAGACCGCACGCGCCGTGGATCTTGTCGGCCGGGCGCTGCGCGGGGAGGTGTTCACGCCGCAGCTTGGCACGGCGGGGCGATCGGCACAGACAAACCGCCCCGCGCGGACGGACGGCTCGAGAAAGGACGCAGCGCCGGACGCCGCACCACCGAGCCAGGACGCGGCGAAGGAGCGGGCGCCGGGCAAGGGCCGCGCCGCGGCACGCCGCACCGCTAAGTCGGGCCGGGCGAGCTGAGCCTGGCGCGCTCCAGAACCGGCGCGGACCGGTTGGCCAGATCCTGCAGCCGCGAGGCGTCGCTCTCGCTGAACCGGCCGGGCTCCGCTGCCGCGGCGGCCAGCACGCCGGTCACCCTGCCCTCCACCATGAGCGGAACCGTTACAAGAGACAGCGCGCCGGCCGCCACGGCCTTGGCGGCGCTGACCGGAAGTGCCGGACCGGCCCGGGCGGGCTGCTCGCCACTGTCGGCCGCGGCGGCGCGTACCCGCGGCTCGCTCTCGTCGCAGGCATGCAGGAGGTAGGCCGTGTCGGCGCCGATGGCGTCCCGGGCCGTCTCGACGGTGCTGGCGAGAAGATGCTCGAACAGGCTGGGATCTGGCTCCCGGCGCGGCCTGACGATCGCGGGCTCCGGGCCGGACAGGTTCCATGCGGGTACCGCGGCAAAGCTTGGCGGCGCGGGAACCGATGCC
>Ga0335072_10002367_pt1 | contig 29313 bp, 29 predicted proteins | sample Lox_Sample_21_FD_206725 | JGI IMG/M metagenome (GOLD analysis project Ga0335072, IMG submission 206725) | Soil microbial communities from Loxahatchee National Wildlife Refuge, Florida, United States - Lox_Sample_2.1 | ecosystem: Environmental > Terrestrial > Soil > Wetlands | place: USA... | reverse complement strand
AGAGCACAACTCGAGATCATGTCGACAATCACAGAGATCACAACGGAGGCATACTTTAACAATCACCTCTCATCTCTCCCTCCTACTACTTTGGTGATATTATCCTTCCATACACCATGGGCGGCACCCTGCACCCAAATGGCTATCGTCCTCAAAACACTTGCAGCTAGCTACCCCGCCAGTAACCCGCCCACTACTTCGTGGCTATCCCTTAATGCAGAAGATCTCCCAGACATTAGCGAAGAGTACGGTGTTACTGCTGTGCCATTCCTTGTCTTGATACGCAATAAGACTGTTCTTGAAACCGTTTCGGGCAGCGACGCGACCAAAGTCCGCTCAGCGATCGAGAAACATGCGAACTCTTCAACCACGAAGCCTAAAAACGTTGCAGACCAGATTCCACCGCTGCAGAAAGTGACTCCCAAGCAGAGTAATGGAACAACAACCAAAAATTTAAGCTCTGGTACGCCAAGCAAAGACGACTCAGCAACGGCACCTCAATACTCGTCAGAAGAGATTGCCGATCAAAAAGAAGATTTGCACAAAAGGTTAACGGATCTTGTAAAGGCAGCTTCAGTTATGCTTTTCATGAAGGGAACGCCAAGTTCGCCACAGTGCGGGTTTTCCAGACAAATAGTTGCTTTACTGAGGGAGAATGGGGTCAGATATGGATTCTTCAATATTTTGGCCGACGATGAAGTAAGGCAAGGGCTTAAAGAGTTTGCAGATTGGCCAACATTTCCGCAACTATGGGTTGATGGTGAGCTAGTTGGTGGCTTGGATATTGTAAGTATGTCCGGCTCGTTTCATGACAATAGAACTAAAGCGTTCCGCAGGTTAAGGAGGAATTGGCAAATGATCCGGATTTTCTCAAGAGGTATTCGGTCAAGAGCTCAGGTGCCCCAGCAATCGCATCAGAACAAGTGACTCCAGCGACTCAAACAGTTTAGAAAAATGCATTCATAGTCAGAATCATATGGATAGCGTTAAGTGAATGGTTTACGACAGCAGATCAAAACCGCTTGAAATGAACTAGGAGAGATCTGCATTGGTGTGCTGGGAAAATAAAAATAAGTTTGAATATCACTTCAATAAGAGACACCAACTTCAAAGTATGCTTGTCGCTTTGCGCAACCTGATGTCCAAACCTTCAACAATATTGTGTCTTCTACTACATCTGTTCTAGACCTTCCCCGTAGCTCCCCGCTCAGTTGCCCACGGCATACTCCAGATCGATTTGGAGATCCAAATAACAGTGTAGTGTTCCGATGCAGCGACAGCCCGAGAAAATGTCTCCATTTTCGCTGCTCTGGTAAATGTCATTGGCCATCATGACGTCAGCGGTGAGAATATGATAAATCAAAGAAAATTGTGCCAGACTCCTCTCAGCGATAGGTGGATATCTCACTGTTATGCGTCTAACTAGGTTTTAGCCCTCTAGGGAGATGACAAGGTCCTCCTTGTCGCCGACTGCTTTATGTAGTCCGCTAGTCCGGCCATGTATAAATAGCACTAGCCTACTTACACCAAGGTAAGGCCGATTGACCTCAATTCAACATCACCCGGCACAGGATGAAGCCATATTCATCATGAGCTCCGTTCAAGATGCCCAAGTCTCGCCACTGAATGTGTGCAATCAGTGCAAGAGGCGCAAGAAGAAATGTGACAAGCGACTACCTAGTTGTGGCAGGTGTGACAGGTAAGAGAGCTTGGTAATCATTTAATGCCTTCATATTCATATTTGAGTAGACTCAGGATTCATTGTCTATACCAATCTGATTCAGAAGAAATTCTGGGCTTCCCGGCCGGTCCGGATATCAGCGAGCTTGGCAAAACTCTTTCGTCACATCGCTATGTTGCTGCAACTTCTATCAAAACAGCAGTCCCTCTGCCTGAAATGGTATCACCTTTTGCATTTGTCACGTCACTCCCTGGCTGCTTTGAAGGGCCATCTCTATCAAGAGGAGAGCTGAGACTGCTAGACCTTGACGAGCAATTAACAATGCAGGCCTTCGAGATTATGACTAGGAATGGAGATGATATCACCTCCATTTGCGAGAGGTGCTTTAAGATAACTGAGAAATGGCTCCCAATAATCGACAAAACGGAGTTTTTTGTTCGCCTAGAGCAGCTCCAGACTTCCCCAAATGCCTCTTTCTCGACCTTGGTAATGAGTATGTGTCTCTATGCTCAACAATCATCAGCTATACTGGGACGAAATAGTAGGGTTGAGTCGCTCTACTACACTACAAAATGCTTCTACTCTCTCCTTCAATCCAGCGGAAGAGTTTCCCTGGAGCTTTTGCAAGCTGGGCTCCTAATTGCTATCTATGAGCATTCTCAAGCTCTCTGCGAGGCCTCCGCATTATCCATTAGTATATGTGCACGGATAGGATATGCCTTAGGGTTACACAGAACGATCCAGCCTGGCATTGGATCAGGAGACATGCCTAAAAAGGATCTTGAGGAACGGAGACGAGTATGGTGGGGAATTTTCATACTTGAAAGGTAAGCCGTGGGTAAGTCCAGTCCTTTCTTGTGGTTAAAATTTTACAGAACGATGGCTATCGAGCATGTCGAGAGTAGAATACCATTCGCGTGTCAAACGCCTCCTATGGATCAGCAATTACCATCGGATAGCGTTAGGATTGATAAGGATAATACGGCCGTGCATCCTTCTGATGGTTACACACCAGTATCCTTTGAGCTACATAACGGGGCTCCCACTCGGCTGGGTCCATACCCTCGAGAGGCTCAAGCTGCATACCTTCTGAGTCAAGTACTTGATCATATTATCAATGAAAATCTCGATGAGCAAGCGAGGCAACAGCAGGCGGAAGAATTAGATAACTCTTTGCAGTCTCTTTTAATGGCTATGCTGGAACCACTTAGTGGTTACGCCCGAGGTGATTACTGTGGGGCTTACTCCATTTGTATGAGGTAAATTGGCTTTCGATTTCTCTGTTCATGTTTAGAAAGCTAACAGGAACAGTGCATTAATATGTCTTCACCAAAGTCGCCTTTCGAATGAGTCTTGGTCAAGCCCAGCAGATGATAATTCTTCTAAATCCCTACTTGCCGTTGAGGCAGCGTCAAGGATGTTGTTGGAGGCGTGTGTTTCATCTTTGATAGGGGCCCCATTGGACTGGGACACCATGCCCTTCTGGTCCGCATCCACCATATATATCGCAGGATTGGTGCGCATCAAGCTGAGCTGTGGATTTCCAGACAAGAAACAAAGGGAAATAGAACTTAGTCCGGCGCGGGCCTACTTGCAACATTTTGAATCAAGATATCAAATTGCAGGTATGCTCTTGATACTCTACTATGCTGAACACGACTGACTTTCTGCAGCGAATCATCTTGAAGGCATAGAAAAGGCACTGGCATTTTACAATGGCTAAATTAGGACTCTTCCACTTAGGTACTAGGCTCTTATAACCCCATAAAGAACTCCTCGTCGACTGCGGATGAGGTATGTTGGTATTTAGGAATGCAGGAATTGCCAGACGCTGATCTTGAATAGTGCACGTGAAGGTTACACAGGCAGATAGTCACGTGTCGTTGCTTTAAAGGAATATGCATGAATGCTGGCAGAATCTAATTTTGTATTTAGAGGGTCAAGGTGTCTAAAGGGGGCAATACAGATCTGCAGCAGGATTTCTTTTGTGCAGCCTGAGTAAGTTTGGAGATTGACTCCATGATGCCAAGCTCGGAAAAGGAATGAAAATGCACATGATGTGAAAGCTTTGAGACGATCTTTTAAATAAGTTACACTGTCTGAAACGGAGCGAAGATATAGTCCTGCTTATATGCACGCATACATAGGACCAGGGACCCGTCGGCTTGATGAAGAACAGGAGATGTAAGCCAACCGTAATACAGTATTCTACAACAGAGCATCAATCATCCCCAAGGTTTATACCTGGATGCGCCCTAAACCATACCCGCCTTGCCATACTCAAGGTATTTCGTCTACTTATAAAACCTCGCCCACGATCTTAGCAGCCTCTCTGTAAGTCTTCAACAGCTTTTCACACTTCTCACGCTCCTTCTTGACTGCGTCATCTTCGTAAAGAAGCTCTTCAAAGAGATCTTCTTTGTAGAGCTCACTGACCAATCGGTTCTGGACAACATCTTTGGAATGATTGACTAAGAGATGCATAACCGCCTTGGGGACCTGATCGGCTATGGATTCCCTAACGATGTTGAAGTAAGAAGAAATCAGTGCTCGAATAAGTTCTGTCTCCATAGCTTCCCGGTCCGTTAGAGCTGGTTCGCTATTATTGCCCTAGGCGAAGTTAGTTAAAGGCATTTCAAACTGCTAGGTAGAAAGCTTACAAAAGGCGAATTATAATCATAGTCTCTCTGCGATCTTCCCAGCTCATACTCGTCTTCTCGCGCTTGTTGTGCCGGATTTCGGTGCAGAGTTCGGTCATCTTGCCGTCTGATACTCTGACTGAAGCTAGGCTCTGCAGATTGACTGACATGTCTGCCCAGGTTTGGATTAGGAGTGGACAATGATCCCTGGCCAGCCCCAATACCACCAGAAGGTGGACCATCTTTACCGAAGAAGTAATTTAAGAATGAATCTCGTGCACCGCCCACTTGTCCATTGAATCTTGGCGGTGATCCTGATCTAATGCCATTCATGGTGGCAGCGATACCTCCTGTGCCATTTTCCCGCGAGACAGGCGACATATTTCGAGGAGCTTTGTGAAGTTGCTTTCGATGAGGTAAACTATCCATTTTGTCGACACCATTCTCCTCCTCGTCCTCAGGGTTTTCAGTGCCATTAATATTTCCAAGCTCTTTCAGGCGTCTGCGTTCCCGGCGTTCGCGCTCCTCTTGCAAAAGCCTTTTTTTCTCCTTTTCCTGCTTGTTAGATACGACATGACTCATGGCTGCGGCGGCTCCCAAGAAGTTTGGATGGTTGGTGTTAATATAAGCCCTTTGTATAGCAATAAGTGACTCCACGTAAGTAGAAGCAGGGCCGAGACGTTCACGAAGAAGATCGGAAACAACTTCGATGAGCTTGCCCTGGAGTCGTGGGAAGCGCGATAATTCGGTTGATCCGCACGTGTGACATATCTTGATAAGCTCTTCATAGACAAGTTCAACACATCGTTGACTAGGGATTTCTAGAAGTTTAATTTGTGGCTTAACAAGAAGGTCGAAAGCAAGTTCCGGAACGAAAAGACTAGGTCGCGGACCTGTAGAATTTCTGATTGCCGTGCGGATATCGAGAGCAGAAAGGTTTGTCGTTGGGTCTATGGTCTCTAGAGAATTACCGAAGACAGAGTTAAAGATGTAGTATATTCTTGCGCCTCCGCAGAGCTCTTTAGTAGATATCTCGGTGGAGGTACCATCAATGGACGAGATGAATGAAGATGCAAAACGTGTCATGAGCTGCAGGATCAGCGAGCCACGGTGTTCTTTGCCACTAAAATGCATGTCTCCGTAGCTTGCCAGCTCTTGTTGCGTTTGTCCCATCAGAGTATTCAGTCGTGCCTTAATATCGGGTAGTCGTTCGCGAATGTGTGCCATCAAGGTTGAGTTCAGGCTCTTGGCTAAGAACTGAGTCCCACATCTACTCGCCATGTTTCGATATGCTGGGTGATGCCGGAAGAATTCTTGTTCTGACTTCAAGGCTTCGGCAAGAGATTTGTTGCCTTGAATATCCTGTTGGGACCGGTTTACTACTCCAATAAATCCAAGCTTAAGTGGGTAAACTCGTCCAGACAATATATCCAAGGCGTTTGTTCCATGATCCATGAGATCAAGCTTCGTGAGCACACCAATCGTCCGTCGACCTAGAGGGTCCACGTGCCGGGCCAATTTCAAAGCCTCTGAATTCACGATGTCGACATTCGCAGGCGAGACAGCCAGGACAATGCTGTTAGGTTTTGCGATGTATTCAGAAATGAGGTTTCGTGTCTGCTTCTCGATATCGCTAGGCTGATCTCCGATAGGTACCTGTACAAGTTCCACTGAGCCAAGGGTCTACATGCAGCTGGAGTTACACATACTTTCGTTAAGCCTGGTAGATCAACCAAAGTCAAGCTCAACACATGCGGGGAGTAAATTTTGAGGTTGATGGGTTGTCTGTTGATGCCCTTGTTGTTACCAGCTATCCTGGCAGTCTCATTCTCGATCTCCCGCTTTACGTCTTGGAAGTTCGTGAACCGACGATTTGGGATGTGATGAAACTCTGCCCATTCTGGCTGCGTTGAAACACTTGCAGCACTATGAGGTATGTGAACCTCGTCTCCTTCTGGCGCATCATCCTCTCTGGGTATGTTGATAAGCTGCAGAATAAGAGGTCTCCGCGTGACTATCCCACTACCTCGAGGTAGGAAATCTCGCCCAACAATATTTTCAAGTACCGAGGATTTCCCAGAGGACTGTGACCCAACGACAACCTAGAGTTTCCGTTAAAACCACGAACCATGATATGCAAGGCCACAGAACTGGGGGCATGTTGACTGACAATCTGAGGGAGATCCAAAGAGTCATTGCCAATGGTATTGAAGACAAGATCTTGGAGCTTGTTGACTATTCCAAGCAAGTCTTCACCGAGAGAAGCCATTGTGATGTCAAGTCGTCAAGGAGGATCGTCAGCGGATGCGCTGAAAAAGGTAGTCGCCTTGGCGTCGACAGCAGAGCCTCCAGCTCCAGATCCAGCGTATTGAGACTAAGCCAGATTTGCTGGTCTTCGGTGGCTAGGCCACAGCAGACACAATCGCAGAATAAAAAGAGTTTTTAATCGTTATCTGGTTGATGAGAACTAAAATGGGGCGAATGTTTACTCCTTCTACGTACAAATTCTACCCGTGCCAGGTTTATGGAAAGTCGTCGCGCCAATATTTCTGCCAGAAATGCAAGGCACTTATAGAGCAGGTCATATCACATGCGTCCTGTCTCAACGACAAGTCACGAAGACAGTCCGTTTGACCAGAAGGCCTGCACTTCTACTTTAGAACAGTCAATTTGGCTCATTGCATAGACTTCTAGGATACTCTCAAATCTGTATATGGCGCACATATTCCATGTCCAACCGGGTGAAAGGTGACAGTCACGTGGATTACCACTTTACAAGTAGTCCGGGAAACCTTCCTAGCCGCTGATTGTTCAGAGACACTTTTGAGACTTCAGATCGATTGTGAAAGTCACCAAATCAACCAAATAACTGGTAGGAGGTCATGAAGCCATGATATTCCTATGTATGTATGGTCTCTGCTTTTACTGGTTTTCGCTGCTGCTGCACTATCTCCAAGATCTGCTCTCATTCATCAAGCTGGACATAGTTTGAAGGGAAGAGGCCGGATTGTCCATTACAATGGCCTGCCCACCATGCTTCATCTGGGAAGTCCTAAAATACATTAGTATTGAGTTCTACAATGAGGAGAAGGGGCGCCTACCAGATCTGTGATCTTATCACCCTCTGCAAAGCTCAGTTCATTATCCTCAGCAGCTTCGTAGTCATAAATGGCAGTGGCAGTGGGTTTGGCCTTGGCGCTTGGCGGTGGAGCCTCCATATGGCGGGCAGGCTGAGCTGGAGCTGGCTCCTCTTCCTCCAGTAGCTCGACATAGTTCGCGGGAAAAAGTCCACGCTCTCCTTTAGAATTAGTACCAGCATACCAGTCCGGATCCAAAAGATCAATATCCGTGATTGTTTCACCTTCAACAAGCTCCAGCTCGTTGTCCTCAGCTTTTTCATAATCATACTGAACAATTGCACGCCTTCCACCTGCTTGGGATGTCTGAGCTGCAGAAGATGCCGGTTCTTGACCAAAGGATGTCTCAGCCATCGCCATGCCAGCACCACGGGCAGGATCATGCCCAATTGGCTCTTCAGTGAGATCCTCTTCATCAGGTATGCTCTTCTCCATTGACCGTACAGGCATTGGGGGAGGTGACATTCGCTCTTCCGGCGGTTCTATTTCCGGCTCCTTTCCACGAGCAACAGGCATGGCAATCCTAACAGGAGACTCCTCGCGTTCTGCGGGGGTTGGTGGAGTAGGGCTGCGCTGTACCCGCGGAGGTGGAGGAATATTTGGGCTGCTATCGTCTTCTTCATCCTGCGTTGGGCCAGGACGCGTTGGCAACCCGGGCATAGCAATACCTCCAGTTGGTCTCGTTGATCTGTTTAGAGGGGGAGGAGATTGCTCTCCTGTTGTAGCTCTAACCATTGTAGGCGCTCCCATCGGTGCTGCTCCCTGAAACCTGTCTCGCAGAGCACCGATACCACCAACTGGAGATGTAGGCGCATCCTGTTCTTCACGATCTTGCTCCCCGGTTCGCTGCTCACTTATACTGCCGGTACCAGAGCGGCCGGTTGTTGTGGTAGCAACAGGCGCCCATGACTTCCCAGAGTATCCACTTTTCCATTCACCACCTCCACTTGTTTGACTGGCAATTGGAGAAACCATACTAGGAGCTGCCGTGTCTCCTGCACCACTAAGACCCCGCTCCCTTGCTTTCTTCTCAGCCCATATCTGTGCCGGCGTTTTGCCACCCTCATCGGCAAAAGTTCGACTGGCAGCGCCAACTGGTGCTGGTGCAGCAGTAGGCGGTGCGGATTGCAATCCAAAGACGCCAGGTGTTGGTGCTTTGGTACCTGTGAAACTACTCGTATTCGAACCAAATTTATTTGCAGGCTTTGGCTTTGGTAAGGATGTCAATCGTTCTGATTGTGAAAAGGCAGCAGATCGGGCGGCCAGTGACTTTGGCTCCTCACCGCTACCTGCAGAGACTCCTGTTCCAGCAGGCGAAAGCTGACGGGGACCATCATCAGATGGCTTTTGGGCTTTGGCACGGATAGCTGCAATGTCAACTTTTCCTACCGGTTCATAAGCCCCTTTCACTATTGTAGGCCGATCGTCAGTGGTCTTCTGGGCCTGAGCACGAATGGCAGCAATGTCGACTTTGCCAACTGGTTGATATCCACCCTTAACAATGTCACCGGTATCACTGGGGGTATCCGAGCGACTACTACCGTTAAATCGTGAACTTTCAGGCTTCTGCTTGGTCAATTCCGCCATATTGACCTTGGTGGGCTGATATGCTGGCTGGACCTTTTCCAGCTGTGTCCTTGTAACTGGAGGTGCATCAGCGCCCCATCCGTCATCATCGACAGTACCGTCATTCGCTCCAACGTGTCTCGATCTTGAACTTGCTAGAGGGTTGAAACCTGAACCGCCTCCGCTCCTAGTTGGCATGAAGGCTGGTTTTGAAGATACCGAGGCCGCAGGAACGGCAGCAGGAGCAGGAGCACTCCCTCCTGAATACTTCGAGCCTGATGCGTCGGCTACTTTTTGGAGGATGCCATCGGGGGTAAGATCGCGCTCGGATCGGGCAGTTATTTGGACATGGTATCCCTATACACTGTCAGCGGACTCATACTGATCGGCAACCAGATTTGTGACTTACGTGAAAAATCTTGGATACTGCTGCAAGATGGCTGGTAAAGTAGCCCTTGGTTCTCTCTGGCACGCCTTCCCCGCACTGGATTAGATGTGAGCAATATGTCCAGCCTATTTATGGACGCACGTTTCTTACCCATCCAATGAGTGCACATTTTGGTAAGGTTGTATTTGGATCTTTCACTTTGACAAACGCAAATTGTATGCGCCCCTCAGAAAAGTCATCAATTAGGTCAACAAGCTCACCCTCTATAAAACAAGATTAGCTCTAGCAGTAGACGCTGAGGGTCACCGATTGGCTTACCTCCTGTGCTCTGTACCTTCAATACGCTCTCTTTGCCACTAGAATCCTGTTGAAATGCCGACACAAGAGGAGCAGATACAGAGAAGAGAGCCCATTGTCCATACGTAGGAGAGCTGGCAGCTGGACCTGAGGGTGCTGGAGAACTAATGACACCCTTATAGCTTGAGTTGATAGAGGGACCGTTGGTAGATAGATTTAGAGAGGCCATGATAAAGCTTCCCAACAGTGAGAGATTGGAAAGCAGATACAGAGCAACGAGTCAATCAAAGACTGTAAGGCTGCCAAGTTATGCGGCGAACAGATTCGATTTAGCTGACGCCCTGTTTTGCTCGGAGCTGACGCAGTGCGCTCGCTACGACTATTCCTAGGAAACCTCATATTCCAGGTTTTAAAGTCTGCCATACCCCACTATGCTTGTTTGAAGTTATTGACGCAGGTATTTACATACAGTATAATAGCCATGCATCATAAAGTAGCATAGGGCTTATGGACCCCAGGAATGAAATCCTAACAGCCCTACAAATCACCATCGTGGTATTGCTCTACCGGTATTTCCTCCAAATCATACGTAATGCCAGCCCGGGTTTTGGTGTCGAGCTTGGACCTCGCCTATCAAAGTCGAAGAATCACTCCCGACCGCTCAATTTCGACAGCCTCATTCTCAGTCCAGGAGACCACCCATTTCCCTCACTCCATCAATCCACGCGTGATATATTATCCACACCACGGCCTCCTCGAGTTCTGATCATTTCTCTTTCACTCTTATCATCACAAATTCATTCTCGCTGCGATCGCGCAACTGCTTGTCTTTTCTCACAGCATTGAAGACAATCAGTTGCGCCTATCGAAGTCGTCGCCCGAAAATTTTATCCCTCTAACAAGTGTTGCCTGCTTTCCTCCTTCCTGCTATTTACTTTCTCACAAACCTTGAGAGCCTGCGCTGCTCTCGCACCTTTTCTTTCTGATGAGCACTTAGCTTTAACCTTCGACCATGCCAACAACTCTAGGCAGTGTCGACGAAGCAGATAGAACTGGTACCTCGACGCCAGATACAACCATATCTCTCGCGCCACCTATCCGGCTAGCGTCCGGGAGCTCTGAGCTTCCATCTGTGTCTGACATTCCTCCCAGTATGTCTCCTATAAACGATGAGGACGAGGACGATGCTTCAGATGTTTCGATGTTGGACTCGGATGACGACAGCGAGGATGATTCTCATGGTGCAGCCTCAATGATCATCTCTCAAGATCATGCGACGTCATCTTTGGTAACAGGGCAGAAGCGTAAAATGTCATTAGGGCAAGGGACCGCCAGAGGTGAGGATCATAAGCGCGTCAAGCTTGATTTGAGTGGCGATTCAGCTCTCGCGAGCTATCGGGATAGGGGAGGCCATCTACATGCCGACAGGTCTCTTCTTCCAGCAGAGATCTGGCATCAAATCTTCACTTTCACTTCCCCAAGAGCGCTAGGTCGCTTGTTGCAAGTCAACAAGGTGTTTAGAGCCTACCTTGATCCTTCCTCTTCAACAAGTCCCCACAATCTTGCTTCTCTTTCGATGTCTGTTGCCCAAATACGAGCCCCAGAAGCTATTTGGCAGGCATCAAGAAGGTTGTTCCTACCCGGAATGCCTTCCCCTCTCCAAGGATTGAATGAGCTCGGCATGTGGAGGTTGGCCTGTACCCCCACATGCCAATTCTGTGGCCGAAAGGATCAGCCAACTTCTCCATTATCTACAGACCAATGGCATTCTGGCCCAGGTGAGACTGGAGTGAGTACAATCTGGTCGTTTGCAATTCGTTCGTGCGGAAGTTGTCTCCAACAGAAAACGACCAAGGTAGGTGTATTCGTTTTCGGAGATGCTTTGGGAATCCCACTAATTAACGCACCAGGAAATCGACCTGTTGCTCTCGTCATCTGTTCCCTCCCTACTTTTGGCCGCGTTGCCATTCATTTTCGTTACAAATGATGTTCATATAATATCTTCGGCCACCTTGCAGAATGCGCATGCGCCAGCTCATGTCCAAATCACCAAAATCTTCTTCAGACCTCATGTAGAGGAAATCAAGACGGAGTTCTTCGAAATCAAAACCATGGGAGTCGGGACTGCCGAGGAGTGGTTGAAAGGCCTTGATGAGAGAGGAGAAGAGAAGAGAAATGACGCTTTCAAGTGGGAACGTTGGGAACAAACAGGTGGCGTTCGACGCATGCGAACTGGGGAACGGGCCTGGCTGCAGGAAAATATTCCTCAGTCAAAGCTTGCTATCACCAGTAGTTCTACGGCTCCAACTGAAGCTATAAGGCCGTTGGCAGTGGACGCTCGGTCAAAGCATCAGGGGGCAGGCGACACTACCCCTCAACCTGGTGCATATCTCACACAACCAGAGCAACCCATTAGCGCACCGTTCTGTAAATTTTCATTCCATCAGCATCTTCTACAATGGAATAAGTAAGCTAATTTTACATTGCAGCTATTAATACACCTCCTCGATTCGATTCGCCTGCTCAAACCGGATTTCCTAATTATCCTCCGCGCCCTTACCAGCAACCAAGGCATGAAAGGACTAAAGAAGAGGTCGCGGAATTGAAAGCTGCACGAAGAGCGGAGATTGAACGACGATGTATGCTGCTCGACCCACCTTTGACTCCCGCAGTTCTTTCCCACATGGCATCCTTTCAGGCTGCTATACAGATCATTAAACCCTTGGATGATAGTGCATGGGAGGTGCTTAAGCCAAGATTGCTATCGCAGCGTGAGGAAGCCCAACAACGAGAAAATGAACTTGTAGCACAGACAAGAGTGGTTCAAGAAAAATACGATGAGCGACGGCAATTAGATGTCCATCTTAAGGAAGTCAAGGAGGTAAATGATCGAGAATGGGACGACATCCAGGCTCCTCTTCGTACCCGGATTAGCGGTTTTGCGGACGAAATCATTCGAGATGGCTGGCATGGAGGCGAGAAAGTTACAAAGGAAAGTAGCCCAAGATTCGCCGCGGATGTGTTAATCTATGTACGAAAAAGATTCTATGCCGAGGTCGCCAAAGACGAAGCAGCAGTGCGCGCCGCGGGACATGAACCCAAAGTCGATCCTCCAAACGGACCCTATACCCAGAAGTTGATACTGGAGAACATGAAATTTGTTTTCGACACTAAGATCAAGCCTCTCACTGAGCAGTATAGTAAGGAACTTTTTCTCTGCAATGGCTGCGAGAACAATTTCAAGTTCTACGGCTTTGAAGGCGTCATTCAGCACTATGCAGCCAAGCATACCAGCGCACTCAGTGTTGGTAGCATAGTGGTCCACTGGAGGGCCGAGTGGCCTGAGCATCCTCCCTTCAATCCTGAGCCAGATGCCGCCATAAATACGTTTCACCCGGTCGCTAAACCTAACACAATGTTTGCCAATGGAGCCGTGACTTCGCCCCAAATTCATGGATTTGGTGGGTACCCGCCTGTGTCTGGGCAAACGACTGCTCCAACCCAGGCACAACACCCCTCAGGCTACCAGCAAAATCCAGTTTCGTATTATGGTCATCCACCATTTAGCGATCAGTACTCAATAGCTCAAACAGGATCCTTCATACAGGCCCCAACCCTCCAGGCGCAATCCCAGGCTTTCCAAGGGCCTCAGTATCAAGGCTCCCAGGCCGCTGGGTACCTGCCGTATTCAGGACAAGGATATCCGGTACAAGGCTTTGATGGCCAGTATACAAATGGAGCCCCGTTGACATATGATTCCCCTCATCCAAGTCAAGTTTATCCGGTTCCAATGGCTGAGCAGTCTGGCCAGATCTACTCTCAGGCCGCCCCCGCCCCTTTCCAGGCTGTTGGACAGTTCAATGCCGGGCAGTATAATAATGCTGGTCAATACAATCCACCTCCACGTCCCGTAGTGCCCGTCCGGACGGAAGCATACAAAGCGCAGCTCTACGATGTAGCACAAACTGCTCGTGAAGTCTGGAATCATACCGCCGGAGTAAAGGAGATGCCTGGAAGTGTCAGAGTATATGTTATCTTGTTCCATATCCTGAAAAGGTCTCGAGCTAAATACCCAGATGATCCTCCGTTGGCTATGCTCATTGATGGCCTGTCTAACAATAAGGATATGCGCCCAGTGCGGAATGTCAATGGCCTCGCTTGCCGAGCTTGCAAGTTAACCAATGGTAGCACCAGTTCATACAAAGGGTCATCCAAAGGATCTGGAGCCAACGAGAAGAAACTATTCTCTTTACCGCAACTGCTGAATCACTTTCAATCGACGCATATTGAAGGCACAGAGTCGCCTATCTTTGATTGGACTAAAGACATGGTTGAGCTTCCGGACAATGCTCGGATTTCCGTATTGGCTCGTTCTCAAGGAATGGATGACCACAAGATGCAGCTTATCTCGGAAGCCTTGCCTGATGCTTTTAGGGTCTCGCCTCCTCGTGCTGACCAGGGGAAATTGGAAGCCTCATATGCGGCCTATCCCCACGAGGAGGATGAAATGACCTACGGGCAGCTAGCTCCGTCTCGAGAAGAACACCAGAAATTCTACACTTCAGAACCTCAAGGCAGGTATCCGGGTCCAGGTAGGGAGCAATACGATCCTTCCGAGGGCATTGCCGGAGAATTCGTGCAAGATGCACCTATCCTTGTGAAGTCCTCAAAACGGCGTCATATGGATGACCGACAAATGGATTACCGGGAGCCAGCCCCAATGACTTACGTCGAGCGTAGGCAAGCATCCCCCATTTCTATCCGTGCCGTGGATGAGTATGGCCGCCATGTGATCCGCGATGACGGCCACATTTATTCTGAACCGCCTGTTCAATATCGCGATCCTGACGCTGGATATAGAGACAGAAGACCGCGAGCTTCAGAGGTCATTCCACATGATGACCATCATGGCCCTAGAATCGAGCATGGCTATGTGCGCGAAGTCTCCCTACCGCGTCTCCTGGCAGCGACGAATGTGGGACCTCGTAGCAATCATGTCGTTCACGTCGCTAGCGAGCCAAAACCTCGTAGCAATCCATCTAGACCTGTTTCGCATTCGAGCTTAGCGCCTCGAAACCAGCAGCCTTCTAGGGTTGGTCCTGTCGAAGGGGGCTCAGAAGATGGCGAAGTACCAGCCCAGCCAACCTCAACTCAACCAGATAATAGGAATTTCTCAGCCGAGCCTGACAATGCAGCGGAGAGGTTCCTTAACGAATTCCAGCCTGGCGAGAGCGCCGAGGAGTATGTCAAAAAGGCTGAAGAAGCCGAACGCCGTAATGAAGATGCTATAAGAGCGAAGTGGAAGTCTGAGCGGGTGGAAGGTATGCGACGCATGTATCAGCCTTCAGAAGAACAGCATCAGCGTACCTACGAGAAATATGAAGATGAAGGCCGTCCTGCTGTTATCACCCTTCCATCCGCCAATAAGGACAGATCACCAGAATCCCTCATTAGTCGCTCTCGTCTTGAACGGCCTGTGCAGCAGCACTATGCAGAGATGTATGAGTACGATGATCCTTACGCTAAGTCTCCTGTGGAAGCATCAATGCCCCATCATCGTTCGCCCGATATGGGAGATCATCGCTATAGGTTGAATGACGCAATCTATCGTGACGAACGACAGCCAATTCAAGGCACACACGCTCCTTCCAGCAGGATCACTCGAATTGAAACTATAAGAGTAGAGAATGATCGGCCACGTTCTACATCGCCCGTATACGTTAAGCTCGGTGCACACCCGAGTCAATATCATGAACAGAGTCCTGCATCTCGTTATTCCCAGCAAGAACCTCTATATCGTACACGCACTCCTCAGTCCTCTGTTCAAGAGATCTCTTATGAACGCGTTCCACGTCCGGAGTACTACCGCGTGTATACTGATGAGCCTCGACCTCGCCAAACGCACCATGAAGGGCAAGTCGAATACGTCCAGGTCGCAGCTCCCAAAGGAGATTACCTAATACGTCGACCGATTAGAAGAGAACCGGAGCCAATCTACACCACCTATGAAGATGGATCTTTCACTGCTCGGCAGGCAGTCTACGAAACTCGACCTTCAATCTCAAGATCCGATCCTGCATACTATGAAGAGTATGACCCTCGTCACCCAGCTCCACCTCCATCGACTACAGTACGTCAAGTAAGATATCAGTGATTGGAGGCAAGCCACAAACTGGCCTCATGGAAGTGTTCCTTTTCTGATGTACTTTTATTTCCTTTTGATCCGATACCCGGTCTGCATTGTTGGAGGCTTCACTTGTTTTCCAGCATAGATTTCATATCATTTGTGAGATGGCTTTCAAAAGCTTCGCATATGAATTCACCGAGTGTATGAGGTCGGGCTTCATGGAGTGGTATCATGCCACTTTTTTTTCTTCGAAGCGTATAAATTGTAACTCTAAATCTTATTTTGCAAGTGTCATCTGAGCTCTCAAAGTCCGCTGTGGCGCGCGGGATCCAGCGGCTGGTTAGATTATAATCTGGGGCCAGGTTTACACCTCTCCAAAGGTCATCTCTTGATGGAGAGTGCTCGAGATCTGTAATATTAGAAAGTACAACAAGTCTTAAATCCCTCGGAATCATGGTTCGAGTGATTTCTAAAACACTGTAGATTGTATTGGTCGTTAACTAGGCATTACATTTATGTTCATACGCGTCATCTTAATTACTCATTTACTTCCTATTCCCAAACAAGTTCTAATACGTGTATGGGTATACCGGAGGATGGTATCCATCAGGGATCTCAAGTTGACCATGGTAGTAGTTCTTGTCTTGCTGGCTCTCCCAGTACGCCTTGATGGATGGGAGGGTTGTGCGGCCGTTTCTGCGGGAGTGGCAATCAGGCACTGGCTGAGGTGCCCATGTCTTGCTGTTGAAGACGCCGGGATAGCTGTAGTTGAAGTACATGTCGGAGAATGGCGGCCCAACATCCCACTTGCGTAGGCGGTCGCCAGTGTGAGCGGCGACGTTGGCGAAGACGTTGGCGCCCACATCCCAGCGACCAAGGGTGTAGAGGCCCCAGTTAGCCTCGACCGTGGAGATCTCCGAGTAGTGGTCGTAGAAGTTGTCGTCGGAGGTGCCAACAAGGTCATCTGGTATGGAGTCACCGATGAGGATGCTGAATATGTTGTTTCGGATGGAGTATGTCTCATTCTCATCGAAAGTGATCAATACCAGAGTATTATCCATGAATCGGCTGTCAGTAAGAAGGGGAGTAAGGAAGTTCTTAAGCCATACACCCGCAACGGTGACTGAGGTGTCATGAGCATCATCGGTCATGTTGGGAGTGATAAATATCCACTGTGGAAGCTTATCGACAGCCAAGTCCTCGTAGAAAAGGGTAGTGTTTTTGAGCTTCTCAAGACGATCTTGATTGTTGACTACAGAGTTGTATAGTACCAAAGGACTGATCACGTGTCAGTGCTTGCACAGTTGAAGATCGGGCAAAAGACTTACTTGTGCTTGCGGACATAATCATTAGCGCCGGTCTTTTGGTTGACCCATGCGAATCCTTGGAAGCCTGTGTAGGGCATATCCTCTTGATAGATAGACCAGCTAATTCCCTTATCCTCAAGGAGGTCAACGACCGTTGAAACATTCTCAGGAACAGCAGTGAAAGGATCTCCGTCAAGGCCAAAATAATCGCCACCAACGACGGCCATATAATTTGGCTGAGATGGATGAGTAACAGAGTTAATGTTCGTCAGAGTGATGCCCTTCTTTGCGAAGAATTGGAAATTAGCTAAAATGCTGGTTAATAAGGCCTCGGTGACACAAGAGATTGACATACGGTCAGCTTGAACAATGTCGAAATCTTGGTTCTCAAACCAGATGGATACATAACGATCGAAAGCCTTGCCCTTGACTTTGGAGGTGGGGCTTTCGCTCTTAGCAGTTGCCTGAGCAGCATAGACATCAGCTGGGTCAGTGGCTGTTGGTGAAGCTGGAGCAGCAACAGCAATTGAGACAAGTGCTGCCGCGGCGAGACTGGTAGAGAAACGCATGATCGACAATTTACCAGATGCGTAATAGGTGTAACCCGGAGTGGGAGGTTAATATTTTGCTGGGTAACCTGAAGCTTTTAAACTTGGGGTCACCAAGGCATGGGCACATGGCTTGATACGAACCTACAGTGGTGCTGAAGAGCTCAAAGACTTGATAACAGGGTGCTATGTTGGAAGATGCACGCATAGAGCTCGACTCCCGAGGTACCTTGCCTGCTGCCCCTGTGTTACTGATACAACCTGTCTACGAATTCTAGGCCACACCATGCCAGCACGAGCCTCACCCGGCACCCGCTGGTTGATTATATTTCTTCCGCCATCACTCGGCATTACGCCTCAATCACATCGTTTAGCATGGAAGAGTTGAAAGCATGGAATCTTCCCAGAGCAGTACCGGAGAAGGTACGACCCTTGCGGTGCAGGGGATCCCTCGCACAGCATGAGCATCGTGATTGCAATAAACAGCTCGGAGCAACATTCCCATAATTCAGGTCAGCTTTAAAATGAGGTCCTCAATGATTGCCGCTAGGCGGCGGCCGAGTCAAGTAAGCAAAGCTAGAAGCCAGATAAAACATCTGATGAACCAACATGCAGTATCGCCAGCAGCACGGGGAAAGCCTGGAAAGACTTTGCGTAAGTTACGAAAGCGTTATTTGAGTTCCCTTGTGGTTATTTTGGTGGCATACGACTCTGTCTGTGTTGAGGGTAGCAAGTATTCTATGCATTGCGGTAATATACGAAGCCTAAGACGGCAGTTCGCCAGCATGACATTGACAGTCGTCAAAAAACGTGCGCAGGTGGCGGCAACAGGCACTGCACCAAACCTAAACTACAAAGCGGAAGGTCGGCGTGGCGGGTGGGAAGACAAGGGTTACCGCTTCTAGAAAGACCGCTCAAGCACTAGAAAACCCCTGGTGCCCTTGTAGATCCCCTGCACTGAGGGTTAGGTTCAACGTGCCTGACACAGTGCCCCTCATTGGCTTCTTCCCCACGACAAGTCTCCAAAAAGTTCCCCTACTGCGACTCGCCAAGCTCGCAAGTACACGCCCACCTTCTCCAATAGACAGGTACAAGCTCTACACGCAGGCCTTATGCCTCTTTGCTAGCTCTTTTGTATGTACGTATTCCCGCACCTTTTTCTGGAAGTAGTCTCGTGCATCATGCGTGACCTTTGCCATCCACATGCTAGTTTCTGTCATCTGGCAAGCCTCCGAAATTATGTATTTGCTTTGCTCTAATCTCGCTCGACGCCACCAGGTGCTACTTCAATAATGCTGGCCGTTCAATGGCCACTGCCGTACATCCTCCTAATGTCAAGCCAAGGGAGGTTTAAGTCAAGCCACTATGAAAATTAGCGTCTAAATCCTATATCAACGCGTCGCTGAAGTTCCATCTTGATTTCTTGACATTATGGCGATCGATTCTGATGAATGTCGTCCACAATCTCTCGACAGTTCAGACGACATGGGAATGCGGAAGAGGCTGAGTTTGAGTTTAGAAGCGGAGCAAGGGCAGCGGCTTCTGCTCAGCGATCCCGAATACTACGAGCCAGATGACGACAAGCAGGACTACAGAGTCGAATGGCATCTCCGGACTGGTTGGGCGATCGCGGGCTCTCTCTTCGCAGCCGGACTCGTCTTCTTACTCATGGTCATCTTTGCAAGATACTACATTGTAGAAGACATTTTGCCTGAATTCAACGTTCAAGAAGCCCTGAGCAGCGATTTCAGGAGACCTATGAGTGATTACATACTGGATCCTAATTGGAACTTTCGTGCTGGAAGAAGAGTCAGAGGGTTTCAATGGACAATTCTCGATAGGGTAGCCAATCCAGATGGCGTGTTCCGGCCCATGATTACGATCAATGGCAAATTTCCAGGGCCAATGATCGAGTGCAACGAGGGAGACACACTGGTGATTGATATAGATAATCAAAGCATCAATGCCACTTCAATCCATTTCCATGGCATATTCCAGAATGGTACAAATTGGATGGACGGCACAAACGGGGTCACTCAATGTCCTATTGCCCCTAAAGGGAAATTCCAGTATAAGTTTACTGTTGCTGGGCAGTCTGGGACATACTTTTATCATGGACATCAAGCAGTGCAAGTAGCAGACGGTTTATTTGGGTTAGTATAAGCTTCGAAGACGCAGATGTCGAGCTTTATGGCTAATCTGCTCCATATATAGGCCGCTTGTGATCCATTCGCGGGATGAGAAGAAGTTCCAAAGCATTGCCTATGATACGGATAGGGTCATCATGCTACAGGATTACTATCATGACCTTAGTTCTGGTATCCTTCGAACAAGATTATCCCCCGGTAGTGAGACAGATCCAATTCCTGATGGAGCATTAATAAATGGTTAGTTACTGTAGGAAATTTTGAGATAAATACCCCATAATGATTCACTATGTGAAGGATTCAATACTCGGAATTGCGACATGTCTCCAAGCAGGTTGTGTGACAATTCCACAACGAAGCTGCCTTCGGTGCAGCTTGCGACGAATTCGAACCACCGCCTTCGATTTATCAACGTTGGTACTTATGCATGGTTTGGAGTAAGCCTTGATCAGCATTCTCTTGCTATTACTGAGGTTGATGGCACCAATGTCTTGCCGTCATATCAGACACAGTTGTACATCAGTCCAGGCCAGAGGTACAGTACCATTATTACCACTAACCAAACCACGGACGATGCCTTTTGGCTTCGAGCACGAATGGTTACAAATTGCTTCTCTGATCCCGAGCTACCTGGTGGCGGTGCAGATGAGGTCAAAGCCGTTGTGCAATACTCCAAGACCAATTCTGCGCGGCCGTTAAGTGCCTTCATTTCTCAACCAGCTTCTCGGAATTGGAATACTGGCTTTGCTGTACAATGCATAGATATGGATTATACCCGATTCGTTCCTGTTCCGGCTGTTCCAGCCCCTACAACTGCAGATCACAGTTACTTTATCCGGAGCAATATTGAGATAGGGGACTGGAGATTACAGAGAGGTTTCTTCAATAAATCTACATTTCGGCCGGACCTCAAATCACCGTCTTTACATAGAACACTTGAAACTCTACGCTTTCAAAATGAAACCCTGACTAGAACGGATGGCGGCTTGAATGACGCCTCGTTCAACCTCAATGACGGACTTATTCTTCAACACAAGGGAGTCCGGGTTGTGGACTTGATTATACAAAATTTTGATGAGGGCAACCATCCTATGCATCTGCACGGACATAAGTTCTGGGTCCTTGGCCAAGCCCATGGCTACTTTCCTGGATACGAAAATCTCAACCTGGACCTTTCCAATCCATTGAGACGAGATACTGCAACACTAGAAGGCTATGGGTGGATGCTGCTGAGATTTGTGACCGATAATCCCGGACTGTGGGCATTCCATTGCCATGTTGCATGGCATAGTGAAGCAGGTTTGCTCATGCAAATTCTTAGCCAGCCAGAGGTTATGGCGAATTGGGAGCTTCCGGAAGCGAACCAGCAGCTCTGCAGAGCCGGAGGGCTTGAAAAGGGCGCTGCACCCAAGGACGAGATTTGGTTTGGATTTGGTGTGGGCTGAAGAGTGATCTTCAGCTTGAGAAGTCCAAAATCTTAGACTTTGCGCCAGCAGTGTTCGCGCTTGCGGCAGTACGCGGCCATCCCCAAAGCAAATACCATGCTGAGCTCCCGGCCGGGCCGAGGTAGCCTTGTACAAAAGATAGGAGATGCGCAGAGAGCAAAGGTGAGCGAGGTTGTGGTGATAGTACGCAAAGGACAGGGGTGCCTCAGGAACACAGATATGGCTGCAAGAAATGTGAGGCTAGAACTCGACACCAGTATCGAATTCATCCACGAGTTATTTCTACCGTGTAGTGTCCTTAGATATGGAGATAGCGGAGTTAAGCAGTCCGTAAGAATATAAATCTTGGTATTGAAGCAGCAGATATTTTCAGAAGTGAGTCATTGTGTATCATTGCCATGGCGTTTTAAAGACACCGAACAGGACCATTGATTGGTCGATTATCAACTATGATGTTTTCCATCGGTTCCTATTGTGAGGTCCTGATGCATATAGTTCGTGCTGACACATATTGCAAAAGCCCCGCCTTTCTGCTGATAGGCTGCTTTCGGCAAGGCTCGATTCAGGCAGGCACCATTATTGCATCGTCGCATTAAATCTTTCTCGTCACGCCCGCGACGTCTATTCCTTAGGCTAGTAGCTGCAAAGACTATTTTCCCATATTTATATCCTGTTCAAGCAGCGCGATCTGCCCGAGAATTTGGCACAATTTCAACATTGCGACTGTGGCGCGTCTAACTTGCGCAAGCCGAACACCAAAAGTCTCCGACAGGTCTTGTGCGAAGATTACAGCAACTAGAAGCTCTATTCGACGAGCGTGCCTCTAACAGCTTTCACTGCCATTATATTTCTGGGTTCTCTATAGACCTGAGTGCCATCCAGGAGGTGTGCGACTGTTGGGAGAGTATTCTGAGAATCAGGAAGTTGTTGACTGTGGAGAACTATATCTTTGCAACAGACGTATATCGTGGAGTCGGAGTAATTCGAGGATCAAGCATACAGTTTCATCAAAGACCAAATCCCCTGGAGCGCTTTTGAATCATTCGGAATCTGGATCTCGAGAAGTCAGTTCTCGTAACGCCAGCACAACATGTCCCCCACACCGCCTTCTACGACTTCGTCAAGTGCCGGAGGTCAATCTCCTGATGCTCAGTACCGGGTCGTTCGGAAGAGGAATCGGGTGCCATTATCGTGCGGGCCATGTAGACATAGGAAGTTAGTATAACCATTCATGATCGTGTCCAAAACCTCAATGTGCAAGAAGCTAAATTTTAGGACAGATTGAAATGCAACCGCACACATCCCTGTGACAACTGCGTTCGAAGAGGCGATGCTGCATCATGTTCATATGCCGCCCCAGGTACGCGAAAGAAGAATCAAGCTCAAGGAGGCAACAGCCCTGATGACATGCAAAATCGAATTGACCGGCTGGAGGGTCTGGTCTTATCATTAATGACAAATGGGGCGCAATCAGCCGGGCCTGCTGCCGCTGTAGCAGCCATCTCGCGCTCAACGAGTTCTAGTGGACCATCTCCAGGTCAACCTCCGGAGCAGGAGCGTGATGATGATATGATCAAAGAGGAGGGGGAAGAGGGGAGCGACGTTGAAGATGTATCTAGCACTTTTGGCGCCTTAAAGGTTGATAATGAGATGGGGAAGTCGACATACTTTGGACACAACCATTGGCATATGGTACTTGCAGATGTAAGTGTTGTGACAAGTCACATGTCTAGGCCAGCATTCTCAATAACAGTTACTGACCTATCACCCAGATTGCGGAAGTTAAGAACTTTTTCGTCCAACATAAAAAGGAGCTAGAACAACAATATACCAAAGTGGCGTCTGCAAATCCATCCACAGCTCTGGGTGGCCCTGCATTTCTGTTCGGTGCCCACGCACCGATCACTGAAGGCGAGTTGCGGGCAGGTCTACCGTCAAGGTCTGCAGTTGAAAAGCTTGTGTCGCGCTATTTCAACTCTCTAGACCCTTCGGTATATACTTTGCATTACCCAACTTTCCACAAGCAACTCAACAAACATTTCCAAGATCCAACGACCACCTGTATAGTCTGGCTTGGTTTGCTTTACTCGATCCTTTGTCTTGCGATGCAATCATATAACAAGATAGGCGACGAACCGCCTGAGTGGAAGGGACGAACCTTAGCCTTAGCGAGTGAATATCGACTGCGAACTGTTCAATGTCTTGTGACATCTGATTATACAAAGTCTGTCGATAACACCATTGAGACACTTACTCTATACATTCATGGAGAATATTCTAGCCGGTGGGATGCTGAGGTTGGTATCTGGGTAGTTATAGGGATGATTGTACGCCTAGCGATGCGTATGGGATATCACAGAGATCCGAAATATTTCCAAAATATCACCCCGTTTCAAGGCGAAATGCGACGCAGAGTTTGGTCGTTCGTCAGGCAGGCCGACATAATGTTTTCCTTTCAACTGGCTCTGCCTCACATGATCAGAGTGGGAGATTGCGATGTGGACCTTCCGAGGAATATTTTCGACGATGAGTTTGGACCCGATTCGAAGGAGCTCCCGGCAGCAAGGCCCATCACAGAGCCTACGCCTTTGTCATACATGCTCGCTAAGACGGAACTGGCTTTCATTTTTGGAGAAATAGTTGAACAGATTAATTCTATATCTGGCAGAACTGCACCATACGATGAAGTTATGAAGTACGATAATAAACTCCGCCAGGTGCAAGCTAGTATGGCTCCACATATGAAACTTCGCCCCTTGGAAGAGTGTACACACGATCCGGCCACACTTTTGGTGCAACGGTTGCACATAGACATTCTCTATCAAAAAGCGATGTGCGTACTTCATCGAAGGTTCCTTACCCGCGCTCGTCAGAATCCACGATATGCGCATTCCCGCCGTTCTTGTGTTGAGGCTTCTATGGAAATTCTGCGACACCAAGCTACGCTGTACCGAGAATCGCAAATAGGAGGCCGTCTGCGAGCGATGAAATGGGTACTCAATTCGTTGACCAAGCATGACCTTCTCCTTGGAGCTATGATCGTATGCTTAGACCTGCACTACGATTCAATGACAGATCAACAGTATGACCCTTACTTTTGGACTTCCGAACAACGCGCCGACATGTTCCGAGCCTTGGAGACAACACAGAAGATTTGGAAAGAGTCGGCGGAGATATCTATGGAGGCCTACAAAGCATCAAATATTATTGGCGTGATGCTTGAAAAATTGAAAAACCAAGGTCGGAGCCCACAGCCGAATAATATGGAGCCTAGAACCACAAATGAGGTTTTCGCATCGTTCGATGACAATATGCAGCCAGAGCACTCAGCGGCAATGACTTTAGGAATGCTGTCGAGTGGTGGCCTAACCCCTAACACTGCTTCATTATTCAATAGCACAATGCCCCTCACGCCTGGGGGTAATAAATATAGCAATATAGACATGAACATGGGTGACGCAGTGGGAAATACGGGGATGACCCCAAATTTTGGCATGGACAGTACAAACCCGCTCAACATTAATAGTGCTGCATCACCCTTTTCTCAGGTATTTGGCAACATGGGCTCTAGCCAAGGGATGGTAGATATGCCCGCAACATTGGACTGGGTGAGTTTGACTCCTTTTCTGTGATGAACATGAATCATTTCTTAGTTAAAGGACTCTAGACAATACAGGACAGCTTGAAACCTTTACTGACTCTGACCTAGGAAGCTTGGGATTCGTACATCCAAAATGGGAACTCAGTTGATCCGTCTCTCCAATTCTACCCCAATCCCTTCGATCCGCTGCAACCTAACATGCAAGATATGCAGGCTGATTCAAATGTGTTTGGAAATAGTGTTTTCATGGGAGCAAACACACCGGGGAAGAACTAGAGAGTTTCAAGTGCTCAATGTTATTGATAGTTTATATTGTGGCGCTTCAAGGGTTCCATATTGCTAACTATACTCAACAGAGTTGATATTGGTAGGCGCTTATGGGTTGGTATGAACTATGTGGAAACGATGGTCAAGGGATTTATATTGAGGAACTATATGGAGATGGTGTTGAAGTCTAATCATGGTGGATGGCTGTTTCAGATTGGTTCCTTGTGTGCCGAGTTATGGCGTTTTCTGACGCTTTGGGAGACGGGGACAAGGAAAGAAAAAGCCAGTTACCCATCTTTTAGTTGGGAATGTAATGTGCAATCGATACTAAGGGATGATGCGAAATACTGTATTCTATGGACATACACATAAACGCCTCTCAAGACCGATGAAGATGCTATATGAAAATCTAATAGTAGTGCTCCACTGTCGTAAGATGGAAAATTTGTGCCTCTGGGCAACTGACACGTCCCTATTATCGATCTGGATTTGGAAAACATATAATTTCCCTTTGACTCACTGCTTAACGGCTGAATAGATTTATTAGGGAGGCATTTCGAATGATTTTAGCCGCTAACCGAACTGATATGTTCCTGATCTGTCTTGCTATTGCAGCGCAGTGTCTAGGGATACTTATAATGTGAGAGACCTAGATTCCCATAGACCTGACGTCAATTGCTAATCTCCAAATAGTATTTAAAGCTGTATCGCTCTAAGAACACTATAAGTATCGCATAAATTTCCATTTCTTGAACTTTGACTTTATTTCTCCTAAAACCCGCAACATGTCAAGCACAACTCCAAAACCGTTCAAGATCTCTATTCCTCAAGACAAAGTCGACAGACTGAGGCAGAAACTCAGTCTTTCCGACTTTCCCGATGAATTGGAAAATTCAGGATGGGATTACGGAGTTCCCTTGTCTGATATGAAAAGATTGGTGAAAGCATGGCAGGATTGGGACTGGAGAGAAGCGGAAAAGGAGCTGAATCAATTGCCGATGTATACTATGGGTGTGCCCGTTGAAGGGTATGGGACGCTAGATGTTCATTTCATTCATCAGAAGAGTGAGGTCAAGGGCGCAGTGCCGCTCCTCTTTGTGCATGGTTGTATGTCTGGATGATACCGAAATCCATAGATATACACGAACATGGTCTGATAGAAGCACAGGGCCAGGATCATTCATCGAGTCCCTCAAATTCCTCCCCCTCCTTTCAGACGCCCAACGGACTTCGACTAACCCTGCCTTCCACATCGTCGTCCCCTCCCTCCCAAATTTCGGCTTCAGCCAAGGAGTCTCAAAGCGTGGCTTTGCTATCGCCCAACACGCCGAGACATGCCACAAACTCATGCTCCAGCTCGGATATATGCAATACGTCACCCAAGGCGGGGACGTCGGCACCACCATAACCCGTGCCATTGGCTCTTTCTTCCCAGAAAGCTGCAAGGCGAGTCACGTCAATTACATTCGAGGAACCCCGCCGGCTGAATACGACGCCACCATGCTTACGGAGAGAGAGAAGAAGGCCCTCAAGCGAACTGCATGGTTCGAGAAAGAGGGGATAGGGTAAGCGTTTTGTCCTGAATTATATCTTTAAGCTTTTCCATTATGAACCCGTGGCTTCCGACTAACAAGCAAAAGCTACTACTTCCTCCAACGGACCAAGCCTCAGACCCTTGCCTACGCCCTGCACTCAAGCCCCGTAGCACTGCTCGCCTGGATATACGAAAAACTCCACGACTGGAGCGACGCATATCCCTGGACCGATGACGAGATCTTCACCTGGATCTCTATTTACGCCTTCAGCCGCGCAGGACCGGCGGCTTCGACGAGGATTTATTATGAGACGATGCATACGGAAAGGGAAGAGGGGAAGACTTTCACGTCGGAGGACGTGAAGGTGTATAATGGGAAGGTGAAGTTGGGGATAACGTTTAATCCGAAGGAGTTGATTGTTACGCCGAAGAGTTGGTGCAGGGGGTTAGGGGAGGTGGTTTATGAAGTTGAGAATGAGCATGGGGGGTATGCGTCCCCCCCCTTTTTTTTTTTTTCTGTTTCGATGTCGAAGTAATGCTAATTGAGAGGGACACGCTAATGTTTGTTGCAGGCATTTCTATGCGCATGAGCACCCAGAGCTGTTGGCGAGGGATATGCAAGTGATGTTTGGAAAAGGAGGCGGGGCTTTTGGAGTGGTAGAGGGGAAGACGGGGTATGACATCTGAGTGTTATAGGAGAGTTGACATTTTAGTTTCCAGATTAGAGGTTCTGAATACTTTTGGATAAGCTCTAAATTTTGGAGAGGGACCAAAAAAAAAAAAAAACCATCACCTTTATGCACCCATCAATTGCTTGCCGTTTCAGAGTAAGAAGTACACAAGACTCATCAAAACTCAAAAAATATATTTAAGAGCGCCAAATTGCAAAAGAAACCAACTGCCCCGTGGCAGATTGGAAAGAAAACACCTAGTCGCCCAAGGGGTTTTACTTAATTACATCGCACCCAGTCGGCCAGAGTGTGTGGAGGAGCTCTTCACCTTCCATAATGCCCGAAGAAACCAATGCACTCGTTTGAGAGTTGGGAAGAATGAAGCAACCGATGCATTTCGCGAGAGCAAAGCAGGTGTTAGCCGGTCCATGGACCACCGGTGTGATTGTTGAAAAATAATTCTCTTATTTTAGCTTATCTTTTTAGGTGGTGAATGTCCTGTGGGTGCCTGAGGGTGGGAGGGCCGTGTGTTACACGAGTCGTGGATTGGGGTATGAGGTGCGGTAGTTTGAGGGAAGGAGATGAAGCTCTACATCACGGGCTCTACTGCGCTGTTAAACCCTCTCGGAGATTCTGAAGGGTTTTGAATATAGTATGGGAAACTATTTTTGATTTCTGTATTGATCTCTGCCAAACGATGATCAATATCGATGGCACTAGCTCTGTCTGCGAATATCCTCCCTCGCTCACGGCGGCACGATCCCACCCCACGACAATATAATCCACCGGACTATTATTCTTGTCGGATAACTTTAGGCTATCGCATCGGGAGAAATGCTTCATCGCCTCGCTTCGTTAATACAATTCCTATTCAAGACCCTAATTAAGATAAAGGAGATATTCATATAGTTTCCTGGCGTCACGGAGCATTCTCGGCGCAAAGGGTGGGGGGTTATCGCAGTTCTCAGCGGTCACACGGATTAATGCTTTGAGCTTTCTGACGCAACAAGATTCACCAGCTTCCAGAGATCTACAAAATATTTTTTTATTGGACGTTGGCTGTTCAGGGACTTGAGATCTCGCATGCAAGATTCGGGCCTTCTCTAGCCGGCCCCGCACCTCAAACATCCTATCAACTTCACATGATTTTCCATCACTAACCCTTCTCAGCATCATCAATCACCCGCTGGCGATTGCCGTTCCATATTATTATCCGTATATCTCAGTCTGGTACCGACCTGAAAGGACCGAATATGGCCCTATGTCTTCTAAGCGTGCTTGCAACACTCCACGATTCCCATTTCCACCCCGGATTGACACGATCCTGTGTCAATCTGGGGATGCAGGGCCTCGGTTGCAGAACGTGCTTCCCGTTCCTGGAAATCAACCATGCCTAGACCAAAGGATTATACAAGGCATGACGACGCTTGCTATGTCCAGATTCGCACCCTGGGGGACTCTATTGCGGGATGGAGATGTCTTTCGGCTTAGAGCAGCAAGGTAGGGACTAGTCTGTGAAGAGATATCACTTTCTAGCAGAGGCTATAACAATCTGGATATCAAAAGTTGGGTCTTTCAACTTCAGTTTTATGTACAGTAAAGTCTGTTGTCTCTAGCATTCAGTGATAAATAACCCTCTTGTACCCTCTTGAACCTCCATTTTCGTATTGAGATAGTACTTCGTTCTCAAGACCATGAGATTCTCTTACCTTATCACAACTCTAGCGTGTGCTACGACGAGTGTACTCGCTCTGTCGCCTGCAGGATGGCGAGCTCAATCCATTTACCAGGTCCTCACTGACCGGTTTGCAAGGACTGATGGGTCAACTACAGCAGTTTGTGACACCGGAGATCAAATATACTGTGGTGGTAGTTGGCAGGGAATCATCAATCATCTGGATTATATCCAGGACATGGGTTTTACTGCTGTAAGTGGTCGTTAGAAATCCAACGATACC
>Ga0335072_10002366_pt1 | contig 29328 bp, 17 predicted proteins | sample Lox_Sample_21_FD_206725 | JGI IMG/M metagenome (GOLD analysis project Ga0335072, IMG submission 206725) | Soil microbial communities from Loxahatchee National Wildlife Refuge, Florida, United States - Lox_Sample_2.1 | ecosystem: Environmental > Terrestrial > Soil > Wetlands | place: USA... | reverse complement strand
GGCCAGCTCGGCTAGCTGCGCGGAAAGGCGGGCCGCCGCATCCGCCGACCGCAGCCCGGGCAGGCCGATGCCCGCGGCCGTGGCACCCTCGGCCGCGATCAGCCCGAGCAGGCGCTCGGCGAAGTCCGTGGTGAGCAGCGCGTTCATCGGCGGCGCGGTCAGTCGCCTGACGATCTTGCCCTCGCTGACCAACACCACCCGGGTGGCGCTGCCCCCCGCGTCGACGCCCAGCAGGCGCCCCGGCAGCGGGCCAGGAATGCCCGCCGGGAGAGACTCGGGCTCGTCGCGGCCAGCCGCGGTCGTTGTGTTATTCATAAACGAAATCTTTCGTCATTCTGGCATATCGTAACAGCCATGACCGCTTTCCCTGAGGAGCCGCCAGCGGCTACCGCCAGCATGGACCCGGTTCTCGATCTTTCCGCCACGCCCCCGACCGAGCAGCGTAATCCTCGCACCAGCGACATCGACTTGCTGGCGACACCGGCCATCCTGGCCAGGCTGCATGCCGAGGACGCCCTAGTGCCCGCGGCGGTGCGCCCAGCGCTCGGCGCGCTGGCCACCGTGGTGGACGCGGCGACGGCCCGGGTTCGCGAGGGCGCGCGGGTGCACTACTTCGGCGCGGGCTCGTCCGGGCGGATCGCGATGCTCGACGCCGCGGAACTGCTGCCGACATTCGGGCTGGCGCCGGGGGTCGTGGTCGCGCACCTGGCGGGCGGGCCTGAGGCGATGGCCCGAGCCGTGGAGGGGGCCGAGGACGACGTGCGGGCCGGGGCCGCGGACGCCGCCGACGTGACCGGGGCGGACCTGGTCCTCGGCCTGAGCGCGAGCGGCCGGACGCCCTACGTGGCGGGCGCGCTTGAGGCCGCGGCCGGGCGCGGCGCGTTCACCGCGCTGGCCACCTGCAACCCGGGCTCCCCGCTGCGCTCGCTCGCGCGGGCCGCCATCGTCGCGGAGACCGGCCCTGAGGCCCTCGCGGGCTCCACCAGGCTCAAGGCAACCTCGGCGCTGAAGCTCATCGTGAACAGCTTCTCCACCGCGCTGATGATCCGCCTTGGCAAGACGTACTCCAACCTCATGGTCGAGATGCGGGCCACCAACGACAAGCTGCGCGCCCGTCAGGTGCGCATCCTGCGCGAGGCCACTGGCGAGGCCGGCCCGGCGTGCGAGGCCGCCCTGGCCGAGGCCGGCGGCGAGCTGCGCGTCGCGCTGGTCATGCTGGCCAGCGGGACCGACCGCCGGCGAGCGGCCGACGCGCTGGCCGCCGGTGACGGCAGCGCCCGGGCGGCCCTCGCCGCGCTCGGCGGGCCGCCGCAGCGATCCGCACCTTTGGGCTGACCTGCGCCTATGGCACCTTTACCGTTCCGTTATTGTAAAGAAATTCCATGATGGTGATCATCAACGTAATGTATTTACACAAGAGGCCTGGATTGGCGGGCCAGGCACGTGGGGGGATCGAGGTGACCAGGAAGTACCTGTAAGGGAGTTGCATGCCAGTGAAGAAGTCCAGGCTCATCACCAGAACCAGATCGCTCCTCCTCGGCTTCCTCGCGCTCGCCGTCACGGCAGGCGGCGCGGCGGCGTGCTCAAGCGGCTCGGGCGGCAGCAGCGGGTCCACCACCCTGAAGATCATCACCTGGGTAAACCCGCCGGCCGTGCAGGCGCTCAACTCGATCGACGCCCAGTTCCACAAGAAGTACCCGAACATCAACGTCAAGCTGCAGACGGCGGTCAACGTCAACGGCCCGTACGAGACGCTGCTCCAGCAGACGGTCACCTCGGGCAGCGCGGACATCGTCACCTCCGTGACGCAACTACAGCCGCTGCCGCTCAACCCCTCCAGGTCCAACGAGACCCCCTGGCAGTACTGGTCGGCCAACGGCGCGTTCGCGCCGCTGAACGGGCAGGGCTTCCTGTCTGACTACACGCCGGCCGCCCAGTCGGCGGAGAGCTACCAGGGCAAGGTCTACGGCGTCGTCTCCGGCGACTACCAGGAGGGCGTGTTCTACAACAAGGCGATCTTCGCCAGGTACCACCTGAGCGCGCCCGCCACCTACAGCCAGTTCCTGGCCCTCTGCAACGCGCTCAAGTCCCATGGCGTGCAGCCGCTGTTCACCGCGCTCGGCAATGTCGGCCCGGTCTACCTCCAGTTCATGTACTACGAGGCGATGGCCGACCTGTGGTACCCGAAGGCGCCCAACGGCAACCTGGGCACCGCGCTTGAGAACGGCTCGATCAAGTGGACCGACCCGGCCTTCGTCCAGGGCATGAACGAGGAGAAGACGGTCGCGCAGTACCTGGAGCCGAACTACAGCGGCGTGCCCTGGGAGTCCATGCCCGGTGACTTCGCCAAGGGCGACGCGGCCATGCTGCTCGACGGGTCCTGGGACCTGTCCTCCGTGCAGCAGGCCAACCCCAAGCTCCAGGTCGGGTACTTCCCGCTGCCGTTCAGCGACACCGCCGCCGACAACCAGGCCTACGCGCAGGACGACCTCACGTTCTCGGTGCTGAGCTCCTCGCCCAACAAGGCCGCGGCCGAGAAGTGGCTGGCGTTCTTCTCCTCACCGTCGGTCTACGCCCAGTACGTCAAGATCACCGGCATCTCCCCCAGCCAGGCCACCGGGTCCTACAGCGGCTACGCGGCCCAGGTGATGGGATCCTGGTTCGGCAAGGGCGTCAACCGCAGCGTCCTGTACCCGGTGCTATCCCCCAACAACGGTTACTACGACCAGGAGACGTACTGGCCGGACCTGCAGCTGTCGGTGATCCAGGGCAAGATGACCGCGCAGCAGGCGGCGGCCACCTACGCCAAGGACTGGACGGCCTCTTCGTGACCCAGGCCCTCCAGGCGGCCACCCCCAGCCGGGCCGATGGCCGCCCGCGCCAGCCGCGCACCCGTGGCTGGCGCGGGCCGCGCCGCGGCCCGCAACTGCTCAGCCGGGGCTCGCGGGTGACGATGTGGGCCGGCCTGCTGATCGCGCTGGCCGTCTACGTGCTCTTCGGCCTGGTCCCGATGGCCGGCAACGTGATCATCTCGTTCACCAACTACACCGCGCTGCCGAGCGCGCCGGTCAACAACGTCGGCTTCTCCAACTACACGTCGATGTTCACCAGCCAGGCACCGGGCTTTGACCAGGCGATCGTGGCCACCGGTGTCTTCGTCGTCGCGGTGACCATTGGGCAGAACGCGCTCGCCCTGCTGCTGGCACATAAGCTTCAGCGGCCCGGACGGGCGGCGGCCATCGGCCGGGTCCTGGTGTTCCTGCCGATCGCGCTGGGCGTCACGGTTGTCGGCCTGACCTGGATCCTGATCTTCAACCCGCAGGAAGGCCCGGCCGCCTCGCTGCTGTCGGCGTTCGGCGTCCACTCGGCGTTCTTCGGCTCGGCCAGCTGGGCGATGCCGCTGGTGATCTTCGTCCAGATCTGGCAGAACGCCGGGTTCTCCACGCTCGTGTTCATCGGCGGCCTGCGCTCTATCGACCCGCAGGTCTACGAGGCCGCCGACATCGACGGGGTGGGGGCGTGGCGGCGGCTGCGCCGGATTACGTTCCCGCTGCTGGCCCCGGCCCTGACCGCCAACACGCTGTTCGCCGTCGTCGGCGCCTTCACTACCTACAACCTGATCTACGTGCTCACCGACGGCCAGTACGGCACGCAGACCCTCGGCATGCTGGCGTTCAACGAGGCGTTCGGTAGCTTCCAGGCCAATCTCGGCTACGGCGCCGCGGTGAGCGTGTTCCTGTTCGCGGCGACCCTGGTCGTGGCGCTGCCGCTGATGGCGCTGCTGCGCTACCGGGAAAGGCGGCTTTTCTCATGAGGCGTCCCAGGCTGGTGAGCGGGGTGGCCATGGGCGTGCTGGTGGCCATCTTGTTCCTGCTGCCCGTGCTGTACGTGGTGATGCTGGCGTTCGAGACGCCCGCGCACTTCCTGAACTCGCCGCTCACGCCGGGCACCCCGGCCGTCAGCAACTTCAGCGGCGCCTGGAACGGCGCCGACCTCGGGGTCGAACTGCTCAACACCGTGCTGTACTCGGTGGTCGCCTCGGCCGCCTCCACCCTCCTTGGCCTGCTGATCGCCTTCCCGATCGCGCGACGGCTCATCCGGGGCCACTCGGCCCTGTACACGACGCTGTTCATCGGCCTGTTCCTGCCGTTCTCTGTGATCCCGCTGTTCGCCGAGGCGCGCATGCTGCACCTGTACAACAACCGGCCGGGGTACATCCTGCTGCACGTGGAGCCGGGCCTGCCGCTGGCGGTGATGCTGCTCGTCGCGCTGATCAGCTCCATCCCCGCCGAGCTTGACGAGGCCGCCTGGATGGAGGGAGCGGGCTACCTCTCTTACCTCGTGCGGGTCGTCGTGCCGCTGACCCGGCCCGCGCTCATCATCGCGTTCCTCTACGGGCTGCTGGGCGTGTGGAACGACATCATCGGCCCGGTAGTGCTGCTTTCCGACCCGAGCCTGTTCCCGGTGACCCGGGGGATCTACAACTTCTTCGGGTCCAACGAGAGCGAGTGGACGCTGCTGGCGGCGGGCATCGTGATCGCCAGCCTCCCGGTGGTCGCGCTGTTCGCGGCGTCGCAGCGGCAGATCATCAGGGCCAGCTTGGCGGGCGCGCTCAAGGGCTAGCCGCAAGGCGGGCGGGCCGCGGCGGGCGCTACCTCGGCGGCCGGCCCCGCCGGACCCGCTTGGCCTGGGCGGCGCTGAACGTCCGCTCGAGGGCATCCATCGTGGCGGGCAGGTCCCGCTGCGCCAGCATGACAAACAGGCAGTCCACCACGGTCAGCTGGGCTATCCGGCTGGTCATGGCGCCGGAGCGGAACGTCGTCTCCCGCGCCGCGGTCAGCAGCACCAGGTCGGCCACCTCAGTGATCGGCGACCACGGGAAGTTGGTGATCGTGACCGTGGTCGCCCCGTGCGAGCGGGCCTCGGCCAGGGCGTCGATCGTGTCCACGGTGGTGCCGGTGTGCGACAGGCCGATGACGATGTCGTCCTGGCCGCGCAGCGCGGCCGAGGTCATCGCCATGTGCGGGTCGGGGAAGGCGAACGCGGGCCGGCCGATGCGCTGGAGCTTGGTCTGCAGGTCGACGGCGACCAGGCCGCTGGCCCCCACGCCATAGATGTCGATCCGGCCCGACGCGGCCAGCGCGTCAACCACCGTGACGAGCACGCTCACATCGAGGCGGCTCGCGGTATCGCTCACGGCGGCCGCGTCGGCGTAGGCGATCTTCTTGGTGATCGTCACCGGGTCGTCGTCCGGGTCGATGTCGCTTGAGGCCGCCACCACCGAGGCGGCGTCCTGGTGGGCGACCGCTCCGGCCAGCGCCAGCCGCAGGTCAGGGTAGCCGCGCAGCCCCACCGCCCGGCAGAACCGCACGACGCTGGTCGCCGAGGTGCCGCAGGCCCGCGCGAACTCGGAGATCGACCGCCAGGCCACCCCGCTCGGGTCATCGAGCACGGCCTGCGCGACGCGCTGCTCTACCGGCGCCAGGTTCGGCAGCAGCGACCTGATCGTGATGAGGATTCCCCCATCGAAGCTACCGGTCTCCCGCTGTTCGGCTGTCATCGTGCCACCTCCGGTGGCGACAGCGCGCCGCCCCCCAGTGCCCAGGTTACCGGCTGTGTCCCACCTTGGCCGCATTCAGGCTGCTAGCGCCCGCGGTGCCCGGGGCGGCCCCGCGCCCCGGGCACCGCCTGACGGTCAGCAGGCGCCGTCGTTGTTCCAGGCGCCCGACGGGCCGCCCGGCACCTCGTTGTAGTTCCACTGGTTGGCGGTCCACTGGTCACCGCCGTAGGACACCTCGTCGCCCGAGACGTAGGTCGCGCTGGACGACCAGGCCGCGGCCGTGCAGGAGCCGGGCGCGGTCGGCGTCGAGGTGGGAGTGGCCGTCGGCGTCGGGGTCGAGGACGGGGGCGAGGTGGGCTCGGTCACGGGGGCGCTCTTGGCGAACGCGACCGTGTAGGCGGTGAAGTCCCACGAGTTCTGGGTGACGCTACTGCACTCGCTGGACAGGTCGCCGTTGTTGTCCGGGGGGTTGCACTCGCGGTCGCGGTTGACCGACCAGAAGGTGTACCGGCCCAGGCCGACGCTCTGCGCGAAGCTGAGCACGGTCTGGAAGTCGCTCTGGTAGAAGTACTCGGCGCTGTCGGTCCGGCCGTTCATCCCGGAAAAGCCCTCATGCGCGTAGGCCACCGCGCTGCTCCAGCCGAACGTGGCGACCAGCTGCGAGTTGAAGTCCTGCAGCGCGGTCACCTGCGATGAGCCGCCGTTGAAGCCGCCGTCGAACGGCATGATCGTGTAGTCATTCGGGGTGAAGCCAAGCGTCTTGGCCTCGTCCATCAGCTGCTGGCCGAAGTAGTTGGCACCGGTCGCGATGGACGGCATCGTGATCGAGATGAACAGGCCCGGGTTGTCTTCCTGCAGGATCTGCGCCGCGCCCAGCTCGTTGTCGATCGCGGCGGTGTTCTCGATCTCCGGTTCCTCGAGGTCGAAGTCGAAGGCGTGCAGCCCGTAGGCGCTGATGACCTGCTGGTAGGCGGCCGCGGTGGCGGCGGCGGTCCCGCAGACCTGGCCGAGCTTCGTGCCGTTGTAGCCGCCCGCGCTCACGATCACGTCGCCGCCATCGGAGCGCACCTCGCTGATGACCGCCGACACCTGCGTGTCGCTGGAGACCGGGTCGGTCCCGTTCCAGGCCGGGGCGCAGCCGCCCCCCGAGGCCAGGATGAAGGCCATGTCGAAGGCCTTCTGGCCGGTGGCCGCCATGACCGTCCCGAGGTCGGGGGCATCGGAGTCGAGCACGCTGTAATACGGCGCGGACTCATACCAGTTGGCGCTGAGCGCCGATGTCGTGGCCGCGCTCAGGTTCGCCGCCTGGCGCGCCTGTCCCGCGCCCGGAGCGCTCTGCTGGGCCGCGGCGGTGGCCGCGATGCAGGTGACCGCGAGCAGCGCGGTGCCCGCCGCCGCGATCAGCAGGCGGGTCCTGCGGGGTCTGCTGCTCCTGGGGTTGCGGGGCAGTTCTGGGACGGCTGGACCCATCGTTCCTCCTGGATCGTTCGGTTAGCTCCCCAAGTTCCGGCCCCCGCATGAATTAAATAGTAAAGTTTCTTAATAGTTTCTTATCCCAAGTTTAAATAGGCATTAGGCGAGTGTCAATCAGCGGCTTCGCCGCGACGGCGCAGCCGGCGGCCGTCACGGCCGAGTTACCGGCCCGCACAGGCTGGTCCGAAGTGGCCATCAGGGCCTATGTTGAGCCGTGTTGTCCTGCAGTGAGGCATCCGCGCTCGTCTCTGGCGAAGGGAACCCCGCAATGACCACCATCGACACGCTCCTCGCAGCCCTGCGCGCCGGGGAGGTCGGGGTCATCGACCTCACGGCGCCGCTGTCGCCGCAGACCCCGGTGCTGCAGTTGCCGCCACCGTTCGCCAACACGATCCCGCTGTCGCTTGAGAAGGTCAGTGACTTCGACGCCGCCGGGCCGTTCTGGAGCTGGAACAACATCCGCACCGGCGAGCACACCGGCACTCACCTGGACGCCCCGACGCACTGGGCCACCGGCCGCGACGGCAAGTCCGTCGACCAGATCCCGCCATCCCGGCTCATCGGCCCGGCGGTCGTCCTTGACTTCACCGCGGCGGTCGAGAGCAACCCTGACTTCGTTCTCGAGCCTGAGCACTTCGAGGCGCACGTCGCGGCGCACGGACCGATCCCCGAGGGGGCGTGGCTGCTGTTCAAGACCGGGTGGAGCAGGTACAGCCGGGATGCCACCGCGTTCCTCAACGCCGACGCCAGGGGACCGCACACGCCCGGCGTCTCCCCCGCTGGCGCGAAGTGGCTGGCCAGCTCGCCCATCACCGGATTCGGGGTGGAGACCGTCGGTATCGACGCGGGCCAGGCGGGCACCATGGAACCAGCCTTCCCCGTGCACAACCAGCTGCTCGGCGCGGACAAGTACGGGCTTACCCAGCTACAGAACCTCGACGCGCTGCCGCCCGCGGGCGCGCTGCTGGTGGTGTCGCCGCTGCCGATCGTCGGCGGCACCGGATCACCGGCCCGCGCCTACGCGCTGGTCCCCGCGTGACCCAGACGGTCGCCAGCGTCGTCGGCTCGGTGCTGGCCGGCCTCGGGGTCGGGCACGCGTTCGGCGTCGTCGGCAGCGGCAACTTCCAGGTCACCAGTGCCCTGCGTGCCGCGGGCGTCCCGTTCACCGCGGCGCGCCACGAGGGCGGCGCGGCCTGCATGGCCGACGGCTACAGCCGCCTGGCGGCCCGGCCCGCTGTGCTGAGCGTCCACCAGGGCTGCGGCCTGACCAACGCGATGACCGGCATCGCGGAGGCGGCCAAGAGCCGGACCCCGATGATCGTGCTGGCCGCCGACACCGCGGGCGCGGCGGTCAACTCCAACTTCCGGGTTGATCAGGATGCGCTGGCCGTCAGCGTCGGGGCGGTCGCCGAGCGGGTCCACAGCCCGGCCTCGGCCATCGCCGACATCACCCGCGCCTACCTGACGGCCACCCGCGGCCGCCGGACGGTCGTCATCAGCCTGCCGCTCGACGTCCAGGCGGCGCCGCTTGACGCGGCCCGGCCCGCCCTTGGGGCGGCCGCACCCGGGTCGGCTCCCCCGGCGCCGGCCCGGCCGGCCACCTCGGCCGTCGACGACTTCACCGCCCTGCTGGCCGCGGCGCGGCGTCCGGTCTTCATCGCCGGGCGCGGCGGGCGCGGCGCTGGGCCGGCCATCGCCGCGCTGGCCCGCCAGGCCGGAGCGCTGCTGGCCACCTCGGCGGTGGCCAACGGGCTGTTCACGTCGGACGAGTTCAACCTGGGAATCTCAGGTGGGTTCGCCACCCCGCTGGCCGCCGAGCTGATAGCCGGCGCTGACCTCATCGTCGGCTGGGGCTGCGCGCTGAACATGTGGACGATGCGGCATGGGACCCTGGTCGGCCCCGGGGCCAGGGTCGTTCAGGTCGATGACGACCTCGCCGCGCTCGGCGCGCACCGCCCCGTCGACCTGGGCATCCTCGGCGACTGCGGGGCGACCGCGGCCGACGCCCTCGACGCGCTCAAGCAGCCCACGCCCGGCTACCGGACAGCGGAGATCGCCGCGCGCCTGGCCCAGGGGCGCTGGTGGAACGACGTCCCGACCACCGACCTGGCCACGGCCGACCGGATCGACCCTCGCGAGTTCAGCAAGGCCCTGGACCGGGCGCTGCCGGCCGAGCGGATGGTGTCGGTGGACTCTGGCAACTTCATGGGCTACCCGAGCGCCTACCTGCGCGTGCCCGACGAGCTCGGGTTCTGCTTCACCCAGGCGTTCCAGTCCATTGGGCTTGGCCTGGCCAGCGGCATCGGCGCCGGCCTCGCCCAGCCGGGCAGGCTCCCGGTCATCGCGGCCGGCGACGGCGGCTTCCTGATGGGCATCGCCGACCTGGAGACCGCGGTCCGGCTCGGCCGGCCGATGGTGGTCGCGGTCTACAACGACGCGGCCTACGGCGCCGAGGTGCACCACTTCGGCACCGACGCCGACCTGGGCACCGTGACGTTCCCTGACAGCGACATCGCCGCGATCGCCCGCGGCTTCGGGGCGACGGGCATCACCGTGCGGGCCGTGCGGGACGTGGCGGCCGTCGAGGCGTGGGCCGGCCGCCCGGCCGGTGTCCTGGTCATCGACGCCAAGATCGCCAGCGACGGCGGCTCATGGTGGCTGGCCGAGGCTTTCAGAGGGCACTGAATAACCCGCGTATCAACTGTCCCAGTAGCGTGATCCGCCAAAACATCACGCGAGATTGCATATGCAAATATTAAGCGATGTTGACATAAACAGGAATTGCCATTTTAGGTTAAAATCACCAGCATGCGCACAGGGTGCGGGGCTGGGCCTGGGGACAGCCACCGGGCATCGCCCTATCTCGTGCTCGACAACGTCCGCGTGGAACTCGGCGGTAAGCCGGTCCTGCACGACATTAGCCTCACCGTCGCCCGGCGCGAGCTCGTCTGCGTGATCGGGAAGTCCGGTGGCGGCAAGACAACCCTGCTGCGCACGATCGCGGGCCTGCTGCCGGCCGCCTCGGGCACGATCTCGCTGGGCGGGTCGGCGGTGACTGGCCCCAGCCCGCGGACCGCCGTGGTCTTCCAGCACTTCGGGCTCTTCCCGTGGAAGACGGTGCGCTCGAACATCGTCTACGGGCTGCGGGTCCAGGGACGCCCGGTCGACCGCGACCTTATCGGACGCACGCTAGCGGCCCTGTCGCTGCGCGCGGTGGCGGACTATTACCCGGCCCAGCTTTCTGGCGGGATGAGGCAGCGCGTCGGGATCGCCAGGGCGCTAGTCACTGAGCCGGAGATGCTCCTGCTCGACGAGCCATTCAGCTCCCTCGACGCGATCACCCGCGAATCACTGCAAGACGAGGTGCTGCGGCTGTGGGAGGCCACCGCCAGCATGACGGCGCTGCACGTCACCCACGACATCGACGAGGCCCTCCTGATGGCCGACCGGATCCTGGTGGTATCGGGGCCGCCCGGCCGCATCACCTACGAGATGACGGTTGACCTGCCGCGGCCCCGCGACAGCCTGCAGATCCGCTCCCACCCGGACTACCCGGGCCTGCGCAGGCGGCTGTGGGACTCCCTGGGCGATCCCGGGACCGGGCCAGTTGCCGACCCCGCCGAGGAGGACGCGCTGGGACCGACCCCCGGCCAGGCCCACCCGAAGACGGCGCCGCTCCCGGAGCCACGATGACGGCCACGCGCACGCCGGCCGAGGCCAGTCCACCGCGCGGCCGGCGACCGCGCCGCCGCCCGCTCTCGCCGGCGACGCGCTGGATCCTGCGGATCGCCTCCGTCGTGGTCATCCTCATCGCCTGGCAGGTCTATGGCAGCAGGATCAACCCGATCTTGCTATCGGATCCCTCCGCGGTCGCGGTCGCGTTCGCCGACATGGCCAGGGACGGGACGCTCGGCCATGCGCTGGCCTCCAGCCTGGAGGTGCTCGGCCTCGGGTTCGGAGTCGGGGGCCTCGCGGGAGTGGTCATCGGCCTGGCCGCCGGGCGCAGCGACATCGTCGCCTCGCTGATCGACCTTCCGGTCAGCGCCCTCTACGCGGTGCCCGCGGTCGCCCTCGTCCCCGTCATCGTCTTGTGGTTCGGGTTCGGCGTGATGGCCAAGGCCGTCGTGGTGTTCTTGTTCGTCGTCTTCCCCGTGCTGATCAACACGATGCGCGGCGTCCGCGAGGTCGATCCCGAGCTCGAGGAAGTCGCCAGGAGCTTCTGCTCGAGCGAGGCGCGGATGTGGGCCGACCTCATGCTCCCCTCGGCGCTGCCGTTCATCGTGACCGGCCTGCGGCTCGCTGTCGGCCGGGCCCTGATCGGCGTGATCGTCGCCGAGTACTACACATCGCTGTCCGGTCTCGGCGACCTCATCTCCACTAGCGCCAGCAACTTCCAGACCGCCCGGATGTTCGTCCCGATCGTCGTCATCGCCCTGCTCGGCGTCCTGTTCACGGCGCTGCTCGAGCTGGCTGAGCGCCGGCTCGCCCGATGGCGCACGACACCACAGTAAGAAAGGAGAAGGTTCAGATGAGGCGCACCCTCGTGCTCCCCGGCTGCGTGGCCGGGGCAATGATCGCAACTGCGGCCATCTCAGGCTGCAGCAGCCCCAGCAGCTCATCCGCCGCGACCGGCGGCGGGACAGCCGCCAAGACCACCATCACGATCGGCCTGCCCAACTCCGCGCCCAGCTTCGCCAACTCCGACGTGGCGGTCGCGCAGGCCGAGGGCTACTTCGCCAAGGAAGGGCTGAACGTGCAGGTGAGCAACCTGTCGTCCGGCGTCCCCGTGGTGCAGGGCGTGGTCGGGGGCTCCCTCAACATCGGGGCAAGCAGCATCGAGCCAGTGGTGAACGCCGCGTCTCAGGGTGCCCCGATCCAGATCGTCGGCTCCTACGCCAACAAGCTGACCGTGAACATGGTCACGCCCAAGACCATCACATCCCCGGCCCAGCTGCGCGGCAAGCGCCTCGGCATCCAGCAAGTCGGGGCGTTCCGCGAGGTCATGACCCGGATCGTCATCGAGGGCGCCGGCCTGACCACCTCGGACGTCAGCTACGTCCCCAGCTCGTCATCGGCCTACATCAGCGAGCTGCTGGCCGGCGAGATCTCCTCGGGCGTCCTGCAGGAGGAGCAGACCCTCACGGCGCTGCGCAAGGACAGCCAGCTCCACGTGCTCGTCAACTACGAGCAGGCCCAGCCGGACTACTTCTACGGCACGTACATCGCGTCGAAGTCCTGGCTCGCGGGCCACCAGGCCACGCTGCAGAAGTTCCTGACCGCGATCACGACGGCCCACCGGTTCATGTACCAGGACAAGGCGGCCACTGTCGCGATCGTCGCCAAGAACACCGGTGACTCCTCGGCCACGATCGCCGCGGCCTACGACGTGCTGCTCACCGGGGAAGGCGTGTTCCCGCTGAACAGCGGGCTCTCACTGGATCGCATCAGCGCCACGATCGCGACCATGAAGAAGTACAAGATCCTGACCGGCACCGCGCCGGCGCTGTCCTCGCTGGTGAACACCGGCCCGGTCGACGCGGTGATCAGCCAGCTCGGCCCGGCGACCGACACCAACCAGTCGGAGTGATGACATGACCGCGATGACCGGCCGGCCGGACACCATGCGAGCCGCCGTGCTCTTCGGCCCGGGCGACATCCGGGTCGTGGACAAGCCCGTTCCCGTGCCCGGACCCGATGAGGTGCTCGTCGAGGTGGCCATGTGCGGGACCTGCGGGACGGACCTGAAGATCCTCGACGGGCACTTCCCGCAGACCCCGCCGTTCGGTCAGTTCACCCCCGGCCACGAGTGGACCGGGACCGTCGCGGCGACCGGCGCCCTGGTCGACGAGCTCAAGCCGGGCGACCGGGTGTGCATCGAGGCCCACAGCGGCTGCGGGCGGTGCGACAACTGCCTGGTGGGCCGGTACACGGCCTGCCTCAACTACGGCAATCCGGCCAAGGGGCACCGGGCGACCGGCATGACCGTGGACGGCGGCTTCGCCCAGTACGCCGTGCACCACGTGAGCGCCCTGTACCCGCTGCCCGCGCAGCTCACGTTCGAGGACGCGGTGCTGATCACGACGGCGGGCACCGGCCTTTACGGGCTCGACGTGGCCGGCGGGTACCTGGCGGGCCAGGATGTCGTGGTGTTCGGTCCCGGCCCGGTCGGGCTGACGACCGTGCAGGTGCTCAAGGCGCTGGGCGCGGGCCAGGTGATCTGCGTGGGCACCAGGGCGTCCCGGCTCGAGCTGGCCCGGCGGTTCGGGGCCGATCACGTGATCAACGCGCGCGAGGCCGACCCGGCCGAGTCGGTGCTGAGCCTCACCGGCGGCGAGGGCGCCGACATCACGATCGAGTGCTCGGGCTCGGCCGACGTTCCCCCGCTCTTCCCCGTGGTGACCAAGCGAGGCGGCAAGATCCTCGTCGTCGCCTTCTACCCGGCCCCCGTCACCCTCGACCTCAGCGCGATCGTCCGCAAGGACATCACCGTGTACACCTCCCGCGGCGAGGGCGGTAACAACGTGAAGCGGGCCGTGGCCCTGGCCGCGCAAGGCAAGCTGCGCGGCGCGCAGATGGTGACGCACCGGTTCCCCCTCGACGACATCGCGGAGGCCTTCCGGGTGGTCAGGGAGCGCGACGGCGATCCGGTCAAGGTCGTCATCATTCCCTGACACCAGTGCTGGGGTCCCGGGCCGCTTTTCGTTCTTGTGCCCGGCGTCACGCCGTTTCATCATTAATGCCACGTGCGCCGGCGACGGAGCCGGGCGCGGGACGAGGAGCGTGATGCGATGAGGCACACGAAGCGCCTGTCCGCGGTGGCGATCGCGGCGGCCCTGCTGACGGTGGCCGCCCTGACCGGGCCGGCCAGCGCGGCCCCGGCCGGAGCCCGCCATCTCGGAGGCGGGAAGACCTGCGGCGGGACGTCAGCGGTCAGCACCGTGACCGGGAGCCTGCCGGACGGGGCCACCTACGAGCTGCAGTGCCCGGCCGGGACCTGGAACGGGACGCTGTTCCTCTTCAGCCACGGCTACGTCGTGCCCGGCGCGGCCAACCCGGCCACGGACGCCAGCGACCCGGTGACCGCCGGCTGGCTGCTCGCTCACGGCTACGCGCTGGCCGGCTCCTCCTACGCCACCACCGGCTGGTCGGTGCAGCAGGCCATCCCCGACCAGGCCGCCACGGTCGCCGCCTTCGACCGGCAGTACAGGTCGCCGCGGCATACCGTCGCCTGGGGCGAGTCGCTGGGCGGCATGATCACGGCGGGCCTGATCCAGGCGTACCCGCGGCTGTTCAGCGCCGCGCTGCCCGCCTGCGGCGTCCTTTCCGGCGGCGTGGCGACCTGGAACACGGCCCTGGACGCGGCCTTCGCCTTCCAGCAGCTCATCGCGCCTGACGTCCAGGTCACCGGCATCACCAGCCCCACGGCCAACCTGACCGCGGCCGAGACCGCGCTGGCGGCGGCCCAGCAGACCCCGCAGGGCCGGGCCCGGATGGCCCTCGTCTCCGCGATGAGCGACACCCCCGGCTGGTTCACCCCGGGCGCGCCCGAGCCAGCCGCCACCGACTACACGGCCCAGGAAGCGAACCAGTTCCAGTGGGCGTCCCAGGTGACGTTCCCGTTCGTCTTCGACTTCCGCGCCGAGCTCGAGGCCCGCGCGGGCGGGAACCCGTCCTGGACGACCGGGGTGAACTTCGCCGCGCAGCTGGCTTCCTCGACCGACCGCCGTGAGGTCGAGGCGCTCTACAAGGCGGCCGGGCTCAGCCTCGGCTCCGACCTGCGCACGCTGAACGCGGCGCCGAGGATTGCCGCCAACCCGGCCTCCGTCCGCTACCTGGCCAGCAACGTCGCCTACACCGGGCGGATCAGCGTGCCCGTGCTGACCCTGCACACCACCGGTGATGGCCTGGTCGTGCCGGAAAACGAGCAGGCCTACCGCCAGGCGGTCGACCAGGCCGGCGACGGCAGCCTGCTGCGGCAGATCTTCGTCGACCGTGCTGGTCACTGCGCGTTCACCCCGGCCGAGCTGATCACGACCATCCAGGTCCTGGTCGACCGCATGACCACCGGCCGCTGGCACGTGCCATCCATCGCCCAGCTCAACGCCGCTGCCACCGCACTCGGCGCGACGGCCAGCCCGCTCCCGGCCCACTTCACCAGCTACCAGCCCGCCCGCTACCTCCGTCCGTTCGACCTGCGCGCCCGCCGCTGGTGAGGCGGCAGCGGCGGGCCGCGATGTAACTTTCCGCCCGCGCGGATCACTTTGCGCAGGCAGTGACTACGTGTCCCGCCGTCCCCTGTACAGCCTGTCAGCACCGGCCTATGGTCGCGGCAGCCATGCCACCGCGGATACCCCCGCAGGTGGAGGACGCCTCAAGACCTGGAGGAATGCTGACATGAGAATGCGAGCGCGACACGCAACGCTGCGGTTGCGCAGGACGATCGCGGCGATCGCGGCGGCCTCGCTGGCCGCGCTCGGCCTCGGGCTGGCCAGCGCCGCCTCGCCGGCCGTGGCCGCCACGTCGTCCTGTAGCGCGGCCTACAGCGTGCAGACCGACTGGGGCAGCGGGTTCACCGCGTCCCTGACCGTCACCAATAACGGCACCGCGGCCATCACCGGCTGGACCGTGACCTACTCCTACGCTGGCAACCAGACCCTGTCCAACGGCTGGAACGGCAACTGGACCCAGTCCGGGGCGAACGTCACCGTCACCAACGAGTCCTACAACGGCAGCCTGGCCGCCGGGGCGTCCACCTCGGCCGGGGCCAACTTCAACTACTCGGGCACCAACGCGGCCCCCACGTCGGTCACCTGCACCCCGTCCGGGTCGACCACGCCCCCGCCGCCGAGCGGCTCGATCACCGCCACCCCGACCAGCCTGAACGTGACCCAGGGCAGCACGGGCTCGTTCACGCTGGCGCTGTCGCAAGCGCCCACGGCGAACGTCACCGTGTCCGTCGCCGCCAGCGGCAACACCGGGCTGACCGCCTCGCCCACCTCGCTGACGTTCACACCCTCCAACTTCAGCACGGCGCAGAAGGTCACCATCACCGCCAACTCCAGTGGTACCGGCGTCACTACCTTCACGGCCAGTGGCGGGGGCTACACGGCCGCCACGGTCAGCGCCACCGAGGTGGCGTCAACCACCGGCACCACGCCCAGCATCATGGTGTCTCCGGCCGCGCAGACCATTACCCAGGGCACCACCGGCACGGTCGGAATATCGCTGTCCTCGGCACCGTCCTCCAACGTGACCCTGTCGGTCGCCCGCACCTCGGGGAACACCGGGCTGTCGGTGACCGCCGGGAGCTCGCTGACGTTCACCCCGTCGAACTTCTCGACTGGACAGAGCGTGACGGTCAGTGCGGACAGCTCGAGCAGCGGCGCGGCGACGTTCACGGTGAGCGGGTCCGGCCTTACCTCGGTCACGTTCACCGTCACCGAGGCGGCCGCCTGCACCAGCAACTGCGCCACGCACGTGGCCGACCCGTTCACCGGGGCCAAGCCGTACCTGAACCCGGACTACGTCAACGAGGTCAAGGCCCAGGTGTCGGCGGACGGCGGCAACGCGGCTGAGGCGGCCGTGGAGAACTACCAGACCGCGATCTGGCTGGACACGATCGATGCCATCGCCGGCGGCACCACCGCCACCGGCACCCGCACCGGCCTGCAGCAGCAACTCACCAACGCGGCCGCCCAGGGCACCACGTCCACCCCGTCGGTGGTCGAGATCGTGATCTACGACCTGCCGGGCCGGGACTGCGCGGCGCTGGCCTCCAACGGCGAGATCCCGGCGACCTCGGCCGGGCTGACCGAGTACGAGACCCAGTACATCAACCCGATCGCCACGATCCTGCAGCAGTTCGAGAACTCGCCCATCCGGGTGGTGGCGATCATCGAGCCGGACTCGCTGCCGAACGTGGTCACCAACCAGTCGCTGGCCAATTGCCAGACGGCGACGCCCTACTACGAGGCGGGCATCACCTACGCGCTGAACGCGCTGCACGCGATCCCGAACGTGTACAACTACATGGACATCGCGCACTCAGCGTGGCTCGGCTGGCCGAGCAACATGAGCGCCACCCCCGCCGTGTACAACAAGGTCGTCCAGGCCACCACGGCCGGGTACGCCAGCATCGACGGGTTCATCAGCGACACGGCGAACTACACGCCCACCCAGGAGCCGCTGCTGACCAACCCGACCTTGTCCATCAATGGCCAGCCGGTCGACTCGGCGACGTTCTACCAGTACAACCCGACGTTCGACGAGCTCACCTACGACACCCAGATGTATAACACGCTGGTGGCGGCCGGGTTCCCGTCGAGCAAGAAGTTCCTGATCGACACCTCGCGCAACGGCTGGGGACCGACCCACCCGACGACCATCACCTCGGCGTCGGACGTCAACACCTACGTGGCCGACAACAAGATCGACAAGCGGCCGTTCCGCGGCGACTGGTGCAACCAGAACAACGCGGGCATCGGCGCGCGGCCGACCGACCAGCCATTCGGCTCCTCGTCCCCGATCCTGGCGTTCGTGTGGATCAAGCCGCCGGGCGAGTCCGACGGCGACTACCCGACCTCGACCCACAGCCACGGTGACCCGCACTGCGACCCGAACGGGACCAACACCGACGGCAACGGCAACACCTACTCCACCGGCTCGATCCCGGGTTACGACGTGCCAGCTGGCATGTGGTTCCCGGCCGAGTTCCAGATGCTGGTCGCCAACGCCTACCCGGCCTTGTAACCGAGCGTCCTCGCCTCACCGCCAGCCCGGCGGCGCCCCAGGGGCGCCGCCGGGCTCGGCGATTCGACAGGGCTCACTTTAACGAAGCGAAACCTAACTTCTTTCCGTTTCGCCAGACAGCACCCCGATTTATGCGGTATCCCAGGAAAGGGACAGCCTAGCAACGGGGGGCGGGATGAGCGGCCCTAGCATTTCGCGCGACGGGAACCCGCAGTCATCTGAAAGCCAGCCAGCTGCCATTATCGGGCCTGGTGCCCAGGGCGTGCAGGTGGGCGACGGGAGCTTTCAGTCTAATTATTACATTTACGGCAGCGATCAGCTAAGGCCAGCCGACGGTATGGCTCGGCCGCCGCTGGTCGATTTCTCCGGACGGGTCGATTCCCCCTACCGGGGACTGGGTGCCTTCGGCGAGCGGGACCAGCGGTTCTTCTACGGCCGCAAGGCGGCGACTCGCGGGCTTCTGGCGAAGATGAGCGACGCCGCCACCAGTGGCGGGATGCTGATCGTCTCGGGCGTCTCAGGCGCTGGGAAGTCGTCCCTGCTCCAAGCGGGGGTACTGCCGGTCATCCGGGGTGCGGGCCTGGCGTCGGCACCGGGACCGGCGCGCTGGACCGGCCTCGTCGTCACCCCGACGAGGGAGCCCCTGGAGCAACTGGCCCTGCATGCCTCCCGGGTGCTGGGCACCGACGCCGCCCGGCTGCACGCGACCCTGGCCGCCAAGCCGGCCCGCTTCGCCATCACCGTCCGGCAACTGGCGCAACAGTCGCCCTGGCAGGACGCCGACGGGATCGGGAGCGGCGCCACCCTGCTCATCGTTGATCAGTTTGAGCAGGTCTTCACCCAGTGCACTGACGACGTCCTGAGGCTGAAATTCATCAGCGCGCTGCACGCGGCGGCCACGTCCGGCGTGGCCCTGGTCGTCATCGTCGTCCGGGCCGACTTCGAGGCCCGATGCGCGGACTTCCCCGAGCTGGTAGCCGCGGTCAAGGACCGCTTCCTCGTCACCGCGATGGAGGAGGTGGAGCTGCGCAGTGCCATCGCGGACCCGGTCGCCACGCTCGCGGCCGCTGGCGATGAGCCCTACTCCGTGGAGCCTTCGCTGATTGACCACCTGGTGCAGGACATGCTCAGGAAGTCCGGCCCGGGCATTTCAGGCGCGGGAGCCCTGCCACTTCTGTCCTACGCACTGGACCAGGCCTGGCGCCTGCGATCCTTGCCGGTTCTGATGCTCGCGGACTACGAGCGGGGCGGCGGCATCCAGGGGGCGGTGAGGAACAGCGCTGACCGAATTTACGACGCGCTCCCGCCCGGCCAGCAGAACGTGGCCCGGCAAGTGTTCCTGCGCCTGGCCATCGTGGGCGACGAGGGAACCACGGCCCGCGACCGGGTTCCCCGAGAGGAACTGCTGGCCGTCGCGGGACCTGGCCGACGGCACGATGTCGCGCTCGTGCTCGACGCCTTTACCAAGGAGCGGCTGATCACTCAGGGGGCCACGGACGTGGAAATCAGCCACGACGCGCTGCTCGCCTCCTGGCCCCGCCTGCGCGACGAATGGCTGGCCGAGAGCCGCGGCGACCTGGCCGTGATGAGCCGGTTCCGTGACACGGCCCGCAAGTGGGGAGCCGGCGGCCGGAAGCCTGGCCTGCTCTACCGCGAGGACGTCCTGGACGAGGCGATCGGGGCCGCGAGCCGGTCGGCCGCCTCGCCCATCCCGCAGCCGGCCCAGAGCGACCTGGAGCGGGAATTCCTGGGGGTCAGCATCCAGGCCCGCCAGGCCGAACAACGGCGCAGCAACAGCTACCGGCGCCTTCGCCAATGGCTGCCGGTCGCACTTGGAGTCTTCGTCGTCGGCCTCGCCATCGCCGTGGCTGTTACGTCCCTGTCGCTGGTCAAAGCCAATGATGACCTGACGACGGCTAATGTCCAGCAGATGGTGGCGGAAAGCACCGCACTGCGCGACATCAACCCGGCGGTCTCTGAACTGGCAGCGGCGTCCGCCTGGCACGCGGCGGCATCTTCGCAGACCCGTGACCTAGCCGTCCAAGCGGCGACCAACCCACTGCTGGCGACCTTTGACGCGGTGACCGGATCGATGGCGGTGAGCCCCGATGGCTCTGTCCTCGCCGTCGGCGACTCAGTAACCGGGGGCCCGGTCGCTGGGGCGCCTCTCGGCACGGAAGTCACCTTGTGGAGCGTGCCCCACCGCGAGGTAATCGCGCATGTTCCGCTCTCGTCCGAAAGCGCAGACGACCTGGTGTTCAGACCTGATGAAGCTGGCCACGTCGCCACGCTGGTCATGACGACGGGCGACGGAATCATTGTTGGTCAGGTCAGCCACGACTCCTACCGGCAGCAGGAAACGCTGCTTTCCGGTGTTGACACCAGCCTGGACGTCATTTCGGTCAGCGACAGCGGGACGATTGCCGTCGATGACTCCAACGGCGAGAACAGCAATATCCTGCTGTTCGATGACATGGGCGGAAAGTATTCAGAGACTCCTTCGCACGTCTTGCCGAACTCCCTGCCCCTGAACTCGCTATCATTCGCCCCCGATGGGAGCCTGGCCGTCGGGACGGACTCTGGCCTGCGGGTGTACCCGCCGGCCGACGGGTACGCTTCTCCGGCGATAGTTCCCCCAGGGGCGGCGTCGCACTCTCCAGCCAGCGGACAGTTCAATAGCGCCGGGCTTCTGGTGATCGCAACGTCGCGGCAGGTGACCGTCGACTCCTACGCGCACGGCTCCCTGGCCGGCGTTCCGCTCTCCGCGTCTACGCAGGTGTCCGGGAACCCGGCTCCCCTCGAACTCGAACGCGCGGTGCTCAGCAACCAGGGCGTCCTCGCCGTCGAGGAGAGCAATGGCCTGCACCTCTACGACGACAGCCACCTAGCGGCCGCCGGGCTGATCGACGCGGCCACACTCCCTTACCCAGGCCAGCAAGAGCCCGGCGACGTCGAGTTCAGCAGCGACGGAAACGAGCTCATTGAGAACTTCCTTGGCCAGATCTATGTCTATTCCGTGCCGGCCCTCATCGGGAGCGTCCACGAGACCTCGGCCGGGAACCCGGACGGCCAGGAGCCTCCCGTCATGGACTTTGACCCGGCCAGTCCGAACATCCTGGCGGCCGCCGCGCCCAGCGCCGTTGACCTGATCAACGTGGCGGACAACAAGCTGGCCGGTGTCCTGCCGGGGACCGGGAACGCCTCCTGGGTCGCATTCGCTCCGGACGGGGCGCTGGCCGTCATAACGACCAGCGGGCTGCAACTGCGGCCCGATCCGCTCGGCCAGCCATCGCGCTCAGAGGCCGTCGCCGGCACGGGCAACGCCACCAGCGTCGCGTTCAGCCCGGCCGGCGCCATGGCCGTGGTGAGCGCGAGCAAGCCGGAGCTGACCGTCTACCCGCCAGGAAACTACGTGTCCGGCGCGGCCATCACGCCCCGCCTCCCCGGCGAGCCCGGCGTCGACCTGGGTGTCGACAATGTCGTATTCGGTCCCGAAGGCCAGCTGGCCGCGGCGGTATCCCGAGGCGACAGCCCATCGGGCGTGGCGGTCTTCGCTCCCGGCTCTTATTCCCAGCAGGGCTATATAGCCGACAACGCGGTGGGATTCGCCGTGGCGAGCCGCCCGCTGGCCTTCGGGCCGGACGGATCGCTGGCCATCGCGAGCAGCGCTGACATTCAGGTGTACGCTCCCGGTCACTACGCCTCTCCGGTGACCATCAACGGCGCGGGCGGACCTGACCAGTCCGGCTACGCATGGGTGGCCTTCAGCCCCGGCGGAATCCTGGTCTCCGGCGACTCATCAAGCGGCGTGAACCTCTGGGACCCTCAGACCGGACAGAATCTGGCCAACTTTAACCCGGGAGCCAATCAGCAGGCCTCGGGCGTGCAACTGGTGCTCAGCCCGGATGGGCGCCACCTCGCCTACGAGCTTTCCATCGAAGGCTCTAACACCCCCGTAGAAGCCATCACGATCTGGTCGACCCCGTACCTGGACGGCAGCCTGGGCGACGGTGTCCGCAGCCTGTGCGCCCAGCTGGCCGGCACGCCGGAACCAGGCCAGTGGGACCAGTACTTCACATCGGGCCTGGACTACCCGAGAATCTGCCCGTAGCCGCAGTTCGCCGGGAGCCGCCACCGTTCGCTCTGTCAAATCGGGCGGACGGTGGCGGCTCTTGACCATGGTCTCCCGCTAGCAGCTGACCGAGAGGGTGGACGGGGCCGTCCCCGAGGCGGTGAAGCCGACCGTGACCGAGCTTCCTGGCGCGATGCTGGCGTTGTAGGGCTCGTTGGTCACCGTGACGTTCGCGCCAGTCTGGGTGAACACGCCGCTCCAATCACTGGCGAGCGTCTGGCCGCCGGGGAACGTCCAGCCGATGCTCCAGCTGGTGGTCGCACCACTGCCGGTGTTGCTGATGACCACCTGGGCCTGGAAGCCGCCCGACCAGGAGTTGGTGACCGAGTACGCGCACGACAGCGAGGCGGGCGGCGGGCTGCTCGGCGGGGGCGTCCCGTTGCCCGCCCCGGGCAGCGGGAACTGGATGCCGGCCAGCAGCGACTGCTTCAGCGAGCTGACCGGCGTGGGATCGTAGTTGTTATCGAGCAGGTCATAGGAGTCCTCCCCGTTGAGCGCCCAGTAGGTCCAGCCCATCCACTGGTTGGCGCTGAGATAGGACACCAGGCTCTGGAACCACTGGCCCTGTGAGCCCGCCGCGCTCGACTCAATGTCAGAGGCGGTGTTGTCGGTGCCGAACTCCCCGACCCACACCGGGGCGGTCCCCTGGGCGTAGATGTAGCCCCAGTACTTGTTCCACACGGCGTCGAGGCTGGCCGGGGTGGTGGTCGAGGTGAACCAGGCCTGCTGGAACAGGCTGGGCCCGTAGTCGTGCGCAGAGTAGACGACGTGCCCCGGTGAGCTCAGGACCACCGGGTACTGCGCGACGCCCTGCAGGTCGCCGCCCCACCAGGTGGTGTCGTAGCCGCCGGACGCTGACGCGTCAGGGAACTCGCTAATGCCCTCGCAGAAGATCAGCGCGCCCGGGTCGACGGCCAGGATCGCGTTGCCGGCCTGCTCGTAGGCCAGCCGGACGTCGGTGGACGGGTCACCGGTGCCCCAGGTGGCGCCCTCGGCGTAGGTGTCACCGGCCGGGGTGTGCGGCTCGTTGCGCAGGTCGAACCCGATCACCGTCGGGTTGCCCGCGAACATCTTGGCCAGCGTCACCCAGTCATTGACCCAGTCCTGGCTGGTGTAGGTGCTGGTGTACCAGAGGCCGTCCTGCTCGGCCGACTCACCCGCCTCGGACCGGTGGTCGTCCAGGATGACCTTCAGCCCGGCCTGCCCGGCCGCGGTGACGATCTTCTGCAGGTCCTGTAGCGCGGTGAGGCCCTTGAGGTCGGCGTTGATCGGCTGGCCGGTGCTGCTGCTGAACGAGAGGTTCTGCGGCACGATCGGGTCCTCCACCATCTGGTTGGAGAACGGGATGCGGATCGTGTTGTAGCCGAGCGCGGCGATGTCGTTGATGATCGTGTGGTAGTCCTGCGACCACAGCCCATGGGCGATCTCGTCGGGCGTCTCAAAGCCGTACCAGTTGATCCCGGCGATGCGCACCGGGTTGCCGTTCGAGTCGAGGATCTGGTCCCCGCGGGTCTGCCAGTACCCGGCGCCGACCCCCGGTGTGGTGGCCGCCAGCGCCGGGCCGGCCCGGACCGTCACCGCTACCGAGCCGGCCGCGGCCAGCGTCGCGGTCAGTGCCCCGGCCAGCGTGGCGGCCAGCCGGCGGCGTGTCACAAGCGTCATCGTTACTGCTCCTTCCGGGATGGAAAAGCCCGGCCAGGCGGGTACATCGCCTGGCCGGGCGGCACGCGGCGGGCGCCGCGCGGTGTGGCCGGGGCCGCGGGGGGCCTCAGCCGGCGGGCAGAGCCTGCAAGATGGACTTGTAGGCCGCGCCGTAAGCGGTGGGCGTTCCGGTGTAGTCGGTGATCAGGCCGGGGCCGCTTGAGCAGGCGAAGTCGGCGTTCCAGGCCCAGGCGAGGAAGCTGATGCCCTCCGACTCCAGCCAGGTCGTCAGCGGCGTGATGTAGGTGCCCGCGCAGTCGTTCTCGCCGATCTCTCCGGCCACCACCGGGACCGACGCGGCGACCGGAGCGACCTGCGACGTCCAGCACGACTGGGTGCTGCAGGTGTTGAAGTTGTAGGAGTGCCAGGAGGCGACCAGGTTGTGGTCCGGGTCGGTCGGCTCGTACTGCAGCCAGTCGGTCAGGTCGTTGGAGTACTCCTCGCCGCCCAGCATGAGGACGTTGCTCGCACCGGTCGAGCGGACCGCGTTGACCATCTGCTGCATGCCGGCCACCGGGTAGGAGATCCCGGTGCAGGGGCTGCCGGTCTCCCAGCACTGCCAGCCCTCGGTGGTGTTGTTGTTGTCAGCGCGGGACGCGAACGGCTCGTTGAACAGGTCGAAGATCACCGCGTTGTTGCCCTTGAACGTGTTAGCCACCGACGTCCAGAACGGGATCGCCTCGGCCGCGTCCGGCATCGGCTTCTGGCAGAAGGCCTCGGACACCTCGCTCGACGTGCAACTGCCCGCCGAGGGGCCGGTGTAGGAGCCGTCGGTCCAGTGCAGGTCGAGGATGGCCACGATGCCGTTGGAGTTCAGCAGGCTGACGTAGGCCTTGATCGCGTTGATGTAGTTCGTGCCCGCGTAAGCCGAGTTGACGTACGATTCGGCGTTCCAGCAGGCCTCGTTCAGTGGCACGCGCACCGCGTTGACCGGTCCCCAGCTCTTCATCGCGGTGATGGATGCCTGGTCGTTCGGACCGTCAAAGATTCCGTTGCCCTGGACGCACGCGTACTCGGTACCGGAACGGTCCACGCCGTGCAGCACGACCTGGTTGCCTCCTGCGTCGAGCAGCTTGTTGCCTGACACGTGCAGCTGGGGAGCGGCGCTGGTCGTCGGCGTCACCTCGGTGACGGTGAACGACCCCGAGGTGTAGCCGGTCGCGCTGGCGGTGAACGTCGCCGCGCCGGTGCTCGAGCTGTCGGCGGTAATCGTGACGTTCTGGTCGGTCGCGTAGTTCGAGGGGGTGAACGTCAGCGTGGCCGGGGCAGCGGTCAGCCCGGTGTTGCCCGAGCTGCGCGCCACCGACACGGTCACGTTGGCCGACGGCTGGATCGACAAGTCAATGCCGACCGTGGCGGTGTTGCCCTGGAGAACCTGCAGGCTGCTCGAGCTGGTGGTGATGGCGGGGGTCGGCGGCGGCGACGTTGACCCGGCCGGGGTGCAGGTGACCGCGGTGGGGGCCACGTTGGTGCCTGAGTAGTTGAAGTTGGCCCCGGCCGAGGTGTTGGCGGCGACGGCCAGGCTGCCGTTATAGGACTCGTTGGTGACGGTGACGGTCTTGCCGGACTGGGTCCAGTTGCCGTTCCAGCCGTTAGCCAGGGTCTGGTTGCCGACGTAGGTGTAGGTCACCGTCCAGCCGGTGATGGCCGCGGTGCCATTGTTGGTGACGGTCAGGGACGCGGTGAACCCGCTGCCCCAGTCGCTTTGCACGCTGTAGGCGGCGCTGCAAGACGACGTGGCCGCCACGGCCGGGACGGCGCCCGCGCTTCCGGCCACGGCCAGGCCGAGTGCGGCCAGCAAGGCCGCGCCGATCGCCGCGATAGCGCTGCGCGCTCTTCTCGGCAAGAGTCTCATCGTCAGGCACCTCCAGGAAATCTGCCATTGCATCGGCCGGGGGCTTGCCGGGCAGCGACGAGAGTGTGAGGGCGCCTTCCGTAAGCCGATTCGGACGCTAGGTCCGGCGACTATAACGGTCAAATAACGCAATCCGGCGGGCCAGGAAATGGGAGGTAGCGGCGCTATCGCGCGATGGAACTTTCACGTCTTCGTCATCGGCCGAGCGCGGGCGGACCGCCAGCAGCAACGTGATCAGGCCGGTAACCGGCCGGGCAGGTCGCGAGCCCGCCATGAGAGTTTCATGAGCGCCCGGCGGCCGCATATGCGCTGAACTGAACGTTCACCGCGTTTTACCTGGCCGGGTGATCACGCGCTTTCCGTTCACCACACGGGGGGTTACTTTGCGGGTCTGATGGGCGAGCACTCACCGCCGCCTCAGATTTCCCCACTTTCCCTTCGAGGAGATGCCGATGACCAAACATCGACCTCGTGCACGCGCACTAGCCAGCGCCCTGGCCGCAGCCGGCCTGCTGGTTGGCGGGATGCTTGCCAGCGTCAGCGCGTCCGCCTCCCCCGCGCACCCCACGGGGGCCGCAGCGAGCAAGGCCAACATCGGGCCGCCCGCCGGCTCGCCGATCACCAGCCCGACCCCGGGCCAGGTGTTCACGCCCGGCTCGGACATTCCGCTGTCGGCGGCGCCCTTCCTGGTCAGCGACGCTGCCAAGGACGGCCTCAGCAGCAGCCCGGTGACGTCGATCAAGTTCTACGCGAGCTCCAACCTGACCAACAACGTCCTGGTAGGGGTGGCCAAGTCGGCCCCGTGGACGGCGCACTGGAACCATGTGCCCGCCGGTGACTACTCGCTGACCGCGGTGGCCTACAACAAGCAGGGCAGCACGACCTCCGACCCGGTGGCCATCTCGGTCGAGAAGCCGAGCGTGGTGACTGACCAGTCCATGCTGACGGTAGCGAAGGGCCACACCGCGACGCTGGGTGTCACGTTGTCGGCCGCGCCGAGCAAGCCGGTCACGGTCCGGCTGAGCGACGCCAGCACCGGGACGAGCGTGTCTAAGGGCCAGACGCTCACCTTCACTCCCGCGAACTGGAACCGGCCGCAGGCGGCCACCGTGGCCGTGAGCAAGGGCAAGACCGGCAGCCACTCGACCCTCACCGCCTCAGCCGCCGGGCTGGGGAGCGCGTCGGTCGCAGTGACCGCGGCGGCCGCCGCGACCGGCTACGACCAGTGGTTCCTCAACCTCTACGACGACATCACCAACCCGAGCAACGGGTACTTCAGCCCGCTGGGCATCCCATACCACTCGGTTGAGGAGCTCATCGTCGAGGCCCCGGACTACGGCCACGAGACCACCTCGGAGACCTACAGCTACTGGCTATGGCTGGCCGCCGACTACGGCCGGGTCAGCGGTGACTGGACCGAGTTCAACACCGCCTGGTCCAACATGCAGCAGTACATGATCCCCAACGCGGCCAACCAGCCGGGTTGCAGCGCCTACAACGCGTCCTCGCCCGCGACCTACGGCCCGGAGGAGCCCTCCCCTTCTGACTACCCGGTCGCACTCAACTCCTCGGTCCCGGTCGGCTCGGACCCGCTGTCCAGCGAGCTCAGCTCGACCTACGGCAACTGCGACATCTACGCGCCGATGTGGATCATGGACACTGACAACCGCTACGGCTTCGGCCAGCAGGAAGACGGCACGTCCACGCCCAGCTTCATCAACACGTTCCAGCGCGGCTCGGAAGAGTCGGTCTGGGACACCGTCGACCAGCCTGACTGGGACACGCTGAAGGACGGCGAGAGCGGATCAGGCTACCTCGCGCTGTTCAACAACGGCGGCGGCAGCTTCGCCTCCCAGTACAAGTACACCGACGCGCCCGACGCCGACGCGCGCCTTGTCCAGGCCGCGTACTGGGCCGACCAGTACGCCACCGCTCAGGGCAACCAGTCGGAGATCTCCTCCACCCTGGCTGACGCGGCCAAGCTGGGCGACTACGTGCGCTACTCAATGTTCGACAAGTACTTCAAGCAGATCAGCGCCGCCTGCAGCCAGGACGGCTCGGTGTCCTGCCCGGCGGGCACGTCCAAGTCCAACGAGGACACCTACCTGCTGTCCTGGTACTACGCCTGGGGCGGCTCGACCACCGGGGCGTGGTCGTGGCGGATCAGCGGTACCGAGATCCACGAGGGCTACCAGAACCCGCTGGCGGCCTACGCGCTGTCCAACACCACCAGCCTGATCCCGCTGTCCCCGTCGGCCAAGTCCGACTGGTCGACCAGCCTCACCACGCAGCTCAACCTGATGCAGTGGCTGCAGTCCAACGAGGGCGCGATCGCCGGCGGCGTCACCAACAACTGGGGTGGCAACTACGGCGACGTGTCCAAGCCGCCCTCGGGTGATCCCACCTTCGACGGCATGTACTACGACTTCGAGCCCGTCTACCATAACCCGCCCTCCAACCAGTGGTTCGGCTACCAGACCTGGCCGATGGAGCGGGTCGCGGAGTACTACTACGTGACCGGCAACGCCCAGGCGGGCGCGATCTTGAAGAAGTGGGTGACGTGGGCCGAGTCGGTCGCCACGTTCAACACCACGACCGGGGCGATCTGCCTGCCTGGCCAGCTCAACTGGAGCGGCCAGCCCGCCGAGAGCTTCACGACCGGCACGTCGAGCTCGGCGCAGCCGCCGGCCAACACCGGCCTGCACGTCTCAGTCACGGGAGGATGCTCCTCGGACCTCGGCGTGTCCGCCTCGCTGGCCAAGACGTACATGTACTACGCGGCCAAGGCCGGTGACACCACTGCCGAGACCGACGCCCAGAACATCATCGACATCATCCACCAGTTCTACGGCGACACGCTCGGCTTCTCGGCGCCGGAGACCCGGACCGACTACAGCAACTTCACCTCCGCCTTCAACACCACCAACTACGAGGGCCTGTACATCCCGTCCGGCTGGACCGGGAGCTACCCCGGCCTCAACGGCGCCAACATCACCTCGGCCGACAACACCTTCCTGTCCATCCGGCCGTGGTACACCAGCGTCGCGGACTACCCGGAGGTTCAGAACTACCTGAACGGCGGGGCCGCCCCGGTGTTCAACTATCACCGGTTCTGGGCCGAGGTGGACATCGCGACGGCGTTCGACTCGTTCGCCTACCTGTTCCCGAGCGTCTCCCCGCCGGCCAGCGCCACGCCGACGGTCACGGTGACCAACCCTGGCACCCAGACCGGCACCGTGGGAACCGCGGACAACCTGCAGGTCCAGGCGTCGGACTCGGCGACAGGCAAGACCTTCACCTACAGCGCAACCGACCTGCCGCTCGGCCTGTCGATCAGCTCGTCCACCGGCGCGATCACCGGCACCCCGACGATGGCGGGCAGCTACACCACCACTGTCACCGTCAATGACGGCAGCGGCGCGTCCTCGGTCAACTTCGACTGGACGATCGGCGCGACCGGCACCGGCAACACGGTCACGGTGACCAACCCCGGCGCCCAGACCGGCACCGTCGGCACGGCCGCCAGCCTGCAGATCAAGGCCACGGACTCCGCCTCCGGCCAGACCCTCACCTACAGCGCCACCGGCCTGCCCGCGGGCCTGTCGATCAGCTCCACCACCGGACTGATCTCCGGCACCCCCACCACCGCAGGCAACTCCAGCGTCACCGTCACCGCCACCGACGGCACCGGCGCCAAGGGAACGGCCAGCTTCACCTGGACGGTCAGCGGTACCGGCACCGGCAACACGGTCACGGTGACCAACCCCGGCGCCCAGACCGGCACCGTCGGCACGGCCGCCAGCCTGCAGATCAAGGCCACGGACTCCGCCTCCGGCCAGACCCTCACCTACAGCGCCA
>Ga0335072_10002365_pt1 | contig 29329 bp, 28 predicted proteins | sample Lox_Sample_21_FD_206725 | JGI IMG/M metagenome (GOLD analysis project Ga0335072, IMG submission 206725) | Soil microbial communities from Loxahatchee National Wildlife Refuge, Florida, United States - Lox_Sample_2.1 | ecosystem: Environmental > Terrestrial > Soil > Wetlands | place: USA... | reverse complement strand
GCCTGGCCGCGGCGGGCTACCAGTTCCGCTCCCCCACCTTGCCCGAGGCTCTGTCCGCGGAACTCGCCGCCCGCTGAACCCGGATCTCGCTTAAGATCGTTTGTTCCTCGTACTGCCGATCCGGGCACATCCTCCCTCGGGCTCACTGGCCGGCCTGCCGGCACGGAGGGATGACGATGAGACACGGGCGCGCGTTGATCACCATGGTCGCGGCGGTCCTGACCGGATCGGCCACGGTCCCGCTGCTGGCCGGGCCGGCCAGCGCCGCGGCTCGCTCGGCCAGTTGCACGTCCGCGTCCCACACCGCGCTCGCGGCCAAGCTGGGCCACGACATCGACCGGGCCCTGCGCGGCCGGGTCTCGGCCGTCGCGATCGGCGTCGATGATCCCGGCCGGGGGCTGCAGTGCTGGCTCAACAGCACCGCGCACTTCGACTCGGCCAGCGTGGTCAAGGTGACCATCCTCAGCGCGCTGCTCCGCAAGGCCCAGGAGCAGCACCGGTACCTGACCCCGACCGAGGCGGCCCTGGCCGAGGAGATGATCACCGAGTCGGACAACGACGCCGCCTCTGATCTGTGGTACGACGTAGGCCGGCCCGACCTCCAGCACTTCCTGAACCTGGCTCACATGACGCGGACCTACCTGGGTCCGGGCCCCTACTGGGGCCTGACCCAGATCACCGCCTATGACGAGGTGCTCCTGCTGCGGCTGCTGCTCCACCCGAACGGGGTGCTCGACACCCGCTCACGCGACTACGTGCTCGACCTGATGGCCCGGGTCATCCCCTCCCAGCGCTGGGGCGTCCCGGTGAGCGCGCCGACCACCCTGACCGTCCACGTCAAGAACGGCTGGCTGCCGCTGCTCACGAACGGCTGGCGCATCCACAGCATCGGGGCCTTCACCGGACCCGGCGGCGGTTACAGCATCGTGGTGCTGACCCAGGACAACCCGACCATGACCTACGGGATCGACACCATCGAGGCCATCGCGAACGTGATCAACCGCGACCTGAACCCGCAGGCGAAATCACGCGTCCCGGCCTCGGCCGTCTCCCCCGCGTGGAACACGCCCGACGAGCCCGTCCCGGCCGGGGCCAGATGATCGACGAACATCGCTGAGCATGCCAAGATCGCTGCAGCGACGCTGGGTTACCGGCACAGGTCGCTCGGGAGGCCCGGACGGTGGGTTACCTGCCAGGGATGTGGCGAGACTTCGCGGTCACGGTGGCCGGGCTGGCCGGCGCCCTGACCGGCCTGCTGTTCGTCGCGTTGTCCATCAAAAGCGAGGCGCTGGCCCAGTCGCGCAGCCTCCGCTCCCGTGCGGCCCAGACCCTGGTCCTGTTCATGACGGCGGCGATCGCCGCGATCGTGCTGGTCGCGCCCCAGCCCGGGCCGGCCCTGGGTGCGGAACTGCTGGCCGTGTCGGCAGTGTCCGGGACCGCCCTGTACGTCCTGGACCGGCGGGCTGGGCACGATTCGGACAACCGGGTAGCCCGGTACATCGAGCGGGCCTCGCCCAACACGGTCACCGCGGTCCTCGTCTGCCTGGCCGGGCTCACCTTCCTGCTCAAGGCGGGCGGCGGGCTGTACTGGATGATCCCCGCGGTCCTGGCCAGCCTGGTCGGCGGCGTGGTCAACGCGTGGCTGTTCCTGCTCAAGCTGCCCGGCTGACCGCCCGGGTCAGGTCTTCGGCCGGAAGATGCCCAGCGGCTGGGCCACCAGGCGGGCGACGGCGCCGCTTTCGTCCAGCTCGAACTCGGCGGTGACGGCAGGCTGCTCTTTGACCTCGAACCGCAGGCCCCGCCCGGCCGGGACCAGTTCGAAGGGCGGCGCGCCGGGCACGGTGACGGTCAGCACGTGGTCGCCCTGCAAGGCGACCACGATCTCGATCGGGCCCATGGCGTAGGTCCCGCAGAGCCGACCGAGCACCTCCGGGTCCTGGGCCCGGGCGTCGGGCAGCCGGTCGAACTGCAGCGGCCCGACCAACGGCTCGAAGGGAACGGTGAGGGCGGTGATGTCGCCGTCCGGGTCGGACAGGAACATGAGCGGGAACAGGTGGGACTGGTCGCCGAGCTCGTGCCACTCGAGGTCGAACGTCTCATAGTGGCGGTGCGCCAGGCTGATGTCCAGCGTGCCCCGCCGCGGCCGCAGCGACCCGTCTTCGAGGGTGATGGCGAGCGTGCCGTAGCCGGGATGCTGGTACTCGCCGGCGTAGGCGTCCAGGGGCCTGGGCAGCGGGGCGTCGGGGACGACGCGGCGTGCCCCGCGCGCCTCGCGCATCCCGGCCATGAGCGTGTCGAAACGGGGCTTGAAGCTGGAGAACCAGTCCAGGGGTTCCAGGCCGAGCAGCTCATCGAGCACCCGGTACGCCACGACCGGCGCCATGGCGCTGGAGGAGGTGTTGGTCATCACGGCCACGCCGATGCCGTCGTCGGGCAGCAGCATGCACTCGGTCTGGAACCCGTCGATGCCGCCGCCGTGTTCCAGCAGCCGGTGGTCGCGGTACCGCCCGAGCAACCAGCCGAGCCCGTAGGCGTGCCGGGTGGACGCGGGGAAGGTCCGGTCCTCCGGCAGCGCGATGTGCGGCTCGTGCTGGCGCGCCACCGTGCCGGGTGACATGACCGTCTTGCCGTCGACCTGGCCGTCGCCGAGCTGCGCCAGCAACCACCGGGCCAGGTCGGCGGCGCACGAATTGACCGCTCCGGCGGGCGCCAGGGCGGTCACGGGCCGCTGGAGCACGGGCCCGATGACGCCCTGGCGGCGCTCGTAGGCCGTGGCGTGATCCGGGTCGGCGCTCATCTCCTCGACCGACAGGTTCGACCGGATCATCCCTAGCGGGGTCAGCAGCCGGCTTCGCAGGTAGTCCTCCCAGGACGCGCCGGAGAGCACCTCCACGGCGTACCCCGCCGCCAGGTAGCCGAGATTGCAGTACTGGAACGCCTGGCGCAGGTCCTTGCTGAGGGGCAGGAACCGCAGCCGCCGGACCAGCTCGGCCCGGGACCGATCCGGAAAGCCGAGCCAGACCATATCGTGGCGGGGCAGGCCGGACCGGTGGGACAGCAGGTCGACGACGGTCAGCCGATCGGTCACCACCGGGTCGGACAGCCGAAGCTCCGGCACGTAGTCACGCAGCGGGCGTTCCCAGTCCAGCAGGCCGTCATCGACCAGAGCACCGACCGTCGCCGCGGTGAAGGCCTTGGTGGTCGAGCCGATGGCAAACAGGGTGGCCGAGGTGACCGGGAGCGTGGTGTCCAGGTCGCGCTGCCCCCATCCGGAGGCCAGGACGATACGCCCGTCCTGGACGGCGGCGATGGCGCATCCCGGGACCTGCCAGGCCGCCAGCTGCTCGAGAACGAACGGTTCGGTGCTCTCCATGCGGGCCAGCCTAGGGTCCGGGCTGCCACGGCCGGGCGCCGAGGTGACCGGAGTGCCGGTCTCGGGCGTCTGGCTAGTATTCGGGGACTTCGGCCTGGCCGCGCCCCGCCCGTCGCCCAGGACGCTCCCCGTGAACCTCACCCGTCCCGCCAGCCCCGCAACTCGCTCAGATTTTCGTCCACGGCCCGGTCGGCAAGCAGTGAATGTGACCCCCTACCGATTCTTCCGGATTGGTCACCGTTCTTCGCGGGAGACCGGGTGTGGTGGGTTTGGGGCATGTGTGCCACAAGCCCCGTCTATCGGGGCATGTGTGCCACAAGCCCCGAACGCTCGCGCCTACCGTTTGGGGGTTGTGTGCCACAAGCCCCGTCTATCGGGGCATGTGTGCCACAAGCCCCATGTGTCCGCGCCGGGGGCCGGATACGCCAGGGCCGGATACGCCAGGGCCGGATACGCCAGGGCCGGATACGCCAGGGCGGATACGCCCTGGCCGGATACGCCAGGGCGGGTCGCGTCGCGAACGTGACCTCGATCAGCAGATGGCGCGCTGAACTGGCCGGTGAGGTTTCCGGGAACCGTGTGAAGCGGGGGGCAAGAGGCACCGGCCCGCCCCAATAGAGCGGTGAGCATCAGTCCGGGTCGGGGGCGGCCAGGTCGTAGTAGTGGGCGTACTGCCACAGGCCGCGAGTGATCAGGGTGTCGTCCGGGAGGGGGCCGAATCGGGCCGGCGCCAGCGCGGTCAGGCCCGGGGGCGGGGTGCCGCCGGTGATCCAGTCGGCCAGGGCCTCACCGAGGGCGAGGGAGGAGGAGAACCCCGAGCCGTTGCATCCGCCGGCCACCCACAGGCCGGACAGGTCCGGGACCGGGCCGACCACGAACCGGCCGTCGGGAGTCATGGTGAACAAGCCGCCGCGATGCTCGGCGGCCGCGGTGGCCGCGACCGGGGCCTCGGCGCTGACCTGGGCCGCCAGGCGGCGCAGCACGCCGATGTCCAGCGGGACGTCGTCGGTGCTGAAGGAGGCGGGCTGGTGCCGCGGGTCGACCGGCAGCGGGTCGGACTCGAAGCCGCCGACCATCAGGCCGCCGCGGGACGGGCGCAGGTAGACGGCGGCGTCGACCACCCTGACGATCGGATCGGCCGGATCGACGTCGACGGTGGGCGCGGTGATCAGCAGCTGATGACGGACCGGGCTGACCGGAACCTGCGCCCCGGCCAGCTCGGCGACCTGGCGGGCCCAGGCGCCTGCCGCGTCCACCACCACCGGCGCGGTGATCGACCGGCGCGGGGTCTGTACGCCGGTCACCTGGCCCGCCGTGACCGATATCCCGATGACGGGCTCGTTTTCTGTCACCACGGCGCCGTGCCGTTGGCACGCGGCCAGGCAGGCCTGGATCAGGCTGGCCGGCTCTTCGATGTAGACGTCCTCCGGGCACCACAGGGCGAAGGTGTCGCCCTTGGCCTGGTAGTAACTCAGGTGCCCGGGAGCGGTCTCCTTGACATCGACGCCCCAGCGCCGTGACTGGGCGAGCTCCCGGCGCAGGAACTCGCGGTGCTGGCCCGTCCGGGCCAGCAGGAAGCTTCCCGAGCGGGCCACCGTCAGGGACGGGCCGGCCCAGTCGGCGAACGTGGCCGCCTTGGTGATGCTGCGGCGGGCCAGGCGCGTGCGCAGCTCGTCGGCCTGGACCGATTTGAACAGGCCCGCGGCCCGGCCCGAGGCCTGCGACCCGGCGGTATGGCGTTCGACCACGGCCACCGACCGCCCGGACAGGGCGCAGTGCAGGGCGGTACTCAGGCCGAGCGCGCCGGCCCCGATCACCACGACGTCGGCATCCACCAGGCCATTGTGCCGGATTGACGGTCAGGACGGGCGGCGGTACAGCTCGGCCGGCAGGCCGCGCGGCTTCGGGCCACAGGTCCGGGGTGGTGGTGCCGGTGCACCGGCTGGCCGGGTGGCTCGGGCGGGCGGCGCGCCGGGTAGGGCACGATGAAGGCATGACATCCAGCTTCGACAGCAACCCAGAGAACGAGTACGCCGACGACGAGTACACGGACTATGACGCCGAGGACCGCGAGCAGCCCTCGGTGCCGGACGAGATTCCCGACGACGAGCCCGTCGACGACGTGCTCGAACAGCGCCAGGAGGTCCCGTACGGCGAGGATGACCGGGAGTTAGCCCGGGTTACGGCGAGGACGTCGTCGCCGAGGGGGTGGGTGAGGACGAGGGGGCCGGCGAGCTCGACGGGGTCGGAGTCGGGCTGGAGGACGGGCTCGGCGTCGCGGACGGCGTGGTCGAGGTCGGGGACGAGCTCGGAGAGATCGTCGCGGACGGCGTGGTCGACGGGGTGCTGGACGGCGAGCGGGACGGGGTGGCCGGGGCGGAGCTGCCCTGGGCCGGGCCGACGATGTTGGGCGTCTGGACCTGCTGGTGCCCGGTGAACAGCAGGGCGACGGCGGCGATCGCGACGCCCAGGACGGCCACCGCTCCTCCGGTGGCCATGCCCGCCGCGAAGGTGCGGCGGTCCCGGCGGTACTCGGTGCGCCGCCGCTCGCGCAGCCAGGCCGGCAGCGCGGCGCGGCGGGCGGCCCAGCTGTTGACCGGGGCGGCGGCCATGCCGAGGGTGGGAAACAGCAGCAGGCCGGCCAGCAGCGGCCCGCTGAACTGGTCGTACCTGGACAGCGCGCCCGCGATGCCGGCGAAGCCGAACACCGCCAGGATGGACTCGGCCCAGTTGGCCCGCAGCGCCTCCCACCACCGGGTGCGCTCGCTGGTCTTCGGGGTGCGCAGGAACGCCGCCTTCTTGGCGAACAGCGCGAGCACCGAGGCGCGAGCCACCACCAGCGAGGTGGACTGCCAGATGAAGAACGCGCCGAGGGCATCCCGCCAGGACGCGCCGGTGCCGCGGCGGAGCAGGGCGATCGCGCGGACCAGGCCGAGCAGGACCATGACCGGGACGGCTGAGACCAGGAAGATGGTCAGCTTGCGGAACAGCTGGCCGCCGCCGGTGGCCAGGTTGGCCGCCCCGGCCAGCAGGAAGATCAGGAACAGCAGGCTGAGCAGGTCGCCGTACCACTGCACCGCTCCGGCCAGGTAGGCCCAGCGCTGGCCGGAGGTCAGGTGGTTGGCCCGGTTCGCGCGCCCGGGGATCATCGAGCGCCAGTGCATGCGCAGGATCTGGATGCCGCCGAAGCACCACCGGTAGCGCTGGCCCTTGAGCGCCTCGAAGGTCAGCGGCATGATGCCCCGGCCGAACGTCTCGTCCACGTGCAGGCCGTGCCAGCCAGCCCGCAGCAGCCGCAGCGACAGCTCGGCGTCCTCGGTGATGCACCACTCGTCCCAGCCGCCGAGCTCCTCCAGGGCGACCCGGCGGATCAGTCCCATCGTGCCGGCGAAGATGGCGCCGTCGTGTTCGTTGCGGGACGGCTGTGACACGGCGAAGAAATAGTTGTAGGAGTAGTACAGCCGCCGGTAGTACCGCGCCTGCCGCCAGTCGCGGTAGTCCTGCGGCGACTGGACGAACCCGATCCACGGGTCGGCGAACGCGGGCGCGCAGCGGCGTAGCCATCCGGGCTCGACCTGGTAGTCGGAGTCGACGATGCCGATGACCTCGGCGTCGGGGGAGGTCATCCGGTGCAGCGCGTAGTTCAGCGCCCCGGATTTGTACCCTGGCCAGTCCTCCAGGTGGGCGAATTTGACTCCGTGCCGCGCACACCAGGCCTCCACCGGGCGCCACAGATCCTCGTCGTCGGTGTTGTCGTCGACGAGGATGACCTCGTAGCGCGGGTAGTCCAGGCGGAGCAGCGAGCGCAGCGTCTCGATGACCATGTCCGGCGGTTCGTTGTGCGCCGGGACGTGCAGGCTGACCATGGGCAGCTCGCTGTCCGGCACGGACAGCCTGGTCCGGCGCGTGATGCGGCGGCGCCAATGCTCGGTGCCCAGCGCGTCGCAGAGTTCCCACAGGTAAGCGCAGCTCAGCACGGCGGCCAATATCTCGAGAAACCAGAGCACCACGCCGCCCACGGTGCTGGCCGGGCCGAGATTGCTCTGGAAGGTCCACTCGATCGCGTAGACCAGGTACACCACGAACAGGAACACGGTCGAGGCCCAGCACACGTGAGCGCGGGCCGACCAGCGCCTGGTCACCGGCAGCCAGATCAAGCTGGCCGCTACCACCCCCGCGGCCCCGGCCACCAGGTTGTGCTCGGTGGCCCCGAGCAGCCGCAGCGCGAGGGCCACCGCCGCGGCCAGCAGCGCCGTGCCGATCAGGGCCAGCACGAAGCGCCGGACCGCCGACCACGTCCCGGAGCCGCGGTCGACAAGCCGAGCGGGCACGAACAGGGCCGCCGAGCCGAGCGGAGCCGCCACAAGCCCGGCCAGCAGCAGTGCCTGAAGCATGCGACAGCCCCTTAGCGCTGATCCAGGTGAGAGTCAGCGGCTACCCCGGGGAGCGAGGATCAATCCTGGCCGCGGCCGCACGCGCCACGGCCCGTTCTGCCTCAATAAAAGGGTGCGAACGGTCAGTGTCGAGCCTGGGGCTGAAGGACGATGTCGAAATGGGCGCGGGCGGGCCGGCCCGGGTCGTCGGCGGGGGTGAACTCGGTGATCAGGCTCTTCTTCACCGCGAATACCGCGTCGGATTCGATGTAGGGGCTGCCGGCCACGAAGATGTGCGTGGTCAGCGGGCGGTAGCCGGGGGCGGTCACGACGAAGTGGATGTGCGCCGGGCGGTACGGGTGGCGCTTGGTGGCTTCGAGCAGCGTGCCGACCGGGCCGTCGGTGGGGATCGGGTAGTGGGTGGGCACGATCGTGCGGAACCAGTAGCGGCCGTCCTGGTCGGCGGTGAACAGGCCGCGGCCGTTGCCGGGCGGCTGCACGTCCGGTTGCTGGACGTCGTAGAAGCCCTGGTCGTTCGCCTGCCAGATGTCGAGTACGGCGCCGGGCAACGGCGTGCCGTCGGCCGACAGGACCCGGCCTTCGAGTACGCACTGCGGACCGGTCCCGACCAGGTCGATGGTGTCGCCCAGCGCCCGGGGCGGCGAGGCGACCATGTGGAAAGGGCCGAGCACGGTGGACTCGGTCGCGGTATCAGCCGTCCGGTTGTTGATCGTCTCGACCAGCATGGAGATGCCGAGCACGTCGGAGAGCAGGATGAATTCCTGGCGCTGGTCGTCGCATTTGTGGCCGGTGGCGGTGAGGAACTCGATGGCCCGCTCCCACTCGGCGATCGTGGGCTCGGTGTCCCTGACGAAGGCGTGCAGGTGCCGGACCAGACTGCTCAGCAGCTCGCGCAGCCGCGGGTCCGGGGTGGCGGCGAAGCTCTCGACGACCGCGTCGGCCGCGGTCTCCTCGGTGAAGTCGGTGGCCATGACCGCCAGGGTAAGTCCCGCTTCGGCCGCAGGTACAGATCGGACGTGGGACCGAGGTGCTGGAGCTTGTCGGGGTTGACCACCGAGCGCACCGTCTGCACCACTCCGTCGGCGATGTCAATGATGAAGACGCCGGCCACCCGGCCCTGGGCGTCGTAGGCCACCGCGCCGGGCTGGCCGTTGACCACGGCCGGCACGGTATAGGCGCCTTCCTTCTCCGCGCGGCGGAACAGCCCGAGCAGGAACCGGGCGACCCGCTGCGGCCCGTGCATCGGCTCGGTCAGGGCCCGGCCCTTGCCGCCGCCGTCGCCGATCATGACCACGTCGGGAGCGAGCAGGCTGAGCAGGCCGTTGAGGTCACCGCCGCTGATCGCGTCCAAGAAGCGGCTGGCCACCTCGTCGCGCTGCTCGCGGGAGGCCTCGAACCGGGGCTTGCCCTCGTCGATGTGGTGTCGGGCGCGGGCGAAGATCTGGCGGCAGTTCGGCTCGGACTTGCCGGTGATCTCGGCGACCTCGGCGTAGTCGTAGCCGAACACCTCATGGAGCAGGAACACCGCGCGTTCGGTGGGCGACAGGCTTTCCAGCAGGACGAGGAAGGCCATGGACAGGGAATCGGACATCTCGGCGCGCTCCGCGGGGTCGGGGGCGGTCGCGGGGCTCAGCTCGTCGGTGACGAGCGGCTCGGGTAGCCAGGCGCCCACGTAGGCTTCCCGCCGGACCCTGGCGGACCGCAGGTGGCTGATAGCCAGCCGGGTGGTGACCGTGGCCAGGTAGGCCTTGGGCGAGGCGATGCTGGCCCCGTCGCGCAGGGCACGAGTCAGCCGCAGGAAGGCCTCCTGGACGACGTCCTCGGCGTCGCTGATGCTCCCGGTCATCCGGTAGGCGATCGAGAACATCAGCGGCCTGAACTCCAGGTAGTCCGCGGCCGAGGCCTGCGATGTCATTTCTGTTCCTCCTGGCGCTCGTCCTGGCGCAGATGCCAGACCCGCGACACGGGGCCGAGGTGGCGGAGCTTGCCCGGGTTGGCCACGGTCCTGATCGCCTGGACCTGGCCGTCGAGCACGTCGAGCGCGATGACGGCGATAAGGTCGCCGTCGGCGTCGATGGCCAGTAGGCCCGGCTGGCCGTTGACCCAGACGGGCCGGAGTTCGGCGCCGAGCCGGATGGTCCGGGTCAGCTGGACCCGGAGCACCTCGGCCACGCGGTCACGGCCGGCCACCGGCTCGATGAACGTGATCTCGCCCAGGCCGCCGCTGTCACCGTAGAACAGCACGTCCGGAGCCAGCCGCTCGAACAGGCTGCCCATGTCCCCGCCACGGGCCGCGGCCAGGAACAGGCTGGTCAGCTCCTCACCTTCCGCGCTGGATGTCTCGAACCTCGGGCGGCCCTCGTCGATGCGGCGGCGGGCCCGGGCGAAGATCTGCCGGCAGGCGGCCTGCGTCTTGCCGGTGACCTCGGCGATCTCCGGGTATCCGTAACCGAAGACCTCGCGGAGGAGGAACACGGCGCGTTCGGGGGGCGACAGGCTCTCGAGCAGGACGAGGAACGCCATGGACAGGGAGTCGCTGGTTTCGGCCAGTTCGGCGGGACCGGGCGCGTCGTCCCGGAGCAGGACCTCGCCGCCGCCGCTCACGAGGGGTTCGGGGAGCCAGGTGCCGATGTAGGACTCGCGCCGGACCCGGGCCGAGCGCAGGTGGTCGATAGCCAGCCGGGTGGTGATCGTGGCCAGGTACGCCTTCTGATTACTGGCCGTCCCGGTTTCTGCGGCTTTCGCGGCGCGCAGGAAGGCCTCCTGCACGATGTCCTCGGCGTCGTTCACGCTGCCGGTCATCCGGTAGGCGATCGAGAACATCAGCGGCCGGTACTGGGTGTAGTCGCTCGGGTCCATGGCTCTCCCCTCTCTTGCCCTTCCTTAAGACGAGGGGCGGCCGTCGGCTGTGACGGCGTCGGCTCGCGGCCTGAGCCGGGCGGGAAGGCACTCCTCCAGGCCCTCGGCGAACAGCGGTACCCGCCACAGCGGCGGCACCGGCCCGCTGGTCCCGGTCAGCTCCATGACGGTCTGGACGGTGACCCGGACCAGCCGCCGGGCGGCGGCGAACAGCAGGAAGGCGAGCGGGAACTCGACCAGGATCGCGGACAGGAGGCTCGCGATGAAGTCGCTTGAGCCGTAATCCAGCGCCAGGTCGAACCAGGCGTCGCACAGCAGCAGCGTCCCGGTCATGACCATGAAGAAGATGACGATCTGACGCTGATGCCAGGCCGCCCAGGCGGTCGCGGCGAACCCGAGGAGTTCGGCGATGTCCAGCCCGACCCATACCGCCTGCCAGTTGTTGGAGGTGTAGCGCGCGGGCAGGGTCAGGAGGAGGAACGCGATCCAGGCGGCCAGCGCGATGCAGCAGGCCGTCATGACCATCAGGCCGAGCCTGCGGCGCCGCTGCAGGCGCGGGTCAAGCAGCGGGTGGGGCAGGTCGATGGCGGCCAGGGCGCGGGCTAGCTCGCGCCGTTCGTCGTGTGTCATCCGGCGTAGTTCGGCCTCATTGATCACATTTTCATTCTGCGCCGCGTGGTTTTGGCGGCCGACCGCGGCTGCTAGGCGTGGTGCTCGGCGGGGCGGTGGGCGCGGCCGCGCGGGAGGGCCTCGTCCAGGCCGTGGCCGGACAGCGGGGTGCGGCGCAGCGAGCAGGTCCCGTCTTCGGCCGGGGCCGGGGCTCGGGCCGGGGCCGTGGCCCGGGCTGGGGCCGGGGCCTGCAGGCTGGCCTCGACCGTGGCCTGGAGCAGGCGGCGCGCCCCGATGAAGGCCAGGAGGGCCAGCGGCAGTTCGGCGAAGATGGCGGTCGCGAGGCTTATCCACACGTCACTGGTGGCCAGGGAGGTGCCGACGTCGAACCACGCGTCGCAGCACAGCATGGTGCCGATGCCGACCAGCAGCAGGATCAGGACCTGCCGTTCCCGCCAGATCGCCCAGGCGGTCGCCGCGAAGGCGGCGAACAGGAAGACGTCGAAGTTGACCCAGACCGCGCGCCAGTGGTGTGCGTCGAAGCGGTGCGGCAGGGTGGCGGCGAGCACCACGATCCAGCCGGCCAGGATCACGCAGCAGGCGGCGGAGACGAGCAGCGCCAGCCTGCGCTGACGGCGCAGCCTCGGATCGGTCAGGTATGGGTTGGGCTCGGTATCCGGTCCCGGGCCGTGCTGGGTCGGGCCGTGCTGGGTCGGGCCGTGCTGGGTCGGGCCGTCGAGTTCGGCGAGGGCGCGGGCCAGCCTTTGCCGTTCGTCCTGGCTCATCCGACGCAGTTCGGCCTCGTCTATCACCCTCCCATTGTGCTTGCGGCCCGGGAGTGGTCGGGCTCGCGACCCGCGTAAGCTGGGGAAAGTGAGTGAGCTTGTGTACCTGGCCTTCGGCCCGGCCCCGGTCGACTACCTCGAGGGCTGGGATCTGCAGCGGCGCATCCACGCGCGGCGGGTGGCCGACGAGGTTCCGGACAGCTGCCTGCTGCTGGAGCATCAGCCCGTGTACACGGCGGGCAAGCGGACGGCTGCGTCCGACCGGCCGTTCGGCGATCCGGGCGCGCCCGTCATCGACGTGGACCGCGGCGGCAAGATCACCTGGCACGGGCCGGGGCAGCTGACCGGCTATCCGATCGTCAAGCTCCGCGAGCCGATGGACGTCGTCGCCTACGTGCGGGCCCTGGAAGAGGCCATGATCCGGACCTGCGCTGAGTTCGGGGTGACCGCGGTGCGGGTGGCGGGTCGCAGCGGGGCCTGGGTCCCGGGCGATCCCGATGGCGGGCCGGGCGATCCTGGTCGCGGGCCGGGCGATCCTGGTCGCGGGCCGGGCGATCCTGGTCGCGGGCCGGGGGGCCCCGACCGGAAGGTCGGGGCGATCGGCGCGCGGGTGGCCCGGGGCGTCACCATGCACGGGCTCGCGCTGAACTGCGACTGCGACCTGTCGTGGTATGACCGCATCGTGCCCTGCGGCATCCGCGACGCCGGGACGACCACCCTGTCCGCCGAGGCTGGCCGCCCGATTACGGTCGCCGAGGTCACGCCGGTCCTGGAGCGCCACCTGGCCGAGGTGCTCGGCTACGCCACCTGGCGCCGCGCCGGTGATCACGAGTCCCTGGCCGGCCGGCCCGACAGCGCGACCCGCCCGGCCTTCGCGGCGGCGCGCTGACGTGTCCGCGTTCCCGCGGCGTGACGGATGAGCGATATCGTCTCCGCCCGGCTGGTCCTGCGGCCGATTAACGCCGAGGAAGTAGCGGCCGTGCTGAACGGCCAGCGGCAGCCCGGCTGGGCCGCCGACTTCCCGGCCGAAGGGGACCAGGTCATTGCCGGGCTGCTCGCCCGGGCCGGCCTGCCCGCCGGCGATCGCGCCCGCCGGTTCGGGCACCGCCTGGTGGTCGAACGCGACACCGGCACCGTGGTCGGCGGTGTCGGGTTCTTCGGGCCGCCGCAAGACGGCGAGGTCGAGATCGGATACGGCATCGTGCCCTCACGGCAGCGCCGCGGCTACGCGACCGAGGCGGTCCAGGCCATGGTGGCGGACATCCTCCAGACAGACGGCGTGCAGACCGTTACCGCTCACGTGGACCTCGATAATCCCGCCTCGATACGGGTCCTCGAGAAGTCCGGCATGACGCTCTGCACGCAGAACCAGGAACAAGCCACGTATCACATGCGCCGGTCCCCGCAGCGCCGGTAGCGGCCGCGGGCGCGGCCGCTGGACGCCTTGCCGTCACGACGAGGGCTTGACCGGGACGGCCGGATTGGCCGTGGGCGGGGTTGACGGATGGGCCGGGCTGACCGGGGCGGACGGCGAGCTCGGCGTGCCGTTGGTGGCCGGGCTGGAATGCGAATGCGACACGCCCAAGGCCAGCACCACCAGGGCCACCGCCACCGCGGTGCCGATGACCATGCCCCAGATGCGGAACCAGGACGGGCCACCGCCCCGCTGGCGGGGGGCTTGCTGGCGGGGGGCCTGCTGGTAGGGGGCCTGCTGGTAGGGGGCTTCGTGGTTCGGGGTGTAGTACTGAGTGCTCACTTCGGATTCTCCTTATCTCGACTCAGTTGCTCCGTGCGGATGAATCCACTATCGCTTGAGCCGAGAGCAAAATCCCTGGAGAAACTCCCTAGTTCGCCTCCCTAGGGAGTGAGCAGCGCTGGTTTGAGGCTAGTCGGCGCGGCGGATCTTGACGGCGGTGCCGTAGGCGCAGATCTCCTGGCCGTTGCCGCCCAGCTCGTTGACGTCGAAGCGCATCGCCAGGACGGCATCGGCCCCCCGGGCCGCGGCGACCTCCATCAGCCGGTCCTGTGCTTCGGTCCGGCTTGATGACAGTAGCTTGGTCATGCCTTTCAGCTCACCGCCGACGATTGACTTGAAGCCGGCGCCGAGCTGCGACCCTATGTGCCTCGACCGGACCGTGATACCGAACACCTCGCCGATCACTTCCGTGACCTCGTATCCGGGCAGGTCATTCATAGTGCTCAAGATCATGGCGTTCCCCTTTATCAGGTCGGACCGGCAGCAACATACCCTGAAAGGGTGGTACTCGCACCGGAGGGCCGGCGCATGCTGCGCCTGGAGGCCCGCAACGCCGAGGTCCCGATCGAGCGCAAGCCGCCGTGGATCAAGACCCGGCTACGCACCGGACCGTCGTACACCCAGCTGAAGAACCTGGTTCGCAGCGAGGGCCTGCATACGGTCTGCGAGGAGGCCGGCTGCCCGAATATCTTCGAGTGCTGGGAAGACCGCGAGGCCACCTTCCTCATCGGCGGTGACCAGTGCACCCGGCGGTGCGACTTCTGCCAGATCGACACCGGTAAACCCCAGCCGCTCGACGAGGGCGAGCCCCGGCGGGTGGCGGAGTCGGTCGCCGCGATGGGCCTGAAGTACGCGACCGTGACCGGTGTCGCGCGCGACGACCTGCCCGACGGCGGGGCCTGGCTGTACGCGCAGACCTGCCGTGAGATCCACGCCGCCATCCCCGGGTGCGGGGTGGAACTGCTCATCCCCGACTTCAATGCCGAGCCGGCCCGGCTGGCCGAGGTCTTCGGCGCTCGGCCGGAGGTCCTCGCGCACAACATCGAGACCGTACCCCGCATCTTCCGGCGGATCAGGCCGGGATTCAGGTACGCACGGTCGCTGGAGGTGCTGCGGGCGGCTCGCGAGGCGGGCCTGGTGACGAAGTCCAACCTGATCCTGGGGCTGGGCGAGGAACGGCACGAGATCACCGAGGGCATGCGCGACCTGCGGGACGCTGGCTGTGACCTGCTGACGATCACCCAGTACCTGCGGCCGACGCCGCGGCACCATCCGGTGGGGCGGTGGGTGAAGCCGGAGGAGTTCGTCGAACTGCGCGAGGAGGCACTGGGGCTCGGGTTCGCCGGGGTCATGTCCGGGCCGCTGGTGCGGTCCTCCTACCGGGCCGGGCGGCTCTACGCGCAGGCCATCGAGCAGCGGAGCGGCGGCTCAGCCCGCTGAGCGTGGCCGCGGTGATCGCGCGGCGGTCAGCCCGGTCAGCAGGTTGAAGTCCTGGAACACGTGGCCGGCCGACTACCGCCGCAGCCGGGCCTTGTCGTTCCGCGACATCGCCGACAGCATGGGTCCCCTCGACCAGCACCTGGCCGCCGGTGGGTTCCTCCAGGCTTCCCGCGATCGTCAGCAGGGTGCTCTTTCCGGATCCGCTTGGACCCATCACCGCCACCAGCACGCCGGCGTCGACCGACAGGTTCACGTCCCGGAGGGCCTGTAAACCTGGCCGATGTTCAGCGGCCAGACCTCGCCGGTTCGCGCCTCGAACTCCTGGCGGAGTTGCAGGCCGTACTTGGGCCCCTCGCTCAGCATCGCGAGCAGGGCGTGCCTGACGTTCACCCAAGACCCATACTCGGTGACGGTAGCGGGCGAGCCCTCCGAGATCACTTCTCATTTATCTGCCGAACGGGCCGTGGTACCACTTGCCGCACTCCTCCTCGCGTTCCGGAGGAGTGCCGGCACGCTAGCGACACGCTGGTTTCTGTCCGGGGCGCCGGAACCGTATGCTGCGGAGCATGGCACGCATGTCGAGAAAGTCCGGGCCCGCTGACCCAGCCGCCATGGAGACTGCTGCGAGTATGGCTAACGCTGGGCGGCTGAAGCAGATCCGCATCGTCGCGGGCCTGGTGCACCGCTCCAATCCGAGGGCGATGCCGATCGTCATCGGGAGCGGGCTCGGCATCTTGGCGGTACTGGTCATCGTGGGGCTGCTCACCGGCCTGGCCGTGCTGCTCATCCCGCTGGGCGTGCTGCTCGGCCTGCTGGTCGCGATGATCCTGTTCGGCAGGTTCGCGCAGGCCGCCCAGTACGCGGCTATTGAAGGCCAGCCGGGCGCGGCGGCCGCGGTGCTGGAGAACATGCGCGGCAACTGGACGGTGACCCCGGCCATCGCCGCCAACCGGAACATGGACGTGGTGCACCGGACGGTGGGCAGGCCGGGTGTGGTGCTGGTCGGCGAGGGCTCCCCCACCCGCCTGGCCAGCCTGCTGGCCGCGGAGAAGAAGCGCGTGGCCCGGGTGGCGTACGAAGTGCCCATCTTCGAGTTCCAGGTCGGGAGCGAGGAGGGCCAGATCCCGCTCAGCAAGCTGCAGCGCAAGATCATGCGGCTGCCGCGCAACCTCAAGCCCGCCGCGGTCAGCGACCTCAACCACCGGCTGAAGGCGCTGCAGCCGTCGCTGCAGGCCCCCAAGGGGCCGATCCCGAAGAACATCAGGCAGCCCAAGATGCCGAGGCCGAAGACCCGCTAGCCGCCGTTCGCTGAGATCGTGGGCACGCCGGCTTCCGTGTCGATGGTGCCGTCGTACTTGTTCTAGCCGTTAGGTTGCTGCTCTTATGCTGTCGGGTTCCCCGCCGACGGGGGGCGGGCCGGACTGGCGGGGGTGGCGGGGCTGGTGTGGACGGTGTGAGCCCGGGACAGGTGACGGAGGTGTCATGGATCGGGGCATGTGTGCCACCGCCCCCGTCTATCGGGGCATGTGTGCCACAAGCCCCGTATGACCGCGCCGGGCCGGGCGCGCTGATGGCCCATCGACACGCACCAGGCCGGGCGAGGTTCTGCCCGCGATGAAGACGTACCGCTGCGGCTAGAGGCGGACCACGATCGTGTTGGCGGCGCGGTCGTGCAGGCCGCGCAGGTCGCGGTCGGTCAGCAGCGGCGGGACCACCGTGAGCAGGATCGCGGTCCGGACCAGGGCCCAGCCGAAGCCCACCGGACCGCCGTCGACCCGGATCACCCGGATGCCGAGCAGGCGCTTGCCCACCGTGCTGCCCCCGAACGCGGTAAGCAGATAGACCTCGATCGCGAAGACGGCGATCGTCCAGAACTGCGAATGGGTCAGCCAGTAGGCGATGACCATGCTGAGCAGCCAGTCGATGCACAGCGCCAGGACGCGCCGGGGCATGCTGGCCACCGACCCGGGGCCCCGCTCGGGCAACCCGAACCGCTGGCCGGGATAGGCCTCGGTCTTCGTGTTCATCGAGGCGGCCTCGTCCGTGCCGACAGCATCCGGCGCGGTCAGCTGGGCCGTGCCGGCCGGCGCCTTGCTGGCCGGCACCTTGCTGGCCGGCGCCGGACCCGCGGACGCAACGCCGGCCGGCGCCGGACCCGCGGACGCAACGCCGGCCTGCGCGCGCCGCGCGGCGGTTCGGGCCGCAGCGGTTCGGGCCGCAGCGGTTCGGGCGGAGCTTGCGCCGCCGCGGTTACGGGACTTCCTGGCCACATCATTACGGTAGCCGCTCCGTCGCGGGAGGCGTGCGGCGGACCGCAGCCTGAGGCGGGTAACGACTCATGCGGCCAGGCCACGGCCGCCGGGAAGGGCCATAATTGGTGCTCTGAGCTAGGCTGGCGAGCCGTAACATCGGTGAAACACACCAGACACGGCGCGGAAATTGCCGGCGGCTACCGTCCCAATCGCGTGCCTTTGAGAACACATGCTCGCCCTGGACCCTGGAGGGTTGATGTTCAGCAGTGCCGAGGAAGTCCTCCGTTTCATCGCGGAGGAGAACGTTGAGTTCATCGACGTCAGGTTCTGTGACCTGCCGGGAACGATGCAGCACTTCACGGTGCCTGCCGCGTCCTTCGGTGAGGGCGTCTTCACCGATGGCCTCATGTTTGACGGCTCGTCGATCCGCGGGTTCCAGCAGATCCACGAGTCCGACATGCAGTTGCTGCCCGACGCGGCTACCGCGTATGTCGACCCTTTCCGCACGCACAAGACCCTGAACCTCACCTTCTTCGTGCACGACCCGCTGACCGGCGCGCCTTACTCCAGAGACCCACGCAACATCGCCCGCAAGGCGCAGGATTACCTGCGCGGCACCGGGATCGGCGACACGGCGTTCTTCGGCCCGGAGGCGGAGTTCTACATCTTCGACTCGGCGCGCTTCTCGACCTCGGCCAACGAGGGCTACTACCACATCGACTCCAAGGAAGGCGCCTGGAACACCGGCAAGGACGAGGACGGCGGGAACCTGGCCTACAAGCCCAGGTACAAGGGTGGCTACTTCCCGGTGCCGCCGATGGACCACTACACCGACCTGCGCTCGGAGATGGTCGCCAACCTGATCAAGTGCGGCATCGAGGTCGAGATGCAGCACCACGAGGTCGGCACGGCCGGCCAGGCCGAGATCGACATCCGGTTCAGCCCGCTGCTGATGATGGCCGACAAGCTGATGACGTACAAGTACGTGATCAAGAACACCGCCCTGGCGGCAGGGCGGACCGTGACCTTCATGCCCAAGCCGCTGTTCGGCGACAACGGCAACGGCATGCACTGCCACCAGTCGCTCTGGAAGGACGGCGCCCCGCTGTTCTACGACGAGGTGGGCTACGCGGGCCTGTCGGACACGGGCCGGTACTACATCGGCGGGCTGCTCAAGCACGCGCCCTCGCTGCTGGCCTTCACCAACCCGACGGCGAACTCCTACCACCGGCTGGTACCCGGCTTCGAGGCCCCGGTCAACCTGGTCTACTCCCAGCGGAACCGCTCGGCCTGCGCCCGGATCCCGATTACCGGCACGAACCCGAAGGCTAAGCGGGTCGAGTTCCGCGTCCCCGACCCGTCCTGCAACCCGTACCTCGCGTTCGCCGCCATGCTGATGGCGGGCCTGGACGGGATCAAGAACAAGATCGAGCCGCCGGAGCCGGTGGACAAGGATCTGTACGAGCTGCCGCCGGATGAAGCGGCCGCCATCCCGCAGGTCCCCGGCTCGCTCGACGCGGTGCTCGACACCCTGCAGGGCGACCACTCCTTCCTCACCGAGGGCGGCGTGTTCACCGACGACCTGATCGAGACCTGGCTGGACTACAAGCGGACCGCCGAGCTCGACCAGCTCCGGCTGCGCCCGCACCCGCACGAGTTTGAGCTGTACTACGACGTGTGACGTCTGAGGGGGTCGTGACCTGCGCCGTTGGGTAGAGACGTTATTGCTGTTCCGTGTCTGTTCCGCCCGGGCAGCGATGACGGCATGCACCGCGGCGCGGGTCGCCGGGCGGCCAGAGCCTGGCGTCACCCGCGTTCGTTGATCCACGCCGACACGTGGGCCGGTTCCGTGACTCGCTGGTGTGCTGCCCAGATCCCGAGGAGCGCGTGATCATGCGCATCGAGCGGATCGGCCGCCGCCGCCTGAACCCCTCACAGCTGACCTGAACATCGGCGCGGCAGCGCTTACAGGAAGGCGCGGCAGCGCTTACAGGAACTGGCCGGGTGAGGACTCCGTGTCGCCGTTCCAGACCATGGCCACGATCTCGGCTGGGTCGATCACGGCCCATCCGGTCTCGCGCTCCAGGCGGATCAGGCCGTCGGGCCGGATCTCCACGCCGATCAGCTTCTTGTTCTCGGCCGTCGCGAAGCCGATCGGGCCGATCCTGCTCACGACCATGAAAATCGAGCCGGACTTACCGATAACGGGCTCGAGCAGGTCCCGGATCGTCTCGGCAGTCATGGACCGCACCTCCAGATGGCGTACACCGGAGTGAAACTGGACTTTCACCACCCTAGAGCGTAGTGAAACTGGGCTTTCATCCCGTTCGGGGGCCTGCTCGGCGTGCCGGTCATGGTGCTGGCCGGACGGTACGACCGGGCGCTCTGCCCGCGGCCGCAGCGGCAGTTCACCGAGGCGGTCTTCGCGCTGGCCCGCGAGATCACCGGTCAATGACCGCGCGCAGGAGGGCGGCGACTTCGGGGCTGGGTTGCTTGGGTTCATCGGGCGAGAGGGTGATGCCCTCGGTGGAGGCCCCGGCCTCAAGCAGAGCCTGGGCGGTGGCGACCCAGTCGGGGCGGGGGCTGGTACGGGGCCGTTCTCCGCTGCCGACGGCGGCCCAGTCCAGCGGGGGGCTGTCCCAGGTCGCGTCGCGGGCCCGTAGGTCCGCGCCGCGGGCCAGCAGCAGCCGGACCGCGTCGGCGCTGCCGTGGTAGGCGGCGGCATGCAGGGCCGTGCCGCCGTGCTCGCCGCCGCGGGCGTCGACGGGGAAGCCGAGGTCGAGCATCAGGCCGATCGCCTGGACGCGGCCGGTCTCGGCGGCCCGGATCAGCGCCGCGGCCTGTTGATCCTCGCTGATCCGGCCGGGCAGGCCGGGGTCCCGGGCCAGTTGCTCCTGGGCGGCGGCCCGGTCGGCGTGCTGGCAGACGGCCAGGAACCGGTCGACCTCGGTGGTGTCGTCGGCGGCGCCGTACCGGCGCAGCAGGTCGGCGAGGTCGGCGCGGCCCTGGATCTGGGCCAGGGCGTAGGGCGAGCGCCCGCCGGTATGGGGCCGGCCCGGGTCGGCGCCGTGGGCGAGCAGCAACTCAACCAGCTCGGCCGAACACCCCGACCGGACCGCCTCGGCCACGGCGGAGGCGGGCGCGCCGGCATCGTCGGCGTAACGGCGGGGATCGGCCCCGGCCTCGAGCAGCAGCCGCACCCCCTCCGCGTCATCGAGGCTGATCGGCGCGGCCAGCGCCATCTTGGCCAGGCCGGCCACGTTGGTGGCATGACGCAGCATCAGCCGCAGGCTCTGGTGATCGTCGCCGCCGAACCCGGCCAGGTACAGGTCGTGGTCGTCGGGCACCGCGCCGCGCTCCAGCAGCAGCGCGACGATCGGCGGGCTGGTCGCGCCGGCCACCGCGCAGCGCAGCGCGGTCCAGCCGCCGCCGCGGCCGGGCCGCCCGGGGGCACGTCCGACGGGATCGGCTCCGGCGTCCAGCAGCAGCCGGGCCACGGCCAGCAGGCCGCCGGCCCGGGCCGGGTCGAGCCGGTTCCACTGCGAGGCGCACGCCGCGTGCAGCGCCGTCCAGCCGGTCCGGGCGTCGACCCGGGTGGCCAGGCCGGGGTCCCGGGCGATCTCGGCGCGCACCCGGTCGGCGTCGCCCAGGACCACCGCGGTGGCGACGTTGTAGCCGGCCAGTTCGGGGTTGGCGGCCAGCATCCGGGCCGCGCGCCCGGTCCAGTCACGGATGCTGGCCTCGCAGAACATCTCGGCCTGCCGGGCCAGGCCGGTGGTGCGGGCCTGCACCTCGGTCTTCAGCCGGGCCCAGCTGGCGAAGCCGTACTCGCGGGCCAGGGCCAGCTGCGCACTGGCCAGGGTCGGGGCGGCGGATACCGCCGCGATGCGGCCGACGGCCGCGGGGTCGCCCACCTGCGCGGCGCGCAGCAGGTCGCGGGCCTCGTGGCGCAGGTGGTCCAGGCTTGGGCGGGCCGGCAGTTCGGCCATGACGTCTCCTTCACCGGCCTGCGATCCGCGCGGCGGGCCGATAAGGGAGATCGCCGTGAGCTGCTTGCTGACGAGCAGAAGTGGACTACGTCCTGCCCGCGGACCCGGAGGCGCCCTCTCGCGCCTACCGTCACGGTATCAGCAAGGCTCGGGGGCACCCCAGGACCCGGCGTCAGGCCGGGCGGTGGTAGTGCCGGTTCACCGCGCGCTGCAGGCGGCGGCGCGGCAGGTTGAACAGCAGCGCGGCGACCACGGTGAACGCGGCCACCGCGACCGGCGAGTGGAACGCCAGCACCTGGATGGCCAGCAGCACCAGTGCGACATAGGCCAAGGTCAGTAGACCTGTCATCAGTATGTACCTCATACTTCGCAGGCTATGGCGGTACCGTTCCGGAAGCGTTACGGCTGAGCGTGCCGCGCGTTATCGTCATCTCATGCCGCGACCTGACCGGAGCAACGCCCTCGATCACGTTGTCGTGATCATGTTCGAGAACCGCTCGTTCGACAACCTGCTCGGCCGGCTGTACGAGCCCGGCGAAGTGGCCTCCTTTGCGGGAGTGGCGGGCCTGGACCTGTCCAACCCGGTCCCGGACTGGGCCGCGGGCGCCGAACCGGGCACGGCGCCCAGGCTCGTGCCGTACGGCACCGCGGCCGACATGAACACCCCTTCCCCCGACCCGGGGGAGGAGTACCCGCACGTCAACACCCAGCTGTTCGGCCTCATCGACCCGCCGTCCAACCGCGGGATGGTGCTCCAGCACATCGTGGCCCCGTACAACGCGCCGGCCAATCCGGGGCAGCGGCCGACCATGGACGGGTTCGTCACCGACTACGTCAGCGCGTTCATGGCCGAGATGGGCCGCCCGCCGGTCTTCGAGGAGTACGCGCAGATCATGACCGGTTACGCGCCCCTGCAGGTGCCGGTCACCTCGGCGCTGGCTCGCGGCTTCGCGACCTTCGACCACTGGTTCTGCGAGGTGCCGTCGCAGACGTTCCCCAACCGGTCGTTCTTCCACGCGGCCACCTCGTCGGGGTTCGTGGTCAACATGTCGCCCGCCGATTCCTTCCCGCTGCACAATGACGCCCAGACCGTCTTCGAGCAGCTCGAGAAGCAGGGCCTGACCTGGCGGGTCTACTGCGATCCGCCGAGCCACATCTCGCTGACCGGCATCATCCACGCGCCCCGGCTGCGGGAGCGGTGGGCGACGAACTTCTTCACCACCGACCGGTTCCTGGAGGATGCGGAGACCGGGCAGCTGCCGACGTACTCGTTCATCGAGCCCAACCTGCTCTACGGCCACAACGACATGCACCCGGCCTTCGACGCGCTGTTCCCCGGGGTGGATCTCGACCCGCCGTCCGCGCTGCTGGGCGGCGAGGCGCTGCTGGCCAAGATCTACGACGCGATCCGCTGCTCAGCCTCGCCGGACGGGTCGAACGCCTACAACACGCTGTTCATGGTCACCTTCGACGAACACGGCGGAACCTACGACCACGTCCCGCCGCCGGCCGTGCTGCCGCCGGACCCGGCGGCCCCGGCCGGGCAGATGGGCTTCCGGTTCGACCGCTCGGGCGTGCGGGTGCCGGCCATCGCCGTCTCGCCGTGGATCCCGGAACGGACGGTGATCAACGACCAGTACCGGCACACGTCGGTCATCCGGACCCTCCGCGAACGCTGGCAGCTCGGCGCGCCGCTGACCGCCCGCGACGCAGCCGCCCTGGACCTGTCCCCGGTGCTGTCCCTGGAGATCCCGCGGGACCCGGATGACTGGCCCGCGGTCACGCCCCGGCCGGTGCCGCCATTCGACCCGGCGCACGTCTCGCTCGAGGCCCGGCTGAAGGGGCTGTGCCGGGCGGCCTGCTTCCCGGTCCTGGCGCTGGCCAAGGACATGGGCCTGCCGGCCCCCGACATCGACCAGGACGAAGCCCTCGGCCGCGCCGACGCCATCGCCATCATCGACGACGTGTTCGGGCACATGTTCCCCGGCCTGCACGTCTCCTAGCCGCAGTGGATGAAGAGCTCACCGTCCGTGCGGCGGTCCCGGCGGACCTGGAGGCGGTCGCCGCGATCTGCGCGCACTACGTGAGGACCACCGTGACGACGTTCGATGAGGTCCCGCCGACGGCTGCGGACTGGCAGGGGCGCCTGGACGACCTGGCCGGGCGGAACCTGCCGTTCCTGGTGGCCGAGGCGGACGGCGTCGTCTGCGGGTACGCCTACGCCAGCCCGTGGCGGCCCAAGCCCGCCTACCGGTACACCGTCGAGGACACGGTGTACATCTCCCCCGCCCGCACCGGCCGCGGGCTCGGCCGCGCCCTGCTCGCCGGGCTGCTCACCGGATGCGAGCGGGCCGGCGCGCGCCAGGTCATCGCGGTCATCGCCGACACCGGCAGCGACGCCTCGGCCGCGCTACACCGCCGCCTGGGCTTCGAGATCGTCGGCCGCCTGCGCCGGGTCGGGCATAAGCACGGGCGGTGGATCGACACCGTGCTCATGCAGCGGGAACTATGAGCACCGGGTTCACCGGCCATGAGGAGCGCTGGCAGGCCCGGCTGGGGAAGCTGCGGGACGTGGTGCGCCAGGAACTGGTCACGCGCCAGCTGGACGCGGAGCTGGGACCATCGCCCGTTCGGATCATTGATCTTGGCTGCGGTCAGGGGACACAGGCCATCAGGCTGGCCCGGCGCGGGTATGCGGTGACCGGGGTGGATGCCTCGGCGGAACTGCTGGCCCGCCTCGAGCGGGACCTGGCCGCCGAGCCGGCCGAGGTCCGGGCCAGGGTGCGGGTCGAGCGCGGCCTGATCGAAGATTGGGCCGAACGGTCCGGGGTTTCCCCTGCCCCCGCCGTGCTGTGCCACGGGGTGCTGATGTACGCGGCGGATCCCGATCCGATCGTGCGTGCCGTCGCGGGGTTGACGGCACCGGGCGGGATGGCGTCGCTGCTGGTCCGGAACGGCGACGCGCTGGCCATGCGGCCGGGGTTGCTCGGGGACTGGGCGGCATGCGCGCAGGCGCTGTTCACCCCCGGCGGGTCCGTCACGTACGCGAACCGGATCGGGGTCACCGCCCGGGCCGACCGGCTGGCCGACCTGACCGCCCGGCTGGCGGGCTGCGGGCTGGACGTCACCGCCTGGTACGGCGTGCGGGTGTTCACCGACACCGCACCCGGCGACGCCGAACCGCCGCCGGAGCTTGAGACCCTGCTGGCCTGCGAGGAACGGGCCGGGCGCACCGACCCCTACCGGCGGGTGGCCGCCCTGCTGCACCTGATCGCCCGGCGTCCCGGCTAGGCGGCGGCGGTGGACGAGGCATGGCCTTCGCTGGTGGGTGAGGCATGGGCCGCGCTGGACGTTGCGGACGCCGGGTGGGGCGGCGGGCTCGAGGTGACCGGCGATGCGGGCGGCCTGCCGTCGCGGCTACCGGTGGAGGAGGTGGCCATCGCCTGTGCCGGGGCCGCGCTGCTGGCTGCCGCGGCGCTGCAGGCCGGGCGGGGCGGTGATGTCGCGCGGGGCGGTGGCGTCGCGCCGACGGTCCGGCTGGACCGGGGACATGTCGCGGCGGCCTTCCGGAGCGAGGCCTGGCTGCGGGTCAACGGCGAACCGGCCGGAGCCGGGTTCGCGCCGCTGTCGCGGTTCTGGCGGGCGGCCGACGGCTGGGTGCGCACCCACGGGAACTACCCCTGGCACCGCGAAGCCCTGCTGCGCGCGCTCGGCTGTGGCGATGATCCCCAGGCGGTCGCGGTGGCCATCGCGGGCCTGGGCGCGCGCGAGGCCGAGGACCTGGTGACCGGCGCGGGCGGGGTGGCCGCCGCGGTCCGGACCGGGGCCGAGTGGCGGGCGGAGCCAGCGGGCCAGGCGGTCGCCGCCGCCGATTTGGTTTCGCCGGGCAGCCTCGGGGACGCGCCGCCGCGGCGCCGGGCGGCCGGGCCGCTGCCCGCGTCGGGGATCCGGGTGCTCGACCTGACCCGGGTCATCGCCGGGCCGGCGGCCACCCGCTACCTGGGCGCGCTCGGTGCCGATGTGCTCCGGCTGGATCCGCCGCACCGGCCCGAACTGCCGCTGCACGCCCGCGACGGGCTGCTCGGCAAGCGCAGCGCGCTGCTCGACTTCGGTATCCCCGAGGGGGCCGCCCGGCTGCACGAGCTGCTGTCCGGGGCCGATGTCCTGGTGCACGGATACCGGCCGCACGCGCTCGACCGGTTCGGGCTGGCGCCGCAGGCCCTGGCTGAGCGCCATCCCGGGCTGGTCGTGGTGAGCCTGTCGGCCTGGGGCAGCCGTGGCCCGTGGGGCGGCCGGCGCGGATTCGACAGCATCGTCCAGGCGGCGTGCGGGATCGCGGCCGCCGAATCCCCCGACGGGGAGCACCCGGGCGCGCTGCCGTGCCAGCTTCTCGACCACGGCACCGGTTACCTGGCCGCGGCCGCCGTGCTGCGCGCGCTGGCCGCGCAGGCCGCGCGGGGCGGCACCCTGTTCCGCGAGCTCAGCCTGGCGCGGACCGGTTACTGGCTGCTGGGCCAGCCGCTCAGCCAGTCGCGGGGCGGGGCTCCGGCGGCGGGACCGGCCGGGGCCGAGGCCGAGTGGCTGACCACGGTCGGCAGCGCCGAGGGTCCGGTCACCGTGGTGCGGCCCCTCGGCGGGCTGGACGGACACGAGCTGACCTGGCCGTCCCCGCTCCCCCGGTACGGCAGCGATCCGCCCGGATGGCGCTGACGGGCCGTGCCCCCGGTCAGCCGACCGGGATCAGGGTGAGGTAGGCCAAGCCCAGGAGGCCGCGGTAGCCGCGCAGCCAGTACGAGCGGTGCTCATCGACCTGCCGCCTGATCCCGGCGGCCTCGGGGTGATCGGGGTAGGTGGCGAGCCACTCCTCCTCGTCGGCCTGGTAGCCCGACTCGAACTCCTCCCACTCCTGTTCGCTCGCCGTCTCGATCCAGGCCGGGCGGAAGCCGGCCGCCACGGCGAGGTCCGCGATCTGGGCCAGGTCGGGCAGTTCTCCGGCGGTCATGCCGGGCCACATGGCGGCCAGTTCGGCCGCGGCCGGCGGGCGCTGCCAGAAACCCTCGCCGAACAGGACGCGCCCGCCGGGGGTGACCAGCCACCGCAGTACGGCCAGGGCGGCCGCGATGTGGCCGGGCGGCTGGACGTCGCTGAGCGCCTGGCTGGCCCCGACGCACAGCACGAGGTCGGCGGGCCCGCGGGCGGTGCCGATGCCGGACTCCCGGGCGAACGTGACCCGGCCGTCCAGGCCACGGGCCCGGGCAGCGTCGCGGCCCCGGGTCAGGTCGCCATCGTCGATGTCGATGCCCACGCCGGTCGCGTGCGGCGCCGCGGCCAGGATGCGGAGCATGAGCTCACCCCGCCCGCAGCCGATGTCGAGCACCGTGCCCGGGTTGTTCCGGGTCAGGCGTTCGGTCAGCTGCGCCGCCCGGGCCTGCGACAACGGCCCGTGGAAGGCGAGCTGGCTCATGTGTGCCGGGGGATCCGCGTGTGCCATGGCGGGCCTACGCTAGCGTCGGCGCGCTGGTTCGCAAACTGGTTTTCCGCCCGGTGCGTGCGGCTCGCCGGCCGGCAAACACAGTTGGTCTACCGCGCCCGGCACCTTAAGGTAAGTACTGCTGTGAGAGACAACGAGGTCATTGAGCGGATTGACGCGTTCTGCGACGCTGTGCCACGCCGCCGGGCCCGGGCCGAGGAATACGGCCCGCTCGTGATCTTCGTCCCGGCCGGCTCGGGATGGCCGTACTACGCGCGGCCGAGGCACGGCCCACGGCCGCCGGTCACCGCGGCCGACCTTCGGGCGGTGCGCGCCCGGCAGCGCGAGCTGCTCATTCCCGAGTCGTTCGAGTGGATCGAGCAGACCGCGCCCGAGATGGCGGCGGCGGCCACGGAGGCGGGCCTGGAGGTCCGGGCCCATCCGCTCATGGTGCTGGCCGGGCCCGCGCAGGTGCCGCCGCTGCCGCCGGGGATCACGGCACGCATCATCGCGCCCGAAGACGCCGAACTCGACCGGGTGTGGGCCGTCCCGGCCGTGGCGTTCAGTCATCCGGGGACGGGCGCCGGCGAGGCGGGCCCGGCCGAACGGGACAAGATCGCCGCGGACCACGACGGCGGCACGATCGAAATACTGCGCGAGCGGCTGCGTTCGGGGCAATCGGTGCTGGCCGCCGCGTTCGGCCCGGATGGCCCGCTCGCGGCCGGGAGCTGCCAGGCGGTGGACAGCGTGGCCGAGATCACCGGCGTCGGCGTGCTGCCGTCCGTCCGCCGCCAGGGCCTGGGCGCGGCGGTCACCGCGCTGCTGGCCGCGGACGCCCGGGACCGCGGGGTGCAGACCATCTTCCTGTCGGCCAGCGACGACGCGGTGGCCCGCATCTACGCCCGGATCGGCTTCCGGCAGATCGGCACGGCCATGATCGCCGAGCCCGCCCGCTAGCCGCCGCCGCTAGCCGCCCCTTGCGCTCTGCACCCATCGCAGAGCCCGCTCGCACCACCAGTGCGACCAGCCCGGCGGAAATACCCGCCGGCCCTCGCTATGGTCGTGGCGTGCTGTCACGCTGGAGGGGCTGGTCCGCCGCGGCCATCGCGACGCTGCTCACCGGCGCGCTGGTCATCGGTGAGATCACCGACGGGGCGATGCGCCGGTGGTGGGCTGGTCACGCGCTCACCACCGACACGGTGTCGGGGCTGCTCGTGCTGCTGATCACGCTGCTGGTGGTGGACCAGGTGGTCAGGCTCCGGCAGCTCAACGACCGGGCCCGCGCCGTGGCGGCCCAGGCGGCCATCATCATGACCCAGGCCAGCCGCGCGTCGCGCGAGGTGTCTCATGCGGTCGCCCAGGGCCTGGGGCCCGGCGACCGGGACGATGCCACGGACGAGTTCCGCGCGTACATGAACATGCTGCTGGTCGGGGCGCCGCTCTTGATCGACGCCAAGGTGTCGAGGAATTTCCTCGAGCAGGCTCAGGCCCTGGGCGGCGAGATGGCGCGCGCGCTGGCCGCGACGGGCAAGTCGTCCGGCCCGGCGGTTTCGCCGGCCCGGCTCCACGACGCCGAGCGGCGGCTCCGGGACGCCTCGGCCCCGCTGCTGGCCGTGCTTGACCCCGAGACCCAAGCCGCCGTGCGCGGAGATGAATCCGCCTTACCGGTACGCAGGTGGTCACACCTACGCAAAGGTCCGCACTGGGCCGTCATGATGCCGGCTAGGCTGCCGCCGTCTTGGGGTGCTATGGGCGCGTGGGGGTGGAGGGATTGGGCGACTTCGAGGAGGTCGTGCAGCTTCAGGCGGGGATCCGTGAGTGGCTGCTGCGGGCGGCCCGGAACGGCCGTCATGAGCTGCGCGGCATTCCGGTTCCGGCGGTCCTGCCGCTGCTGTGCGCGGCCGCGTTCGGGTCGGTTTTCACCGAAGCCGCCGATCTGGACGGCGCCGCGGCGGTGGCCAGGGTCGGGGTCCTGTCCTCGGTCGGGGCCAGCGCGCTGGGCGGTGTCCTGGCCGGGGCCGTGGACCGGGTGCGGTCGGCGCACCCGCCCGGAGACCTGTCGCGCAGTGATGTACAGCGTGAAATCAGCCGGAGCCTCAAGGAGATCCTGTCCGCCGACGGCACGCAGGCGGACCAGGTGCGATCCGACATCGCGATGGTGCTGCGCGAGATCGACGCGGGCGGCACCGTCGTGCGCGCCGCGATCGAGGCGAGCGACGAGGAACTGCAGCGTGAGGTGCTGGCCGCGGTCGCGGCGGTAAGCGCCGAGTTCGGGGACCTGGAATTCATGCTCGCCGACCTGGCGCGCGCGGCCGGGGAGATCCAGGACAGCCTGGGCGGCCAGGGCACCGAGCTGCGAGCCGCAAACGAGCAGGTGGCACGGCACTCCGCCGACGTGCGGA
>Ga0335072_10002363_pt1 | contig 29332 bp, 26 predicted proteins | sample Lox_Sample_21_FD_206725 | JGI IMG/M metagenome (GOLD analysis project Ga0335072, IMG submission 206725) | Soil microbial communities from Loxahatchee National Wildlife Refuge, Florida, United States - Lox_Sample_2.1 | ecosystem: Environmental > Terrestrial > Soil > Wetlands | place: USA... | reverse complement strand
TTGCCTGGGCCGACGTGGACGGCTCGCTTGCACCGCGGTGGAAGTGCGCCCCAGTCTCTGGACGTCAGATGATTGCAGCCCGCCGCCCTTAATGATTCTGCCTGCACATTCAAAGCGCGCTGAACAGCATCGTCAGGGGTTGCTTGTATGCCCTGCAAAATGCAGAACGAAAAGAGACCTGCGACCAAGAGACCGGTCAACCTCGATGGCGACGTAACAGCCATGTTAGGAAGCCAGGTGAGCACCAGCTAGCGTTCACCCTTCACTTTACTCATAACTATGAGCACATACCTGAGCATACGCTGGTGTATATCCCGTTTGCAAGTCAGACATATCGGCCGCAGCGGTCCAAAAGCAATGGCCAACTTCTTTGGGCGCGCGTGACCCATCCAAGTACCAACGAAGGAAGCACGGACGAAATCGGTTAGGGGGGATGTGCAAATGGCGTCACCATCTTGGCGCGTAGGTTGTGCCCGCAGTCGCCAGCTAGGGCAGTGGGAGCTTCTGCCCTCGCAACGTCGCGGCATCTGATCTTTTAGGGGTGCATTTTGGGTTGAGATTTCTCTGAAACCAAGTTGAGGGTTGATGCATGTTGCGGCAACCAGGGGAGGAATCTAATGCAAGGAGCGTTCCGATACCATCCCAGCAATCGCTTGCTGCTTATCACTTTTCGCAAGGATTAGAATACGCCCAATAAGAAGTTTACACCGCCGACACGGACACGAAAGGCATAAACGAAACGAAGCGGATAATTATGTATATCTAGACTGGTGGATGAATAACAATTGCTATCTCTTAACACACTCCTGGCTGTTCACAGGTATCTCCCCCTCATGATGTGTTCGCCTGACGATCACAACCCCCCCACAGATCAGTATGGAGGCATCAAAAGTAGGCAGCTTAACCGTTGGTAGGGCTTTTACAGCCGAAAGCGCTGACATTGGGGTTGGTGATATAGTTTTGGTGCATGGAGTAAATTGCGGCATAAATGCCCATGACGGCCGTGACACAGGAGCCCAAAAAGAAGATAGTGTCCCAGAGGTTCCAGAGAAGCTCCTTCTTGTATCCTCGAATCCATCTCTTAATGCCGTAGTCCTTGCGCTGGACAGCTCCAGTGGATGGTTCAAATGTCTCGTCTGGAAGAATGGCATCACGCTGGGTTTTGAAGCCGACCATCAAGATTGGTGGGAAGGTGTACGTGAACTGCAGGATACACAAGGCAGCGACGAAGGCCGAGAACAAGGCGACTTGAGGAATGGCTGAGGCGACGATGAAGGCGAGAATCCAATAGATTGGCACAAAGGCAACCCATATCCACTTGCCCCTCTTCGTCTCGAGGCGCGGGAATTTGAAGAGGTCGGTGCCAATGTTGTTGTAGATGACTTTAATACCAATGTTGCCGTAAAGACATGCGGCAATGATGCCGGTAATCAATTCAAAGACGTTTCCGACGGTCTGCCAGTTGTAAGGGTTGATGCCTTGGTAAGACGGATTGTAAACGTATTGGCCTTGCAGTCCGTAGCAAACGGCGCCATAGATGAGATAGGCGAGGTAGATGAAGATTTCGCCGCATAGCAAGCCTTTCCAGAAATCAAATCTGATAAACCCTGTCAGCAATAGTCGACATGTAAGATGAAAAGATTTTACTCACGGACGGCGCATCTCCGCCAATAGGTTGGGGAAAAGGGTTGCTCCACCAAAGGAGAACACAGCTTGCATCAAGCCATTGACGTTGTCGCGGAAGTTTAGCCCAGGCGGGGAGCCGGCTGAGGTGCTGATGGGAGCAGGGTGATCGATGCCGTTGGGTAGAAGACTAGGATACGAGGCAAGGACTGCCGTATAGTTCGGAGTGCTGCTTGACATAATACCCATGCTGCGCGTCGTCAGAACACCAAATAATCTAGCAACAGGCAAATATACTCACGTGGAGAAAATAACAAAGAGGTTCATGAATACGGCCAGCGAGGCTAACCATCCAAATCGGGCCAATGTTCGGATCTGGCCGACAATACAGCCTGCGATGGCGGACACCAGGACACAGACAACAAAGCACAGCTTCCCCTTGGACATCTGACTGATCGATTGCCCGCTGGTAATAATGATCAGGCCGACGTTGAGAAAGAATTGGAATGACTGGAGGATGTTGCAGATGTGGCGAGCCCATGAGCCAAAGATTCGGAAGCCGAGGTCTCCAAAGTCTTTCATTGGGTAGCGGTCACTGTCCAACTGAATGAACATGCGCCAGATCTGGTAGCCGGTATAAAGAGAGAGGGCACCGAAGACCGTGTACAGTGAAACAGCTGGGCCCCAGCCCAATTGGGAGAAGGCCCAACCGGTCGAGAAGGGGCCGAGAATGTCGGTGGTGATGAGGTAGAAAACCGCACCCCATGTCGCTGTTCTCGCTGCTCTGGAAGCGTTGACCCATTCCTGGTCGGTTATCTCCCAGCGGTCGGTTGTCCCATTGGCGCCAGCCGTTTCGGGTGAGGCATCCCCGACAGAAGTCTCTTTCTTTTCGGACGGGAAAGCTCCATCTTTCCCGCTGAATACTGCTTCGCTGATTGAGAAACGCTTTGCGGGATCTTCGCGCGAAACAGACTGCTTCCGTGCCACGTGCCTCAGGAGGAAGCTTTTCGTAGGGCCCGGGGCGGCTTGAAAATCACTTCCGGGGCCGTATAGCCTGTTCTCCTCATCGCGGGAGATCTTGGCATAGTGCAAATATTCTTCGAAGGTGACTTGTTTGTCGTGGAGGGTGTGAAGAACACGGTTCGAGTACCCGCCAGTGGCCTCGGAAACCGATTGTCTACCCTCACGAGGGTCAGCTACTAAGCCCATGCCTCCAAGAGGCGCGACTCCAGACATGGTGATAACTCTGTTGGTGGTTGTCGCGTTCGCGAGGGGGGAAGTGGAAATGGAAGTGGGAAATGAAGAGAAAATATTGTGACGTCCGGGAGAGCGAAGGCGGGGGATTACACCCTGATTTATTCATTTTCGACGTACGGTCGCATGCTTCTAGAAGGGCAACCGAGTAGGACTGCAAGGGCCTCCGCTAATCTCGCGTCGTCCGATGTCACTCAACCAACCAGTGTAGCGACAAGGTGCGGTCGGACCAACCGTACCAGGAAGCTTGATCTTCGATGGGTCCACCGTTGATATGCGGGGAGCCTTCAATTGGTGGCGGCGGCGGGCGATCATTACGGCAAGCGTTCCAATGGTTCCAAGATGCCGACCTGTTTTTCGATGGCAATCAATCGTTCATAGCGCGTTCTAGGGCCCTTTGGCCTTTCAGCGAAGGAACTATGATGTTGCACGCCGCCACAGCGCGAGCCGGGGGGGGGAACCCTGGCAATCAGTCGGATCCAATCAGATTTATTTTTGTCCCAAACTCGCCGGCAAAACGTAAGGGTGCATACGAGCAGCGCAAGCCCACGATTCCTTGAATTTGGAGGCATCGAACCAGCTCCTACATAGCACGGATCACGCCAGCTTTAAAGAGGCAGGTGGTAATGTCGGAGCTGGCCCCAGAAGAGCTTAACTTTTTTTCGGCTGCACGCTTTGTTTCCCCCTCTTCTTCCAAAGCCACCCACCAGTTTGCATTGTGCACGATAGTGGCGGATCGATCCCTTCATGCAACTTTGGTGATGCTTGATTGCACACTGCTAATCTGGGCAATGCTTGAATCCCCCCACCCACGTCTTGGGTCAGAGCTTGTCTCGCTGAGCCCTTGGCTTTTCATCACGACGATGCACTACAAGTTCAGGTAGATAAGGCATCGTGTGACGCCGAAGCAGGATCGTTGAGGCATGCGAGGGAGAGGCAAAAAGGCACTCAAATGGAAGTAAGATTTATGCATCAGGCCACCCAACTCAGTTAGACAAAATTGGACCTTCCTATTGCGTGTTGTTCTGCCAGACAGTTCCCCGCTATTGCTGAACCCCCATTGCCACCTCCAATGTTGGTCTCCAACGCTGTTCAGCCAGGGTTTGTGGGCTGCGGAAGTTCCTGGTCTGGACTGGAGGCCCGCGCCGGCTAAGAGGGGAACAAAGGGCACGGCTAGTCGCGGCAGTAACCGGCATGGCACTCATTGAAGATGCTTTTTCGGATCTCACCGAACCGAGGTAGCGTTGCATTGAAAGACACGAGATAAGTCCAGGGAGGCAAACCGGCTAGAGCAGGAGTGCTCCTCGTGTCTCAAGGTGACCTGACTATAAGATCGGCAAAGAAAGGCATAACGTCCGACAGAAGAAAAGAAGGGCCAGAGAATGCCATGTTATCATCCGCCACCAAAATGATCGAGCAGACTCAAGAATTTCACACAAATCAGGAGAGCATTTCTAAAGATGTGAACTCGTGAACTCGTGGACTCACAGTCTATGACGAATGGATAGCGGAGCGAATGCTCGCAGTTGACCACGATCCTGCGCGAAGGTCGAGTATGTGCAGCTAAGATGTGTGAGGCGGACATAGCATGCCAATTTGCAGGGTGAGAGGGCATATCACACACTGGCACGAACGGACGGCACGATCTGAGATTGGAACGGAAGGACTACAGACTGTTGATTCAACCGAGGGATCGCTCAGTTTGGCGAATTGAGGATGGGGAATCGATTGTAAGTACTTCTCCCCAATCCCTTGCATACTTGCCATCTAGGTTTTCAGGTCCGCCAATCCGGCAATCACATGTGATGAGTCTTGCCATTACCGCGGCGCAAATATGGAAACCCTCCATAATAGAAGGTCATTCCACTGATATACTCCGAAACCATTCATCTTTTCATCGTTCGATCTGTTTCACTTTCCCGCCTAATGCTCTTACGCTCCCAGTCTTAAAGTTGAACCAGAAGCCTCTCCTGAACCGGAAGTCTACACTGAAAATGACCATGATCTGGATCGACGGTATGAACAAGATCTAGCAAATCTAGAATTAAGCTCAAAGGACATATTGGCCGGCTGACTTGCGAGATACACCTGTTGCGATACTCGCCTCCAAGAAGTCCGGTGAGCTAGGTACCCTTGGCCACCGCTTTTACCAGTTCTGAAGCCCCTTCCAAAGCGTCCATACCTGGCGTCACACATTTCCATCCTCCCTGCTCAGTCTTCGCCATACTAACCTTCACCTCCTTCTCACTCTTAGGGTTGTACTCGGAGAACATCTCCTCGATACTCATGACCTGGTTTCTCTGCGCATGGGGCTCGAAGTAGGCCGCTGCCAGCCCTTTGATGTTGAGCCGGGCTTTAACTTCCTGTGTCTCTGATGGCTGCAACAGCGAATAGAACGACTCCCAAAAACGCAGAGAACTTTCAGTACGAGCAGTACGTAAAGTGGACTTTGGGAACGTGGGTGAGGCTTGGAGACGTTCGGGATTTCTCGAGAAGGTTTGTGCGGTTGGAGATCACCCCTATAGCCAGGGCTAAGGCAGCTTGTGAGAAAGCATTAGCCGTGATCCCAGCAAGCTGGGTCGAGTTGCTGCTGAGTCCTCCTACCCTCCTCTCCATGCCTCTCCTCTGCGCCAATAGTGGTGTTAGCCTTTCGCCCAGGTCCCCCACCGGACGTGGAATTATTTAGAATCCTGAGTTTGGTAAGAAGTATATACCTACCTCGTACAACCCCACTCGCTATCCCCCTTCCACCCTAGCGCTAGCCCTCAGCACTGCTCGTCAGTCACACCTCTCCTCTGGACATCTCCCCCCGGTGAAAGGTGGAGGTTCCATCGCAAATGCTCAGCACGGGGAGCATGAAATAATGGCTAAAGCGGCCGGGAGCACGGGGTCGAATTGTGGTGGAAAGCCGGCTGTTTTCTGCTATGTTTTCACAGGTCCAGAGACTTATGCGTAGAATAGGCTCATGGATTATCTGCAAGATCAACCAGTCAGAAGCAGGTCGGCCATTCGAGGCATAGCTTGGCAGGAAGTAATGATGTCAATACGCGCGACACCAATATCGAAATCGGCGTATATTTCCATCCGAAGAACTCGAGTTCCCTTCTTATTTCTGCAGCGCGGTTTGTATCCTAGTTCCAATCACCGGCAAGATGGAGATGTCCTACAGTACTGCGAAAGGGGTCGCTCCAGTGAGCTTCGTGATCGATTTCGCGGCTCAGCAATATGGCGTACTTACTACGTCGAATATGAAAGACATCATTACGCCAATCTCTCATTCTTCAGCCTCCAAGCCTTTGCTCATTGCTGCTTTCTTCTTCCCACAACAACTGTTCCAATTGGGTTGGCTGTACAGATTATACAAGCTTGACCTTACGAAAAGCAACACAGAGCGACAAGAGCTAGACTAACAGGTGGATTTCATCCCATACTACTCCGTTGGGATCTTTGCATTGCCGGTAGACATACGCTCTGAGTGGTATGTGGTTGTGGTCATGTTCCTGATTCTTCTGTAGCATGGACGGTGGTGTGGAACTCCTCAAATCTCGAATTGGCACATGTTTGTTGACCGTCAATACTCTCACACAACTGTCCTACATGATTGCCAAACTACCGCCTATGGACCGGCGACCCACTTCCTCAGTCTTGACACACATTGTCTCCCAAACTTTTGCCAGCATCGGTGTCCTCGACTTTCTCCACAACAGATCTGTGACCTTCTTCAAGGACCAGTTAGTTACAACTGCCATTAAGGTATCGACCGAGCTAGGATTTGGCTGGGCAAGTGCTGCAAGCGATTGGATCTTTGGGAGGTGCTTGGTGTGTGATCTTGTGGCTCCGGCAGTTGGTCAGAAAGGCGATTGGAGGACCCTTCTCAGCTTTTATGCTGTTGGAGCCGCTGGCATTGTAACGGTGAAGAACATAGCTCGATAGGTAAGCCCTCTCGAGAGAACTGGATCTTGCCACGATATCTCAAATCAGTGCTAAAGTTTTCATAGTCCACCTTACGATCATTCCCTAGGCAAGGGTGTATGAATATGGCCGGCATCAGAAGGAACATTTGGAGATTGAGTTCGACAGGATGGTTGTTGTGTGTAAACAGCGTCGTGCCGATCGCTCCATCCAAGTAAAGAGCTGGCCCAGCGCGTCATGCTCGGGTTGTTCTTACCAAATAGACCCAATATCACAAGCACCTCTCATATGGTTTTGAAGCATATGACAGGATCTCATAAGATTTTCGTACCTCACGAATATTCCAATAGGGTAAAGTTTGTCTGGTGACCAGTGCATGCCATTGTCAGTAAGCGGCAGATGACGTGCTTTAACTAGGGTCCTTCAGCCTTTTTTAGCCCCACGATCCCGATCCCGAAAACACCCCCTGGAATTTGATTTTCGGGAGCCAAGAAGAGCGGGAAACGCCTAATTGGCATGCCAACGAGCCTATCAGTGCGCCGGTCTTCTTATCAACAAAGGCATCACGTCAATCTTCGCCTCAGCTGCATCCATCACACCCACCATTTCTCCTATCGAGTCAGCTGTTGATTGATTGTTGACCCAAGCCATGCGCCAGCTGATGCACAATAGGGATCATCCCCACTTCGTCAGCTGCACCCCCATCCATTTACAATGCAGCCCTTCCTCGAGTGGCATGGTTTCCGTCCCACCCGATCAGGTAATCTGGGGCCCGAAAACATTTGGTTTTGCCTCCATAGGGGTCAGCGGATGCCTTGGCCCTGCTATTCAGGTGTCTGAGGTGATCTACGGACTCTTCTAAGCTCCTTCCTTCTTGAAACTTGTGTTTCTTCTGTTCTGCATCAGATCGAACTCTCTGGCTTGAATGGGCGCTGCCTCCTTCCGCTTACCCTGATCCTGCAGCAAGGCATACCTTCCGACCCACATTCCTGACCACGACGTCTACGATCTCTCTAATCCTCTGCCCTTTCCGCTCGACAGCTTGCGACCAGGCTCTCGCGCGCCTGCACCGCCTCAATTTATGACCCGTTAGAGATGGTAGGGAGTCCTGCCTGCAAGCGATCAGCCTCACACTTCCCACAACAGTAAATGCAGCCATAGCATCAAAAGACCTCTCTAGAAGACAAGAGACGAACCCAGCTCCGGAGAATTCGTGCTGCAGAATTGACACACACTTCACCATGTCATTCCCAATCAGACTGTCTGCGTCTTCAACGACACTACCTGCTCATTGCACACCCATCACCCGCTTCCTTTTCGACCTCTCAACCTACTTTCATGTTTGCATACCGACGCCACTGGCGTTTGTCTCCACGGCTCTTGGTACACTATCCATTGTATCATGGTTGTTTGCACAGCTTCCCCAAATTTACAAAAACCACCAGTTACAATCAACGGCTGGTCTCTCGATGTACTTCCTGATAGAGTGGTGCCTAGGCGATACTACAAACCTTCTCGGCTGCCTTTTGACCAAGCAAGCAAGCTGGCAAATTGTGGTTGCAAGCTACTATGTCTTCGTTGACGTCTGCCTGGTCAGCCAATATTTTTGGTACACATATTTCAAGCCACAGATAGAGGGTCAGCGCAGCTATTCAGCAAGCGGTAGCGATTGCAGTGACTCAGATAGTGACATCATAAACGGCTTGTCTCCCATCAACTCGAACTTCTCTCATGAAGAACTCGTCAGCCCGAAGAAACTTGACCCAGACAGTCCGCCTCCATCACAACCAAGAGATGCCCCCGACTTCAGCGATGTCAACTACGAGAAAGCTTCTCCGTCACGGTCCAGTCCGATCTTACTGCGAGTCTCCGAAGACCCCTCGTCGCAGTGGATACCGGGCCCGTCTCCCCGGACCGTCCTATACATCGCGACATTATGTGCTCTAATCTCAAAATCATTGGCCGCACCAATGTCTACGAATCTCGCAATCGACACTAACGCGCCGCTTTTGCGACTGGATACACCAGCCGAGATTGTCGGAACGGTCCTTTCATGGTTCTCTACTTTGCTATACCTTGGCTCTCGACTTCCACAATTGTACAAAAATTGGGACAGACAGTCAACTGCCGGCTTGTCGCCTCTCCTCTTCATGGCTGCGTTCTGCGGCAATTTCTTCTATTCGACATCACTCCTTACGAACCCCAACGCGTGGCACGACTTTCCTCCGTATGGTGGGCATGGCTGGGTAGGAGGTGAAGGCTCCGAACGTTGGCTGTGGATTGCGCGTGCCGCGCCGTTCTTTCTGGGTGCGGCTGGCGTCCTTGGACTGGACGGGGCAATGGGGATACAATTTCTTCTATATCGGGAAAGCAAAGAGGAGAAGATAGTAAAGATCCGCGACTCGAAGGGGAGAAGTCAATGGCAAAAGGTTAGTGGTTGGATGAGAGGTTGGGTGCCCAGTATGACTGGCAAGGAAAGAGTTGTTGCTCGAGAAGAAGGCGAGAGACTGCTGAGCGAAAGCCGAGAGCTTGCTCGAAGCCGGTATGGGAGCATTTGATAGAGTTCATCAATCGTGGTGTTGCATATCGTGGAGCTAAGGAAGACCGGGTTTAAATGGCTGGAAGCCGGGAACATTCAAACAGGCGTTGGGCATGGTCATCCAATGACGGACTTGTCTGCGCTCATTCTTGATTGACGAAGTATGAATATTTCCTTAGCGAGCACTGAGCCTAGTAGTACTGTTTTTAGCTAGTTGCCTCTAGATATTGTGAATGAACGACACTAACGTTTCTACAGTAGAACCAGAAGGTATTAACATCCAACGCACCTGGCCTAGTCAGAGAGTACTTACTTCGTGGAACGGAGCTTCAGGAGCGAAGCCTTTTGTGCAGCCTTGTTTAAGCCTGGGTCTACTTCATTTGAGCACATCTATACTAACCTGGTGTCTCGAGTGATCTGACCAGGCCTTCTTCAGCTTCGTAAAGCACACAAGCGTGCCGAATCTAGGTCGAGCTTGGGATTTGCAAATGCTCACACCCAGTGGTGCTGGATTGTGCTTGGCTTTGCGATGTGCACTCCTTCAGATCCGGACAAAACAGCTATGTACTGTGCCTTGCATGTGACGGTCACCTTCACCTGATTTACACGGCGCAGGTGAGGGCACCCACGTCAACAAAAGAACGGCCAGAGTCTTCGCGACGGTATCTGGGGCCGAGTACGGGAGAATTGAGATGTTGTATGAGAGAAGGTTGGCTCTATGCGGCCATAATGGCACAACTAGTGTCCGTAACTACTGGTAAGGCTTTCACCGTGGTAGAATCCCAGTACTAATTTCTAAGCTCTTCTAAAGTCCCTGTCGAGTGCTCTTGCGCCTTTCTTGCGGTTAAGAAGACTCCGAGACCGGAGCGAAATCACTTTAGGCCTAGGGTCCTTGAGGCGTGTGGATGTCTTCGGTGGTGGTGGTGGTGGTGGTGGTGGAATGGGGTGGTCACAGGACTGCCGACGACGGCGAGGGGTCAGTAGAGTCATGATCGAAGCCAAGTTCGTGACTACCTTGCTAGGAGATGCCGCATTAGGTGATGAGAACTCTTCAGACTTAGAATAGGTACAATTCTAGTCCATGAGAGTCCCTATGGAATTTCCCTCAGGCTTCCCGATCAGGGTAGAACCATGGTAAGAGTAACTGTCCCAAATTTGAGGTCATAGGAATAGACAAATAATATTCACAGGTGCTAGAGATTTTGGCGGATAGTAGTAAAATATCTCGAAAACCGCAATGCTATTCTTTTTTGCCTTTGCCATCAGAACTATCGTCGCTCAAGACAGTGGTACTGCTCAGCGAAGAAGAGTCAGAACTGGTAGAAATGACGTGGAATGAAAAGTCAACCTCCCCAACTAGTTCTTTCACCAGTTTCACTATACGCTCCATCTCTTCCGTAATCAGCGTGCTGGCGATCTCGAGCACAGCAAATGCGGCATAACATGGCTGTGATATGTGAGAGACGCTAATGATTTCCGGATCAACGGCCTCCATTCGGACCCCTACATCAAAAGGCCTTGGTAGCTTCAAGTATGGAGGTAAAGGTTGCGAGTTGGTCACACTAGCCGATGCTAGGCAGAGCGTTGAGGTTATTTCGTGGGAAGTGATGTTTAGATCGCCGATGAAGCGGCGGAAACCCTGCAGCCACTCGGTCTGGTCATCGGAGTCCTCCGTAAAGGACACACTCGAGTAGGATATCAGTGCCACGTAATTGAAGAGGTTCTGCATCGCCTGGATCAGCTCGTCGTAGGTCTTTTTCGGGAATTTGCCACCGAATGTTGGCTCGAACTTGGTAAATTCTGATTGCTCGCGGAGTTGGCTCAGCATGATCACCGCTTTGGAGAATACTTTATGGCGTGCTTTGTCGAGGCGGTAGATGGGAGATTTCTTCTTGGTCGGGTCGGCCTTCATACCGGTCGTGAGGCGCATTTCGACCGTACTGTGCACGCAGGAGTAGAAGTTGGCGAGGAGATAGAGAGTGCGGCCGAGGTCTTTTCGCAGGGTCGAGTGCGTGGTGACGGGATAGGGGATATAGGTCCAGATGAAAGCCACGAGCAGGCCTCCTGCGACAGCAGCTAGACGATATGGTGCAAGCTCATAAATGGGGTAGTACGCCTGGCCATTGGACGTAGCGAGCTTGAGACCAAGTACACTTACTTGGAGTTCGTAACCAATAATGAGAATGATGGTCACTGTCGAGAGGACAGCTACTATCGCGTACTTCGGAAACTTTATGAGGACGTAGAGGCCGCAACACGCATACAGGTAAAATACTGGAATGACGGCCGCAGGTTTCTGGTCGCACATATACCAGAGCACCAACGAAGCGCACATGGCGATAAAGGTACCCAATATCCTCAGTGAGAATTGAAATATGCTCTGTCCGGCGTGTGCCGTCATGCTGATTGCAAGCATGATTAGCGCCCATAGTCCCCGTTGCTTGAGGAAGAATGTTGAAGTTTGGCGAAGATAGGCGAGGATAGCAATGCTCATAGTGGCCACTGCGCATCGAAATCCGAAAGAAGACTCCGGCGACGCCAGGGTCTTGGGGATCACTCTTATATAGTTTGTTAGTTTTTCGAATGCGTTGGCCGGCGGGAGATGCTCAGGGTCCTTCTTTGCCATCAGTGAGTCTCCCATGTAGATGTTTGCCATCCGGCCATCCTCAATGCCTAGGTCTGTGTCTTCTTCCTTGGACCATGCGCTTTCGAACAGCTTCCTTACACGGCGGACTCCCGGGAATATGAGCCGCTTCTTCTTCATCGTGCCGTCCGCAACTTTGGAATCAGCAAACCGAACCATCTTTAGTATAGCGTTGCCAGTAGACCAAGTGAGAAACCTCAGATAGAGGATGAGATAGAGCTGCTGCTGATTTTCTCGTTTTCGGACTATTGATTCGTCGGACAGATCCTTCATCGAGTATTGTTGCGAAGGATCGTCCCAGAAAGAGTGAGGTACCCGGATACCCTTGTGTTCGCACCATGTTTGAAGAACTTCTTGCCTGTGCTTGTCGAACTTTTGTATTTCCTCCTCCAAGAATATCGCAAAACCTTCGCTTCCAGGAGTAGGGGTGGCATCAGCTTTTTCAACGTCGTTGGCTGGGCCCTTCGGCTTCTTCTCCATCTCGAGAACGTAAGAAATATGGCTCAGACCACCCTCCATAGCCACATGCAAAGCCTTGAATTGGTTGTGGGACATTTCGAATACCTCAGCCCATTCCTCCGATCTTAGTCGTTTTATCGCCTCCATTGTATCGGCAGACTCCACAAGTTCGGCTTCCGATGCCTTCTTTTCTTTCACTGATTGCATGATATCAATAAACGTAGTCATGCCGACAATAGGTAAAAGAATGTCACGGAGATGATTGGTAATGTCGGAAAAGTCCTTTGGACGAAGCTTTCCAAAAGCGATCTCCCGCTTAGCAAATCCGATCTCGACGTGTAACTGCCCGAAAAGTGCCCCGATTTTAAAGAGCGCTCCCTTCATAGCAGCGGCTTCTGCTGACAACTTAGTGTCCATCTGTTTCGCGGATTCTGGCTTTGCTTTGCGGGGAAAGATGTGGTGCTTATGAGTTTCGTCGGTCTCCTTCTTATCAACCTCAGTCGCGCGATCCCCATCTGCCTCTATTCGGGACTTGCGGTCTTCTGGTGAGATGCTCGCCATGAAGTTTGCGTGGGACTTTAGTGAAAGCTGCAAGAGCTTTAGAAACCCAGCTGACTGCTTCATGGCTATCATTCTGGAGGTCATTGGGAAAATAAAGAATGAAACGGCAGCTGCGATGCCGAAACCAGTCAAAAAAGTTTCCAGTAGACGCTTGACGAATGACTCGGAGGCCGCCATGTTCGGGAATGTTGGGGCGTAAATAGATGCAACCACGGTGAATATGGAGTATACAATGGTGGGAAACATCAACTGAGGCCGCTTCGCCCTGAGGTAGCTAATGATGTAAATGGTGATGAAAAGCCCAAGACCTGAAAGGGTGCTGGCGGCGGCATTGTAGCTTTTTGATTCTCTGCTCCCAGAAGTGCCGACTACGGTGCCACTTGACGAGGCTGCTGGTGAAGTGGCCTTTCTAGCACTGACGGCCACTTGGCATTGAAGCAGAGCGATGGCGGCGCCAATACAAACGAAGAGCTATGGACATGGCAATTAGCTGGTATGCATAGTGTGGAGGCTGCGCTGAGCATAAACGTACAATATTCAGTACTGTATTTTGGACGAATTTGGCACGCGGCAAAATGGCGAATCCCAGTAAAGACATGATAGCAAAAAGGTATCCTAATGTGGTGTACTTGGCTGCAACAGTCTTCGACCTCAACATTGCCAGCGCAATGACTGGAGGCAAGGCTCCCTTCAGCATGACAATGAGAGTTGGGGGATCCAACCCGATCGCTGTCCATACTCGCTTCAATAGACCTGGCTTTTTGGGCGTCGCTGGCATTGCTTCCGGCGCTGAGGCTTCTTCCTCTTCCTCTTCTTCTTCTTTCTTGAGCTGCTCCTCTCCATCGTGGGCCGCCGACCCCGAGGGATCCGGATCAGAAGTGGACACCATCTCGCTTATCTACCTGGGATATTTTGACTCGTCCCCTTTGAAGGAAGAATGGAGCTTCAAGTCTCACAGAAAGAGGGGAGAGAAGGGGAATGAAGAGTAGCTAGTTAGCAGCTGTCTCGGATGCTCACGGTGGAATCGGCGGGGTGATGCTTAGCGTTCCGTGTTCGCCACGATGCTTCCGTGACCTAGCGTGGTGATAATTGCTTTAAGGAGAATAGTCTTTCCGAAAGCTCAATTTTTGTACATTTTGTACTTCGCTGCTACATCTTTGCTCTGTACAAAAACACCAACTGCTGAGACTTCTGTGCAGGATGCGACCACAGAACGCCCCGAGCAAGGGTGCGCTGCAATGCCTGCGCTCGCTGATTGCCATCTCTAAAGTGGAGAGAAGCTGTCAATCCACCCGTCCATTTGCGACTTCGGCCGCCTCACGAGACCAAGCTCAAACTGAAGCTACGCCCAAGCAATCGTTTTATCGCTCGCCCGATCCAGCGACCGTCTTTGTGCCACGTCTGGAACGCAGACTTACTCGAGCTGGAACGCCTCCAATTGGATCTCGACGAAGACGTGTGGCCCTGCAAGGCACCTCCAATGTACCCTTTGAGCAACTACCATACCAATGCTTTCAAGAAGCACGAAAAATTCTACTTGCGGATCGAGAGGAGAAGCTCAAACAGATCGAGGTGGAGAGAGCGAGAATAGCAAGACTAAAGGAAGCCGATCCAGAGCTCTCTGGAGGCGAGCTTCGCAAACAGAACCGTCTGAGGAGTATGAGCATGACTTTGGAGAAGTTGAAGATACTCGCAGACATCAACGATCCCATGGTCAAGAAGAGATTCGAGGATGGACTAGGTAGAGCTCTTGTTCTTCCACGCGACTTTGCATTACTGACGATCCGTACAGGGGATATGAACAAGCCAATCTACCGCTACCTTGCCGATCGCAGATGGAGGGAGTACCGGCGCCGCGTCCTTGTACAACGACTGACACAAATGAAAATTATACCTGATGTTGTACCGAACTTCGAGCCCACTGCAGACGTCAAGCTCGCGTTTGGTAGTCGCAACATCCGGCCCGGTGATTTCGTCGACTCCACCGTCAGCGAAAATTCTTGCCGCTTGAGTGTGCCGCTGTTCGAAAGAGGTACACGGCTCGTCACAATTGCTGTGGTCGATTCTGATGTTCCAAATATTGAGAAAGATGGCTTTGACTATAGGTGCCACTTTCTTGCGTCGAACATCCCTATTACACCGACTTCTCCATTCATTAATCTCGCCAAACTATCGGCGGATTCTCAAATTCTCCTTCCATGGCTACCGCCATTTGCTCAAAAGGGAAGCCCCTACCACCGCATATCAATCTTCGTCCTGCAGCAGAAAGACAACATACCTATAGACATCAATGTTGCTAAGCAGAAGGTCCAACATGACAATTTCATCCTGCGGAGTTTCATGACGCGGCACATGCTGAAGCCGTTTGGTGTCACTCTTTTCCGAAACAAATGGGATGAGGGTACAGCAGGAGTGATGATGAGAGCTGGCGTGCCTGGCGCCGATATAGAGCTCAAGAGGATCAAGGTCGAGCCACTGCCATACAGGAGAAGAAACCCGGCAAGCTTCCGTTGAGTCATCCGTCAAATGCTGTTGGGTTTGCAATATAATCACGCCCGATAGCGACGCTGCCATCGGACGCTGCGCTGGCCATCGGGGAAAGTTGACAAGTTTATGATGGATAGTGTTTAGAGATGTACATTAGAATTTTCTAGTCTATAAAGACCAGGAGCTCGAATTTCGACTCCGGCTATCCCATCGACGGCTAGAAGGGTTGCCATTGAACTTTGAGTACGGCTGCAGGCGGTGCCGGGCTACGGAAGGGGAAATTAGAAGCCTGTACTCAGAAATACACAATCTTAACGCAAATTAAGTATCAGCCGTTCTGGCGGTCGATGGGATACAGATAAGCAGTTCAATTGTTATCGCTCTGCCTTCCAATGAGCGTCTCAACCCATTTTATCGCGATACTCACGAAACCTCTGGTGCATGCGAGGCCGAAAAGGGAAATTCGAGGTGGTCTCGCTGCCTTTTTGGAAATTAAGACATGGCACTGCGCTGCCTACGTTACCTGTGGTCGAGGAAGCTACAACGGGACACTTGTTGCTTTGAAAGCGCTTTCAAGACAAAATTCGGAAGAATGCATAGTACGATGTAGTTGCACATTCGTGGCGAAGGGGAAAATCACTGGCATATTTCAGTTCAAATTCCGTAAAAGACATGTTTTGATCTTGTTCAGGAGGCGGAATATTTAGATCCATTCAAATCCATTCAAATCCCGCAGCAGCGCCCAGCGCCAATTGGAGAAAGCCACGACCCACATAGCTGCCTCATGATATCCCGTGAAAGTCCACCAGCCCGGAGTGAATCCATATAACAGGCCTTCCTCTCAGTGGAACAACCTGTGCCTCCATTGTCCCAGTGGTCTGACTACACCTTCGACACTGCCTTGCTGGAGATACTTATACGTGCGACTGGATTCCAATACTCCTGCCTGGGCTTCTCGTTGAGCCAACGAGTGGTAGCAGCCGACTGGGCTGCCTTGGTGGGTGGTAGCGAATGGAGTTGCACAGCTTTAGAAGATTTGGGGAAAGACGGAGCTGGCTTTGGCTCGGCTGGACATCTGGGCTCGCCTTTGCTATGTGGTTGAGTCATTGTCGGTTTGCCGTGGGATGAGAGTGCTTTACGTTGTTTAGCAACATATACTCGGGGTGAGTACAGTGTAGGTTGCTTACTCGTGGTCGACCCTTTGAAGGTTGATCGATACAACGACTGAAGCTCCCTGAATAATACGAAGCTCTTTAGGGAATGATTGGCAAGATAGTTGGAGATTTGGATAGCCTTTTGGAAGTTGTTTTGACAACCAAGAGATTGTTTCCTGGATATAAGCGACGAGAAAGAGCAGAAAAATGAACGACCTAACGCTCAACTTATACATTTTGGAAACTCAACGATGAATAGCAGAGATTGGATTTTACCCAAGGACTGTAAGGAAGTCCTCATGATGCGGGTCTACAGAAAAAAGCGAGGAATCAGCACCACGGGTTGACGGTTTCTTGGAAGATGCCGGTGAGTACGGCCAGTCAGTTGGCGACATTGGTCGAAGAATAGCACATTCACATTTTGTCTGATCCACATCTCTAATGGGGTGTTCGAACCCTGGGTGATGGTGTTTACCGTGGGTTCAAGAAAAAGCTGACAGCAATTTCATCCCACAGTAAAACGAGAGGGTGTAGCAGCGCAGCAGGTCTTATCGTAGTGGAGACACGAGGCGGCAGCGGAAACATGCGTTTCCACCCTTTTTGTGCTTGCAGGTAGTGTAAGTTATATTTATCGTCCGACGTGGGGCCGAACTTGAACCAACAAACTGGTAAGGGAGGATCTTTGAGTTTTCCTGGTGGACTCGGTTCGCCCCTAGTGACTGCAGATCGGAAGCCGTTGGGGCTACACTTGTTCTGGCTTGGGAGCGTGGGGACCTTTGGGGGTCTCGTTGCAACGTTTCAAGAAGTCCGATTTCACCCACGGTATAAACTTCAATTTCCGTTTCCCTCGCCAGCCTTACTCCCTCACCTGCCACTGGCAGCCGAGTGGGTAGCCTAGCAGGATGGGAAACCGTCACTTGCACCCCATGAAAAGGGGCAAGTTTCCATCGTGTCCCTTGGGTCGATCGTTCGTTTAATTGTCCTATTTCATCATCTACCTTTCTCTCAAGAAGGCTGTCGCTCGTTCAAGCGCCTCGTACATACACAGCAGTGTTTTGGCCTCTTTCTGTACGTCAATCCCGCCTAACGGACAGGCGCCGTTTCCCAGATACAGCCACCATTCCGAGCGGCTATGGTGTCTTTCGCGCGCGACATCCATATCGACTAGACCTCCGACAATTGGTCACAGCTGCGATGGACAGAGCTGGGTACCAATCAGGCCACACTTTCCAGAACAGTGCTACCGCGAACGATTCACCTCCAATTCCAACGTCCTTCTATAACCGGATCAACTTTCTGAGTCACTTTCTCACGCCCCGAGACATCGTCGAGCTGTCTCATCAGTTTCAAAACTGCCCAGATCCAGAACTTTACAGGCTGGCTGTAAATTGCCATCGCCGATGTATGACTCACAGACATTTCCAATACTGCGGGATTTGACTGACAGATGAATAGCCACATCCCTCTCCGAATCTGAGCGATCATCCTACCTATCCAACTTCTCACACCGGTCAATTCTGTCGAGCTCGTCTACATATTCACATGACTCCACTGCCGCCGACGCTTGCTCTGCTGAGCGACCTCCACCTGAACAGGAACAAAAGTGGCCTGAAGTTTACGCCGGCAGCCCGCCCGATGGACAGTTGGCCGCGTTGCAAACCTCATTTCGACCCTCCCGTTCAGGGCTACAGAGTCAAGAGCCATCTTACCCTACTCAAGCACTCCAGATGCACAAGCCCTTCTGCTTTGCATGTAACGAGCATTTCAAAAACAAGGGATCTCTAAAACGCCACCAACAGGAACAATGCGAGCGCGAGAAGATGGCGGCCTGCTTGCTCTGCCTACCCAACCAAGCCATATATTACACTAAGGAAAGGCTGGTTCGCCATCACGTAACGTCACATGGCGACAGGTGCCAGAACGGTTGCAGTAGAAAGATTAGTGTTCCATGCAAGGAGCATCTTTCCAACAGCTTTGAAAACCTTCCACCTAAAAAGGCTTGGGGCTGCCCCTACTGCGTTAGCTGCTTCAAAACATTTGAAGAGTGGAATGGACATTGTATCGATCATCTAAAGAAGGCCGATAAGGCGCCGAAGTGGTCCTTTGGAACCATGATATGGTCTCTACTACAACAAGACAGTCTCCGGGACGCTCGCAGTCACCACGATTTGCCAAGCTCAAGCAGCTGGTCCAGCCTCAACGAAAAGACGTGTTCTGGGTTACGGGAGGTTCTAGAACACTGCAAACTTCCGAGTGGGTTCGGAGGCTGCGAATACTGGTATCTGAACAATAGCTACGCTGTGGTCCGTTGCGTCTTTCACTATATCAGAACAGGTGAGGCATTCCCGAGCCAGCACCTGTTCGAGGTACGCAGTAAGCCTACACCATACCACACACCAGTCAGTACTGGCGAGGATTCTAAAGACTTCCCTTGTACGTTTGACTCGGTCTCGGGGCGTGGAAATACAAACAGGGCTCTCCAGACGTCTCCCTTTTCACAACCTCCAGTAGCAAATGGGGTCACCACGCCGTGTTCGGTCCAGACTACAAATTTCGCAACACAGCCGTTTGCTAGCGTGAGCGTGGAAATTGTTGGCGACGCCAAATCTCGGTCGGTCGATATACAGAACGAGGGCGACATTGGCGGAAGACAAACAAGGCGACGAGGCGCCAGCCTCAAGAGATCCCTCTCAAATCTGGCTCTTCGACCCTCGTCCAGTAGGTCGCCTGCGATACAAACAGTGGCTGTGCCGCCGGTGCCGCCGTTGCCTGGTGATTCAAAGGCGTCAAACGCCGACAAAAACGGAGCTGGAGCACATCAAGATAGAAATTGGTCTCCACCCTCTTATCTTGATCCGATTCCTCAGTACAGGCCCATGTCCGGCGTGCTCTATGACTGGTCGTGGTCTGGTAGCGACCAGATCGAACAATGATGAAGCCAGAGTGAGGATATCTGCACGGGGGCTTCTGGCCCGATTTCCCGTTTCTTTGGCAAATGTCATCTTAATGTCTAATCTCAGCCATGCGTTATGCTTTGCAGGAGGCTAAGGTTTGGGTTTGGGAGACTTAATAAGATGGCACGGTGCCAATGTCTTGGTTCCGTTGCACACTACCCGTTTCTCGGCCGCTCCCTTCGAGGACAACGACCCAGTTCAGCACTAATATGATCGCTGGCGGTCATGTGCTTGTATTTTATTTCTGCGATTCCGTTCTCAGCGGATAGTAAATGGCTCAAGATACCCTGTTCCTAATTTCCAGTCGAACGATTGATTATGGAGAGGGAGTAGCAAATCCTTAGGTAAATGTAGCATTCAATAACATCATAGGGAGAGGTCCATTCTTCGCCACCTCCCCCTCGAGTTCTTGGCGCTGAATGCCAAGTTTCGATGCACCGCCTCAGGGGGCTACGTAATTCTGAAAAAATACTTGGCCTCACGAGTGACAGAGGTCCAATCAGCCACCCTTAGTTGGAAGGTGCTGTGCATGGGACAATACTCTAATGCGAACACGTCGTCAATGTTCTTCCTGATTGGCCTTTATGAACGCCACAAAGGTCGAGCCGGACACGGAGTCGATGACTTGCATTCTTTGACTGGTCGTAAGAGGTGGCTGAACATCCGTCCGTACGCGTTCGATTTGGCTGGCGCAGCAAACTAATCCACACCACATAAGAAGCTCATTCTCTCAAGCTAAAAGCCTCACGCAGTTGCAGCCAAGCCATCACTCATTCTTGAACAAGTTCTATAAGAACTTCATTCTGCAGGTCTCCTTGTTATTGTTGTAACCTTCCATACTCCAGGATTCTCCTCAGGTCGCATTTAGCCACTCTTGAAAGAGTCCTCTACCGACACCACTCACCACGCAAGGTCTATCGAGATGGCCGCATCAGACGTCCTCATCGTCATCCTGGCAATCCTACTCCCACCCGTCGCAGTCGTCATCCGCCGCGGCTGTGGCGTTGACCTCCTCCTCAACATTCTCCTCTGCATTTTGGGTCACATTCCAGGCGTAATTCATGCTTTGTTCATCGTCCTGGATGACCGCAAGCGAAGAAGACGCGCACCGGCGCCATACGTACAGCAAACGAACAAGCAGGCTATGTATGGAGCACAGACACGTCCGACGTATGAAGACGACAAGATCCAACAGCAGCCGTATGGACAACCAAGGGAGGAGATTCAGCCGGTGTATTTCGACCAGCCAAGAGCGATGGATACTGAGCCAGCCCCGCCCACATACACAGATCAGACTCAGATGAGGGACGAGAAGCACGAGTACGCTCCTGTGGCGACCGGAGCGCTTCCGACGAAGAAGATTTGATTTGAGATTCACGGTCAAATGAAGGTCTATGTTTAGGTTCGGTCTTGATTCTGTCATTGCATATCGCTGCCTCTACTTGCCAGGGAAAAGGTGCATTCGTACAAGGGTTCACAGCGTAGCCCAACAGGAGAATGAAGGACCTGCACCTGATAGATGTTCAGACGCAGCTTCTGTCATTAATACCATGATTCAATAGCTTTTTGAGGAATTTATAATGGCCTTCAAAATGAAATTCGTACATCAATCCTTGTTCCTCCCGCTCACGAAATACTGCGGCTGTAGATGAATGCTAGGTCGTGGGTTCCTACTTGGACCCCAACCCATTACGGCCTGCGCCGCCCACGTCCAGTACCACCGAACTTGAGCCTCTGGACCTGTGACGAGCTAGCGCAGTGCCTTTTCGTATTGTGATGTGGACCCGATATGATTCAGATATACATGGTCCTGTACCAGCAGATAGAATCGAGCAGTACACAAATGGAGCGCTACTGAGCAGCTTTTCCTTCCACCTCAGCCCTTTTATCGTTCGAGCCCATGCAAAAGCCCCCGTCTTTCTGCCCTCCACACTGCCGGCAACGCAAAGGTTTCTGATGCATTCGTTTCTTTTTTCCAGGCCCAAGACTGCTTTGCTGGAGGTTATCATCGCGTAATGCCCTAGTTAGTTAGATTGTCTAGGCCGGTTGACGAAGGGGCCTTCTGAGCCCCCATTTGCAACCCCAGCTTTCCAGCTTCAAGAATGCTTAGTTCTCGCACGACCTGCTACTTCGAACATTTTGCTCGTTGCATCATCATTATCATCGAAAGAAGCTGGTTGATCTTCCGCTAGAAAAGAGGCTAACAAACGAGAGGGCATCATTTTATCTCCGGAGCCACGGATTTAAACGAATTAACATGGCTCACCCCGCTGAAAACATCAGGGCGACGGTCACTCTTTAGTCAGCCTGGCAAATGGGGCTTTCCACCAATGTTACTTGTACGAGCTTATTATGCACGTATACGAAACCCCACAGTTGTGTGCTAGTCCCGCGAAGGGGGAAGAGGAATCTTGGCTATCGCCGAGCTTCAGGCCCGGCTTATGCTTGATAGAGAGAATGCGAACGGGGAGTTCAACGCATTGTGTCGTGTGTGAATCGCGGATGTTAGGGAAACTATCATTGAGGCTAGGTGGTGAACAGGTATATATCTGATGTGACTGCCAGACAGAAAGGAATACCCAAAAGTCTTCCTCATTCTCCATCAAAAGCTAGAAAAAAAGCAATCGCGTTCCCATCGATCCCTGTTGTATCTTGTTGTTCCCCAGACCCTTGCACCCCATCCAAACTCTCAGTCTAAGAAAATGGCAGCCCCAGCAGCACGAACGATGCGGGCCGCAGTCCTCCATACCCCTGGCTTAACCGCCAAATTCACACTCGAGCCCTCATGGCCCGTCCCAGTCCCGCAACCAGGCCAGGTCCTGATCCGTGTCAAGGCTTTTGGCATCAATCGCTCGGAGCTTTTTACCCGCCTTGGCTACTCTCCTGGCATCGTTTATCCACGCATCCTCGGCATCGAGGCTACTGGCGTTGTCGAGGAGGCGCCAGGGAGTGACGAGTTCAAGAAGGGCGATATTGTTGCCACGTGTATGGGTGGGATGGGTATGTTTAATTTGATGAAATTCCATTGAATTCGAAGACGGGGCTAAAAAAGTATCCCTTTAGGTCGCAAATTTGATGGCGGCTATGCTGAATATACCTGCGTACCCGAATCGCAAGTCAAGCGGGTCAAGACACCCAACGTTCCCTGGGAGATCCTCGGTGCTTTGCCGGAGATGATTCAGACGGCATGGGGCTCACTATTCACGTCGCTGAAGCTACAAAAGGGCGATCGACTCCTTATTCGAGGGGGTACGAGCTCAGTGGGCCTTGCAGCTGCCACTATCGCGAAGAACCACGGCGCGTTCGTTGCAGCAACGACGAGGAGTGCAGACCGACAGGAGATGCTAAACGCAAATGGTGTGGATGATGTCTTTGTTGATGGTGGACAGATCGCCGCAGAGGTGAGGAAGAGGTATCCAGCTAAGGATCCCACGCCGAATGCAGAAGGGTTTCCAAGACCGCATCCTGGTGGGTTTGATAAGGTCCTAGAGCTGGTCGGCGTGACCACTTTGAAGGACTCGCTAAGATGTGTCAAAGATGATGGGATTGTCTGTGTGACCGGTATCGTAGGCGGCAAGTGGGTGTTTGACAATTTCGAGCCCATTTTCGAGATTGGGAAAGGTGTCTATCTGACCGCGTATTCTGGCTCCGTGGATGCGTTTCAAGGGACACCGATGGACGAGATCACGAAGCAGTTCTTGGATAGGACGATGAATATCCCGATCAAGACATTCCGACTTGATGAGATCAACGAGGTCCATCGCTTAATGGAGGAGAACCAAGCGACTGGGAAGATGGTGGTCCTTGTTTAGCTGGTGCGGTTCGGCTGCCTGGCTTCAAGTCTGAAGGGATCTTCTCATATGGTAGACTGATTTGTTTTCTGAGCATTTTCGGCCTGCTGTTGTTCGATTTCTTCCACTGAAACCAATTGATCATGGCCACTATACCATTTCCACGTGTTGAATTTGAACCAGCCATTCGAGGACGCAATGATTTTGCCCTTAATCAGTGCCATTGGTAACGGCCCGTACGTTCTTGAGTCACGAGTATATGGCAGATTGTCCCCTGCGAGCCAGACGTGTCCCTCCGGCACCTGAACCATCATAGGCTCTTCACGCGGTGCTCTTCTGTCCTGCCCAGGTTTACCAGGAATGGGGGCTCCACCGACGGTAGGCGATAGTGGTGGGTCGCGGACAACGTAGTCACCCGGCATACCAATTACTCTCTTAGCAATGGTTTGGCGCAGGAATAGTGGACTGTAGGCTATCACGATGTCTCCGACTTTTACATTGCGGCCGTGCTCATGAAGTCGCGAGTAGATCGTCACAGAGTCCTTGTCCGGCAAGGTAGGGAACATAGATGGGCCTTCACCCCACTGTATAGCACGCGATATGTCAGCGTTAAGGTTTCAAGCAGAAGGGGAATGAAGTAGAGGAAGTGGGGACTGAAGTGTAGGGCCTTACAGTCCAGTCTAAGAGATTCGTTCGAATGAGCGCACCTGCGCAAGTCACAGAGAGCAAGAGCCCAGCATTTCGAAATGTAGTAGAACCATTGGGAATTCTCCTCACGGAAGTTTCTGGCAACGGCGTTTGTGGCCGCATCCTCAAAAGGCGAAGTAGAGATGCCATCTTGGAGCCCGGTCACACCTGGGGGACACAAGCTCTTGCTGCGCGATCTCTACCATTAGTTGAGAAGGCAGAGGCCATCACAGCGAATGAGGGCGGTTTCCTCTATTGAAAGAAGCCTGAAATGCTGCTCCTTAAGATGGATGACGCCGATACTGTCCAGTTTCGAGGCCCCAAGCTTGGAGCTCCACATCTACGGCGGCCCTTTTATCTCTTAGCGCAACAACTCGTATTTTCACAACTCGGATCTCAACAAATCGACCACCATTTGTAAGGTGGGGGATCTGGAGGTTTTCCCCAAAGCCTTTTTGGATTTGGAAACATATACACAATCATAAAGTACACGTCTATGAGGTGTAAGCTCATGAGGTACACGCCTATGAGCCGCACGCCCATAAGGTACACCCATGAGGTGCACGCCCGTGAGGTACACCAATGAGGTGCACGCCCGTGAGGTACACGCCCTATGAGGTGTCGCCCATGAGGTACACGCCTATGAGGTGCACGCCCATGAAGTGCAGGCCTGTGAGGCACACACCCATAAGGTGCACGCCCATGATATGCACGCCCATGATATGCACGCCCATGAAGTACACGCCTATAGGATGCACGTTTATGAGGACACGCCCATGAGATGCACGCCTGTGAGATACATGCCCCATGGGACACATGCCCGTGAGATGATTTGTTTCGGTGCTGCACCGCCACCGGAGATATCACCGGTTCTTGCCTACAAGGGTGTGGCCGGAGCGGGTCGGCACCCTCCCTGCTAGGGCTGGCAGAACGTTAAAGTGAATTGCCACTTCGCCTCGTAGTTGATGGTCGATTGGTGCCCCGAGCGATCCCTGTTCTTCCATATCGCTGCCTTCTGACTCGTTCCACGTTGCTTCACCGGGAGGCTAGACCAGCTCGGTTTACAGTAGACGCTCGTACTCTGCCACAATCGCCGCTCCCGTTCATAGTCTGACAATGACCTTATAAGCCTGCTTCTCCGACTGTTCCTTAGCTTGATACGCAGTCTCCATCCTTACCTGCCATTTGGTATCAATCTTATGCGCTTAAATAGAATGATCAACACAACGCTACTCCTCCTGGTGCTGGTGGTGCCCGCTCGCGCTGCTTACAGCTGGGACGACTACTACAACAACTTCGCCACGGACTTAACCCCTCTTTTGGCCCTGTTTGGAGAGCAAGTCACCAAGCAGTTTCTGAGCGAGTCAACTGGCGTACTGGACCACATCATTTTCGCCGTTGCCCCGTTAGGCATCTTGACAGCCGTGGTGTCTATTATCCGGGTCTGTGGAAGCCCATCACTTAGAGCATTTGTCGGAAGAGCGCAGGAAGGCCATGGAGATGCTGAAGCCGAGCTCTGTTCGTCAACTAGTCATGACGTTTGTGAACTTTGGAATCGTGGAGGAATTGCGCGCGTTTTCGGTCGCCCCAGGATTCTCGAAATCGTCCATGATGAAATTAACAGCGATTTCTATGAGACAACTAAAGGCCATGCGCCTACAGCTGGCCTTCATCGACCGGCGGAGTTCTTCCTGGACAATTCTGAGAAAAAGGGCTACCGTGAGGAACAGGAACACCAATTCGCACCAAATCCCAATCTATCGTTGAATATCGGCATTAAAAAGCATTCGGTCTCCTGGCTTATAGCAGCAGCATTCCTAGGATGTTTGTTACAGACAGGTGTTGTGGGATTCGCTGTTTGGGTAACGTATTTTGGTCGACTCCCTAAAGACGGAGAGCCTATACCGCAGTGGGCATTTCCTCTCACTGCTGTTGGGACTACTTCTTTAGTTTCGGGTATGTTTCTGTGCGCGTGGCTCATTGATAGAAGCACCTCGGAATTATTCTTCAAGAAAAAAGCTCAGATGTATTGGTTGCAACCTAGTAATCAGAGCGTTGGAGATCAAACTTTCGATGCCTTTGCTTACTCAACAGAACTGAAGGAGTACGTGACCTCGTGGAAGCTGGAAGGGTCTTCTAAGCCAAAGCATGAATGGCTCGTTTGGATTGCAGTTGCCGTTACCATGGTTGGTTTTGTCCTGCAATTCCTCGGTCTGCGGGGCCTCCACTCTTCCGTCGCCTTATTCCAACTCGGCGCAACCCTTGTGATGGGCGGTGTTCGGGCCGGCCTTCGAACTGAACGCCTCGGAGAAGACAAGAACAATTTACGAGACATGATTGATTCTATCGAAGGGCATGAACTTGACTGGCAAGCCTTCCAGATTGAATCGGACCAGGATACCGAAAGGTCAGAGGGAAGCAGGCAGGAGGCAGGGACAACGTGGGAAGTTGCTGACGACCGTTCAACACTTCCTGATAGTTTCAGTGACGATTTGGAGGGAAAAGAGCGCCAAGAAATGGGGATTATTTTCTGCATCACTTCGAAAGATGACCCCGAAAAACGCGAGTCGCGCGATGACGCCGATGCAAAATCTATGATTAAAGATGACTCAGAAAAACGCGAATCGCGCGATGACGCTGATGCAAAATCTGCGATAAGATGGATCTCAAACCTACAATGTGAGCAAAGTGACACTCATGACTCCGATTGGAAGAGGCCGAACGCCGCGGCAAGAATTATGTATTACAGAGCTCGCCTTGCTCGTTTGACTGACCTGGAAGCTGCGAGTCTTTCCCAGCGATGGCAGACTGATGTTCGAGAACATGCCAATAGCCTACAACAGGCCATTGAGAATGTAGCAAAAATCATCTTTTCGGGCGATATAGAATTAAAGATCGGCTGGGGAGATGCATCCGCCATATTTTGGCCAATCACTTGCAAACTCAGCCTTCCAGGAAATGGATTCAAGGGCCGTCTACCTATCTATCTCCTTATCCGACGCAAAAATGGCATGTGGCAAATTGAGAGGTCTGAATTAGAGGCCGTTCTCGGATTGTGGATTTGGTCTTTAAAGGGATCTCAACCCGCCGTTGCCAACAACTTCTTAAAGAAAGCTTTTGCCTTAGCGGCCGCGCCTGACGAGGTCCAACAAGCCGAACTGGACCTTAAATTGTGGGTTTCGAGGGACCTGCCCCGCGTCACTAGCGATAACCTCGTGGTGAAATCATCGGAGCAAGGATCCACAAACTCCCATTCGCATGGCTTAGATACAGACACGTCTTCAGCCATTAAAGGCAAGGTCGGCTTTGTAGAGCACGCCCTCGATGAAGCCCCCAAAAGTGCTCGGGCACTGGCTCTCCTCTCTGTCCCTCTGGCAACTTCTCGAGATGATTCGGATGATTCGCCTGACTCGCTCAAAAGCGATTGTAAGGTTCTTTCTGTTCCAACGGAAAATAGTTTGCCGGCTATGTGCGCCCAGGACATATTCACTTCTTTCTTCAGTAGCGTTACAGCTATCATCTCAGATCTCCGAGACATCGAGCCGATACAACAGGGCGGCGTCAATGATCCCCACCCACGAGACTCGCAACGTGATTTTCGATTTGCCAACCGTCACGTTGACCGTATTGCAACGGCATTTGTAGAGGCAGGTTTAGGTTCTAGAGAGGATGCCTTGATGTGCGTCATTCCATCTCTCCGGGCAAAATCAATACTTCCCCTACCCGAGAAGGTGTATGACACGGTATTGTCGTTGGCTATAGACCGGAGGCGGAGCAGAAAGTTTGCTGAAGGAGAAGATCTTCTCCGCTGGCTGTATTTCAATGTAAGAGAAACGGTGTCTCCCAGTCGAGAAACGGTAGCAAGAGAGTTGGGGGAGCTGTACCGTCGAGCGATACGAGCCCCCAAGGATCAAATCCAAGAGTTCGGTTACAGCGGTATTCTATGGATGTTGAGCTCCCTCGATGCATCTGAGTCAATGGGCAAACTGAAAGGATACTACGGGTGGGTTGCCATACAAATCGCGTCCGAAAAAAATGACAGGGAATTACAGAAGCTCAAGGAAGCAAAAGTAAACTATGATCTAGTCAAAGGATTTGAGAAGATGACTTTCGACGACATGGTCAAGTCCGATCAAATCTATCCCGTCGGATTGTTGATAACTGAGAAATGGAAAGATAAGATCCACGAGCCACTCTCAGATCTCGGACCGTCGCTACTGTTTTATGCAGCACAAAAGGGTTGTATAGAATTAGTAGAAGATTTACTGGACGAGCGCATCGACCTAAATTCGAAAGATATGAAGAACCGTACTCCATTTTTCCATGCTTCAGAGGCAGGACACTACAGAATAGTTCAGTACCTGTTAGAAGCTGGAGCGAGTTTTATAACTCGCGACACGGATGGTTGTACGCCGCTATTGTTGGCCGCGATAAACGGGCACGAGGCGGTGGTGAAGCTGCTGCTCGAGAAGGCCGCCGACGTGGAGTTGAGGGATGATAGTGGTCGGACACCGCTGTCGCATGCCGCGGGGAATGGGCACGAGGCGGTGGTGAAGCTGCTGCTCGAGAAGGCCGCCAAGGTGGAGTCTGGGGATGGCGGTGGTCGGACGCCGCTGTCGTGGGCCGCGCGGAATGGGCACGAGGCGATAGTGAAGCTGTTGCTCGAGAAGGCCGCCGACATGGAGTCAAAGGATGATAGTGGTCGGACGCTGCTGTCGCATGCCGCGGGAAATGGGCACGACGTGGTGGTGAAGCTGCTGCTCGAGAAGGCCGCCAAGGTGGATTCTAGGGATGGCGGTGGTCGGACGCCACTGTCGTGGGCCGCGGAGAATGGGCACGAGGCGGTGCTGAAGCTGCTGCTCGAGAAGGCCGCCGACGTGAAGTCTAGGGATGGCAGTGGTCGGACGCCGCTGTCGCATGCCGCAGGGAATGGGCACGAGGCGGTGGTGAAGCTGCTGCTCGAGAAGGGGGCCAACGTGGAGTCTAGGGATGGGGATGACATGGATGGCGGTGGTCGGACGCCGCTGTCGTGGGCTGCGGGGAATGGGCACGAGGCGGTGGTGAAGCTGCTACTCGAGAAGGGGGCCGACGTAGAGTCTAGGGATGACATGAGGCCTTTGTTTGGCGTGAGGTCTAGGTATGACGAGGATGGCGGTGGTCGGACGCCGCTGTCGTGGGCCGCGGGGAATGGGCACGAGGCGGTGGTGAAGCTGCTGCTCGAGAAGGCCGCCAAGGTGGAGTCTGGGGATGGGGGTGGTCGGACGCCG
>Ga0335072_10002362_pt1 | contig 29333 bp, 20 predicted proteins | sample Lox_Sample_21_FD_206725 | JGI IMG/M metagenome (GOLD analysis project Ga0335072, IMG submission 206725) | Soil microbial communities from Loxahatchee National Wildlife Refuge, Florida, United States - Lox_Sample_2.1 | ecosystem: Environmental > Terrestrial > Soil > Wetlands | place: USA... | reverse complement strand
TGCGAAAGTGGCGAAAGGAGCTCGGCTCGAGCGCGATATGCTTCCGTGACAACGGGAAAGAGATTTACCAGCTCGAGGTACCGATCAAGGTGGCCAAGGTGCCAAAGAGCTGGGATCAGATGTCTGCCACGAAGCAAGTTAAGCGGTACTATTTCCCTGAATTAAGGTCTCTGGTGAGGAAGTTGCAGGAGAGTCAAGAAACCCATTCGCAGATTGTCAAGGAGGTTGCCGGGAGATTTTACCAACGATTCGATGAGAACTATGAGATCTGGCTTGCGGCTACGCAGATCGTGGCACAGCTAGACTGTCTGATCTCGCTGGCAAAGGCGAGCACAAGTCTTGGACAGCCGTGTTGTAGGCCGGAATTCGTGGATGACGAGAGGTCGGTGCTCGATCTTGTGGATCTGCGTCATCCGTGCTTGCTGAGCAATGTGGATGATTTCATTCCGAACGATATCGTGCTCGGTGGGCAGGGCAATCCAAATCTTACACTGCTAACCGGTGCCAATGCCGCGGGCAAGAGCACGGTGCTGAGGATGACTTGTGTTGCCGTCATCATGGCGCAGATTGGATGTTACTTGCCCTGCAAGAGTGCAAGAATGACGGCTTGCGATCGGATTATGTCAAGGCTAGGGGCACAGGATCATATCTTCGCGGCGCAGAGCACATTCTTCGTCGAATTGGCAGAGACGAAGAAGATTCTTACGGAGGCTAGTCCGAGGAGCTTGGTCATCTTAGATGAGTTGGGGAGAGGCACAAGTAGTAGTGATGGAGTAAGTGTGGCGGAGGCCGTGCTTTGGCATCTTGCGGGCCAGGTTGGATGTCTAGGATTCTTTGCCACGCATTACCATAGCCTAGCGAAAGAGTTTGAGGGCCATCCGGAAGTGGCAGCGAAGAGAATGGGAATTATCGTTGAAGAGGGGGAGAGGAGAGTCGTCTTTCTGTATAAGTTGGAAGATGGTGTGGCAGAGGGCAGTTATGGCATGCACTGTGCAAGTATGTGCGGGATCCCGCCAGGTGTGGTCGAAAGGGCAGAGGAGGCGGCGGAAAATTGGGAACATACGAGCCGTATAGGAAGGAATCTAGAGAAGAGCTTAACTAAGGAGGCGGGTCTGCCACTGGGACTGTTGAGTGATGTTGCAGGGTTGCTAAAGGAGAGCAAGGACGGGGAAACAAGCGAGAGGAGCTTAGATGTGCTGATGAGGTGCATCGAAGCGCTCTGAAAAATGGTGGACGAGTGCGAGTGCGGGAGGTCCGAAGATGATGAGAGCTGTTCTTTTCGTTTCGTACTTTCCTAATTCTTGTTTGGGCTGGATTTCGAGCGCTCTGCCAGCCCATTGGGCACTGTATCCTTTCTTCTGTTTGCTTCACCCTCCATCTTTCCAAGAAAAGTGTCAGACCACGGCCGAATAACTACATCTTGCATTAGAGCCTGCGCTGTCGGCTGAAAGGTGCCATTTAGATGCCAGAAAAAGAGTTGCTACGCAGCTTCAAGTAGAAAAATGTATACTTTTCTAATCTCTACCTCAACTTAGCAGCATGGGATAGGGCTTTAAAGCCAACCAAGTGGGAGAGTTGCTATGGTGGATCAGGTACTGGCATAATTTCACACTGAGAAGCAAAGTGATTGAATAGGTTGGAGCCAAGCTATTTTGATCAAGGACTATCTGATCCAAGGATACTCTGCATGCCTGGTTCTACCACCATAGGAACTCGATGCCCAATGGGGGCTGCCTGTCCCCAATGACCATGGCTGCTGCATTTCGAACCAGCATAACCAAATACCTTGGATGATTATCCCTCAATGCCTCTTGAGGGCTGAGTTGTAAGCGATCACACCACAATCCAACAAATGTGTTAGGTCGTTTCGCTTCAAGATGGGGTCAAGCACTTGGAATCGTGCTATGTGAAATAGCGAAACACTTGTACAATCGTGATCGTCGAGAAGAGTTTTGAGTTGGGAAGAGAAAAGAATCGCAAGAATGAACACTAGTCGTGTAAGTTGTCTGTCATCGAGTACATGCATACGCCTTGACAAGTCAGTCTGGTCGATAGACGGGAACCTAGCCGTTGGCGATTTATGCGGTCATGACGATGATGGTGTTCCCAGACTCGTCATCCTCTGTTTGAATCGACTGCACCGCCTCTGAACCAACGACGATAGTGCCTCCGTCATCTTCGCCATTGGCAGTACCAGAGGCGGCAGCATATTCTTTTCCAAGTTGCACGATGACTTGGGCTTTGGTTGAGCTTGGGCTGTTGCCGTTGATTGGCGTGCCCCAATTACGGGGAGGAAGTATCGCAGCAGTAGTACTAGGAATAGTCGGTCAGTCAATCACATATTATAAAGGATGCAGACTGAACGTACCTGGTAGCCTTGGTCTCGACGTTCTTACCATCCAAGACATCATTGGCAAGCTTTCCATCCTTTACGACCTTGGCAACAGCTTCATGACGGATCTTCTCCTGTCCTTCCTCTTCATCAACGTCTTCACTCAAGTCAGCTGGCGTCACAGCTTCCTTGGCCTTGGCAGCGCCGGATTTGGGATCAGGCTTCTTCTTCTCCTTGATTGCCTCACCAGTTGGGCTAACTTCACCGGCCGGAGTAGCCTCTTCCTTCTTCTTCCCCTTCTTGACAGGTGTCTTGCGTGGCTTCTTCACCGGCTTCTCCTTCTCTCCATCCTCACCATTTTCAACATCAGCGTCAGCGGCACCACCATCTTCAGCACCCTCCTCCTTTTTCGCCTTCTTGACAGGAGCCTTGCGAGGCTTCTTAATCGGTGTTTCTTTTTCTCCAGCTTCACCCTCACCAGTACCAGCAGTCTCTCCGTCTTCAGCCACGTCCCCCTTCTTGACCTTCTTGACAGGGGTCTTGCGAGGTTTCTTGGCTGGCTTCTCTGCCTCGTCGTCCTCACCATTCTCAGTGGTTCCAGTCTCACCAGCTGCGGCAGCTTCAGCCTCTTTTTGAGCCTTTGTCTTGCGACCACGCTTCTTTGCACCAGAAGAACCAGGTACTGGAGTCTCGGCAGCGTCATTGATAGGAGTGCCAGAATCTCCACCTATTGGTGTCTTTGGTGTCTTTGGTGTCTTTGGTGTCTTTGGAGTCTTCGGAGTAGCCTTGGGCTTTGGAGCTGCGGCCTTCTTGGCTTTGGTTGGGGCGGGTGTTGCCGGTGGTGACATGTCACCAGAGGACATATCGTCGGCGACGATTGTTTTACCTTCGCCCTTCTCGACAGACTCTGGGGCGTAAACCATAGTAGAGTCACCATCAGCATCCTCCGTAGTAGGCTCCTCGTTACCATTCGTCTCCACCTTCAAAGCGGAAGAAGCGTCGGTGCAGTTGGACACATTTACCTTGACTTTCACTTTGGACTCAGTCTCGCTTGTGTCTTCACCGATAGCAGCTGCATCCTGTTCTTCGTCCCTATGTACTGCGGACTTTGCAGCCTTTTTCGTAGTTGAAGACGGCGTCTTAGGCTTGTTCGGCTCCTTCGACTCCTTCGGCGTGCGCGTTGTCTTTGTCTTGGTGACTTTGCTAGCAGTACCACTGGCAGTGCCAGCTTGAGCCGAAGCGATGCCAAAGAGCTTCTTCTTGATAGGACTCCAAGTGGCACTAGCAACCTTTGCGTCCTTGAGACCGGTCTCTGCAGCAAGTTTCGTGTAGTCGATCTGCCTCAGTCTTTGTCAGAATCGAGGATACTCTGTCAGAAAAATAGTCAAAAGCGAGGGTGGCAGACAGTCAAAGAATAGAGTCGCTCAGCGAGCAGACCTGATCCTTGAACACAGAGGGGAAGGAAAGACTGAAGGTTGAAAGAAAATTTCAAGAAAAATGCCCTACAAGATTGGAGGGTACGACAGGGTCACTTGACTTACCTGAATGTCACCACTCTTGAGGCACTTGCTCAAGGCAGCGACGACAATCTCCTGTTCACGGTTTGAAAGACCACCCATGGCCTTTGGAGCTGCTTTGTCTACCATTTTGTGGACGACAGGACTTGTTGAGGTGGTAGCTGGTGGAAGTAGTTGATGATAGAAGGGTTGTCAAAGGAGGCCTATGGATTGGTAGAAGAGAGGTTGGGGAGTCAGGTAAGGTTGGAAGATGAAAGTGAAATGTGCCTTGGTGCGTTTTTGTAGTGGAGCTCAAGAATTTCAACGCAAGTGTTCACTCAGCAAAAAATGAAATTCCAAAAAGTTGATTGCAAGCGGTGTTCGCGTGAGATATGAATTTGAGGCGTTCGAGAACACGGTCCCAGGCTCCAGATAGACGGGCGGTCCTTGATCGTACTCGCGGTAACGCTGCCATGGTCGACGTCCGCCGAGACACGACTCTCACGCCACCTCTGTAGAAAAGGTTGCCGCTATGGTCATTTCGGGGACTGTCTTTCAGAGTCCATTCGTTGCGATAAATGGTATTACAGAGCTTTCTCTGATAACTCGAAGGTCAATCATTTCCTCCACCTTTCTACGGCCTTGCTCTCAATACCGACAATTCTCTTATACACATTCTCCCAGATGCCTGGAATTGTGTCTCGAGCTTCTTTGCCCGTTCCAGTGGTAGGTCGAACGTAGAACTCCGTTGGATTTGGTCGTAGAAAAGTTCCGCGGTTGACCCTTTTACCCACCCACTCGAACGTGACTGGTCGCCATCTACTCTTAGCTGGAACAAGATCCGCAATATTAGCCTCGACCGTGGCTGGCAATGCTGTAGACCGATAAAACGTAATGTGCAGCGTAGCGTTTTCTGGAAGATTGCGAGAGTATTCTAGCGCAGCTTTTGCAGATTGGCGAGCAAATTGGGGCAGGTCAAGATGAATCCATGTCACGAATGGGCGAGTAGTGTACGTTACCAGAGCAAAAGGTGTCAAACCGGCCACCAGGACTACAAAAAGGAATTAGCAAGGAGAAGTGCAAGACATGGTTCGAGCATACGCAATGCTACGGTCCACCAAGGTGAGCCGAATGAATAGTATGCTGGCACTACAACGAAGGCGAAACCAAACATAACTAGCGCTGAGGAGACTTTGACGATTGACAGAAAATTGGTCCTGAAAAGTCCGCCATGGTATATGAGCAGTCGATCTCTAAAGACTGTACAAAGTCAGCTGGTAGAGTTCATCTCTTATCCAATGTAAAACCCACTCTTCTTTGCTTCTGTCCGCGGTGGTCGTCTTGTCATGAACTCGATTTCCAACCGCTCTTTAGGGGTGAGCGTAACCTCAGGTGTGATTTGTGCTTTGGGGATAATCTTCATCGGAACATCTGCTCTTTTCCTTTTGGAAACCGAAGTGGGCTTTGAAGGGTCTGGAACGAGCTCCCGCGAGCTGCCCGATTCATTTGTAGGGACATTGAGAGAGTCGGCATGAGGACGTAGACGAGGCGGCGAAACGTTGCTCTTCGTGGTAATTTTCCCGCTCGAGGATGGTTTCACTTCACTGTCTGATCGTGCATGCTTTTTCTTGAAAAGCGGTTGGAGCGTGCTAAAGGATCGAATCTCGTGACGGCGCGTGGTATGCTGTTTGGCACAAGTCTTAAATGCAAATCGAAGCTCAAAGAGAAGTAGATTTGGCAGAGTCATGGCTGCAGCTTGAGCTTATGTACTCGATGGAATAAACGCCATTAATCCCTCACAAGACATCCAAAATGCGACGCCCAATTTACATCCGTCGCGGTGCCAACTGGTGAGTAGCTCCTGTGTGCAAACGCTGCGCGCGGGATACACGTCCGCGGCCCAAAAAAAGTCGATGATCGACACCAGGATATTTAGGCCCGCATCTGCACGCATTTAGAACCGCGTCTTGCCCTCTCCTTTCCGCAGTTCTCGTCTCGGCGTCGTGCGCACCATTTGTCAGGTATGCTAAAGAGGTTCGCAAAAACTGTGTAGGACTTGGGCAGGCATTTGGCCATGCGCCTACCGCTATGGCGTGTCTCAGGCACCCTTGTCGCCGCCGCCCTTTGCTTGAGACCTATATCAGCTTATGCGCCCTTGTCCGATGACAGTCTTCGAATACTACCACTGCCTAGAGTCGAGGACTTCGACATTTATACAGGCGCCCTATTATCACCAATCCTTATACCGCGGGTTCCGGGAACTGCTGGCTCTGCGGCTGTCCTGAACCACTTTGTCGACTTCTTCCACACCTCCCTCCCTGATTGGAATATAACGTTCCAAAACTCGACTTCCAAGACGCCACTTCAAGGCAATAAAGAATTCCCGTTTGTCAATCTCATTGCTACACGCGACCCCCCGTGGTCGAATCCGGGAGATGTGGGCAGGCTGTCATTGGTGGCACATTACGACTCGAAAATCTCTCCTGAAGGTTTCATTGGAGCTACAGATTCAGCGGCGCCATGTGCAATGATTTTGCACGCTGTTCGAGCGATCGACGCGGCTTTGACCAAAAAGTGGACAAGCATGCAAGCTGAAGGCATTGACACATTCGACGGCATTGAAGAGCTCAAAGGTCTCGAGGTTCTATTCCTTGATGGTGAAGAGGCATTTGTAAGCTGGACAGATAAAGACAGTCTTTATGGGGCGAGGTCTTTAGCGGAAGAGTGGGAGCACGAGTTTCATGCTGCATTTAGCACGCACAAAACCAGACTTGACTCGATCGAATTGTTTCTTCTGTTGGATCTGCTCGGCGCCCAGGATCCAAGTATACCATCCTATTTCAAGACAACTCATTGGGCGTATCAGCACATGGCTCGATTAGAACAGCGTCTTCGGCAATTGGGTCTATTCAAATCTGGAAAGGACACAACATGGTTCCCAGACAAAGACAAGTCTTCCGACGCATCTGTGTATTTTCCCAGCCATGTGATGCAAGACGATCATATTCCATTCATGGCTAGAGGAGTGGAAGTTCTGCATCTTATCCCTTTACATTATCCTGCGGTGTGGCACCGGATAGAAGATGATGGAGAGCATCTGCACATTCCAACAGTTGAAGACTGGGCGACATTGATGGGAGCGTTTGCGGCAGAGTGGCTTGAGCTAGATGGCTTCTTTGACCAGGCAGGGAGGAATGAGGCTAGGAATGAGAAGCGAGATAACGAGCATGTGATGAGTAAGACTGAGCTATAACGGCCTAAGAGCTGGGCCACAAATTGGTCTCCCATAACGAAGTCGGAGCACGAAAACAGGACCACTATAGTCCATGATCTAGTTCCGATGTTTTACCTGCAAATCCCGGGATGCAACCCACGACGAAAGAAGAACGAGCGCTGACAACAACATCTACGACCTCAACCTCTCACCCAGCGTATCATAATCCTGCGCTGTCGCACCCGAAACATCCCTCCAACAGTCCATTCGAAATAACCGGACCTGCCTTGTTTTCCTCTTCAGCAGCTTCATTGTCATCCCTCTCTTAGCTTGGTCAAATAGTGAACCTAATCATTTGGGAGGCTCTGGCACATTTCTTTTCCAAGCGGACAAAAGCCGTCCAGAAACCAAGCAGAAGAGTTTTGAGCGACTACGATCCACGTTCCTGTACGCTGCAGTTTGGTGAGACCTGAACCTTTAAGAGACGCCGGCGCCTTTTTGGTTAGCGAAATTTTGCGAGGGCGGAGGGCTGAGGCTTGGAGAGACCATGGCTCGGCACAAGCAGCCTGCTCGCGACATCTAGCGGCTTCTGCCTTTTGTTTTCGAAGAGGAAGAAGCGTCATTCACGAAACCAAGTTTGTGATGGGTTTAAGCTCATGGATGGCTGCAATCACGGGAAAAGCCAAACAAGCAAAATGAAGTTGTTAGTGTGAATACGGGTTGTGTTGCGATTCTACGAGTTATCCGATGCGGACGCCCTCTACAAAGCTATCGCCGAATCAAGCTTGCAAGCCAGTGCCAGCCTATTCCGCTTCAAATACTCTCGCGTCAATGCACCTAATCGCAGCATCCAACCCAATCCTCTCCTCTCTTCCCAGCTCAACTCAACTTAACTCACCACAAACCCCTCATACGCCTTCTGTTTAACGTCCTTCAAAACCCCCAAAATACGTCCCCACGCCTCCCAAAAAGGAACAACGACCCCCGCACCACCTCGGGCACATTGCACCCAAACTGCCAGCTCTCAGCCTTCGGCAGCAGCGTGTGCCCCGCTAGCTTCATTTCGTCTCCGCCTCCTTGACGACGTCTATACGCTTCTTGCCGTGCCCGCACATGTAGGTGAAGACGTCAGCGATCCAGTCGTCCTAGTACTGCACATAGGCTAGGCCGTTGCACTGTGCCGCCGGAGACCGCGGGCTGTGGACATAGAAAAGGTTCGGGTACCCGGCGACAGAGAGGTCGAGGTAGGATGACTTTCCGTTCCTCCAGGACTGCCCGAGCGCAGTGGACGTGTCGAGGCCGGGTGATAGAGATGGCGCCTAGGCCGCCCTAGACAGCATCGAAGCCCATCGAGGATGTCGAGGTGACGGAGGACGGATTCGCTGAGGAGATCTGAGGGAGTGAGTTCGCGGGTCAGGTTGGATGGGTGTAGTTTACCGAGTTTCTTCAGTATTTCAGGTTCTCGCAATCGTTCTACAACCTTCTTCCTCACAGGAGGATATCTCCAAAAGCTGTTAGCAACGACATGGATCCCACCTTCCCGCCCAGTACTTTTGAAAGTGGCTCAGAGGTAAGCAGTTCTCACGTGAGATAATACCCGGCGTTAGAAGTGGAAAGGTGCTAGGACTCGAATAGGTATCTCTTAGCTATTGGTGATGGTTGCTGGGATTTCACCGCCGTCATTTTCAACCTCAAAGCGGCCGTCCGTAGTGTCACGCTAAAGTGCATGGAATGACCAGCGAAAAGGATAAAAGCTACAAGCTTAGACAGGAGCTATTGCAGATGTACAGTGAAATCCTTTGCCTTTTTCCCTCGTAAGAATCCGGAATCCGAATTCTAAAAGCGTTTGCCATTCCTTTCGTGATCAAACATGAACGTACTGAAAATCTCTCCAAGCCTAAGTTATACCATGACGAATCAAAAAAATTCACTAATACTAGCCACATCCATAACTATCATCATTGCCCATTAACGATCAAGAATTGCACGAATCAAATTCCCTGACACAGCATTCGGATCCGTCTCTACAGCAGTGCTGGTGGTGCTGGTGGTGCCGGTGGTGCCGGTGGTGCTGGCGGTGCTGATGCTGGTTCTGGCGCTGATGCTGGTGCTAGTGCTTGACCTGACGCTGTTTGCAGTCGCCATTGGCGTCGCCATGACTTGCTTCGCGTCCTCGTCAGGCCCGGAACTAGAAATCGAATTTTCACTATCCTCTACCTCCCTTTTCTTCAGCCACGGATGCTCCAACAATTGTTTCGCCGTCCATCTCTCCTCAGGCAACCAACATATCATCTTTTTAGCGAAGTCGATAAAGAGTTCTTTATCCTTACCCTTGAAACGCGTGATGCAGGATTCAAATGAGAAACCCTCACGAATCAGCTTAGGATGTCGGAAATGGCCTTCTTCGTCGAAATAAGTCGCGGAGGTCGAACCGCGTTTTAAGAGTTCTTTCGGCGGAGGCCCCATGAGTGCGATCATGAGGCCGAGATGTTGGGTAGGGTGATAGTGAGATGGTCCGGTGTCGATGGCATCGAACAGGCCAAAATTTTCGAAGAGATCCCAGAGCATGACACCCAAATTCCAGATGTCGGCTGGATAAGACCAGGTAGCAGCGAGGATGACTTCGGGAGCGGTGAAGGCGTTAGATTGGATGGCATGATTGTGGTGCTCATCGCCCCAGTCGGCGAGGCCGATGTCGGTGATTTTGGCAGACGCGATAACGGCGTCTGTGGGTGCGGCGCCAAAATCGTGGCGAGACTGATAGATGATTCGGCCGTGTGAGTCGGGCATTTTGCGCGCGGAAGGGTGGTGAGCCTCGTCTTGGACGACCTTGTCGAGAATTGTGGGGTCACCGAGGCCCATCATGATGTTGTCCGTTTTAAGGTCGGTGTGGACGATGTGACATTCAGAATGCATGTAGTCCAGCCCTTGAAGTAAAGCCGGGAGGAGTTTGCGGAGACTATCACTGCTGAATAGGTGGCCAGGCAATTTCTCCATGGTAACACCTATGGGCTCTCTCAGAACGTCGTAAACGACGCATAGGTGTTGTCCGTGAGGGCCTTTCAGCTTGAAAGCGTCAAGCATGAACCGGACGTGATTGTAGCCTGGATGATTGGGATTTGCCGTCGCAAGGCATTCTGCCACCTTCCGCCGGCCCTTGATCCAGTCGTCGGATAATGTGTTGATGTTGATTTTGATCGCAACATATTTCCGGCCGCTTTTCTGAGCCAGTAAGTCCCTCGCAAGCCACACTGTTGCAGTAACGCCGAAACCCAACTTGGCAACAACTTGGTATCGGTCGTTCAGTACCTCATCAAGTCTTGTTGGGTAAAACACATTCGCATTGTACTTGGGCAAGGTCTCCTCTTCGACTTGTTTGAACGCGGATATCGTATCTGCGTGGCCATGTGGGCCTGGCGAACTATTTCTGGACCGCGAGAAGCGCCCGAACCCGTGACCGCGGTCTTGGGTGTGTGAGTTATGAAGAAGGTTGGATATGGAGCTCATCATTGATCATATACTCTCTCAGTGGATCTCGAACATAGAGGAGAATGATTCTCGTTCCTAGTAACGGAGTGAGCTGGCACAGGTTTGTGCAGAGATGATTCTATCCCCCGTTTGGCGAATAATGACTGTGATCAGAAAGTGTGAACGGTGTCAGCATCTTTGCCCACCGAAGCGATTAAGTAACTATCGTCAGGAGTGAAGGGAGGGCCTCGTAGACTTTGAATCATAAGAGAGGGATGACAATCGAACACGTGCATCGAGGCATGGCGGCGACGCGGGTTAAAGGCCGGATCTCTCGGCTCACCATGATTGAGCAACAAAAAGGTGACTCAACAGAGCCGAATCTATGTTTGGCTTGGAAAGTCTTTTTTGGCTGCAACATTCGGGTCCTAGCCATCATTCTTTACTCTCGATTTTCGCCTGCTAATGAGCTCCGAGGAAAAAGATATACAGTATTACTATACTATGGGTCCGCCAAGGAGACTTTAAACATGGGAGGGCCCAGCAACGGGACATCGTATCATTATTCTCGGACTCGCCACACAGGTGTTACAAATCCGTAGCCTCGATCTTTGTTCCAGCCGGAGACACCGTTACATCGAAAACCAGGGCAGACCTAAGTAGCGGAAGCAAATTTGACATGGGTGGAGTGGACCACTCTTTATTGCGAAGTTCAGTATATCGGTATCGAGTACACTCATACTCGTGTATACTGCTGCGTATATCCTTATTTCGAGCGAGCCACTCAGCTGGATGCGGACTGTTGCATGGTGGGCGAGTAATATTTGCTACATCTAAACGTTGGTCAAATCAATATCTTGTGCTCTACCTAGACACAAGTCTGGTGCTGTTTGTACATAAGTATCGTAGATGGGTTGCATTTTGTACAGACCGTCCCAAATCTGAGAAGGATGGCTGTCGCCGTGTGCCCAAGATAACACTGTTCATTCCCAAGTCGCACTCGTCACAACCCCATATGGCGACTCCTTCCTCGTCCGTCGTCCGTCCGCTGGCTCGCCTTCCGTCTCCAACCTCCGGACCCTCTCCTCAACTGTCTCACCGGTCTGTTCATAACTCTTATCAGGCCTTTCCCTCCTTTCTTTGTCTTTCATTCGCGTCTCCTCCCTTTTCCTTTCGAGTTCAGCCAGCCTTTCCTTTCTCTCCATAAAAAAGGTCTCCCTCCGCTGCTGGGCATCTTTGTACGACTCGCCCTTCCCTGCGTCCTCACCTTCCGGTTCTTTCCATCCCGGCGCTGTCAGACCCGCCTTCTCGAACTCTTCATCACTGACAATGTCAATGATCTTGACCTTCCACTTTCCCACTCTCAATATGAGCAGGTTTCCATCAATGATGAATCTCGCCGTCTCGTAAGGCTTCCAGCTCGTGATAGGCGCAAAGCTCAGCCCATCACCCATATCCCTGCCTGTTCGGTCAGAGGTCGACCCGATATGGGCTCCTCGATTATTGATCAATCGTTGTCCTTCGCTCCTTGACGATACCAGACCTGCGGACCAGAGGATCTTGCTGAGAGGCTGGTCCAAAATGAGCGACGCTGGGAGCTTCATACGAGTTGGACCCATGTTCTCCGGGTTTGTTTGCGGAGCATACTTGTTCAGTGAATTGTTGACATCTGTGGAGTATCCAACCTTGCATACCTCGGTGGCCGTGTCCCCTTTTGCGGTGGCTCGAATATCTCTAACCGAGAGCTTCTGACTGAATAGCTTTCGGTGTTGTGCTTCAGCTTCTTGAGCATTGGAAAGACCGTGGACTAGTTCTACAAACTCATAGGCCAGCTTGTGCTGTGCGACTCTCTTGGATTGGTCCGTTTCGTGCTGCTCCATTGTGGACTTGATCACAGACATGGGTAGAAAGGTGAATAGCTTCAAGTACCGCTCCACATCTGCATCAGCGCACCTTAAGAAGAACTTGAAGAAGTTAGCTCGCATCGACAATCGAGAGGCATGAGCTTTACCTGATAGAGATCGAACGAGCTCGTCATCTCCCTATCTAGCCAAATTGCATTTCCAGCACTCTTGCCAAACTTTTCGCCAGCAGCTGTAGTCAGTAATGGTACGGTGAAGCCCATCGGATCCGATGAAGCAAAGGGATCATGTTTCCCCGTATTCCTCCCTTGTCGAGCTGTCACTGAAAGTTCTTGTTGCCAGTTCGGATCATTCTTGATCATGTATTTCACAGCCTCCGCTCCGGCCAATATGTTGCCAAATTGATCTGCTCCGCCAACTTGAACTTGCGTTCCGCTTTTATACAACTGCCACCAGTCCCATGCCTGCATGAGCGGGTAGCAGAACTCTGAAAATGACATGCCGTCCCCCTTCTCCATCTTGTTTTTAACCCTATAGAGCTCGTCAGACCCGAAGCTGTTGAGCAGTGTTGAGCATCTTACGTGTCTCGTCCAAGCATAGGACCTAAGCGCAACCCATTGCCCATTACTTTCAACACGTCGAGAAATGTTGTTTTTGACCACCATTGGGAGTTGTTGGTCAGATCTCTGTGCCAAGCCCACTCTCGAGAAAAGCCGCGTCTGTTTGCGTATGATTCGATTTTAACACCCAGCGCCTTCAGTTGAATGTGCATCGCTGCCATGTTTGCTTTTCGTGTGGCAGAAGAAACTTTCTCTCTGGACTTTAATCGATCGGTGGGATCGCCGACATGTGCTGTGGCGCCGCCAAGCTGGGGCTGTGTCAGCTACAGTCTCAATGGCGGTAACAATGGAAGTACCAAGAACGTGGAATGGTAGCCATGAATGTACATCCAAGCCAGGACCATAAATGGGACCATGTGGCCCACGTGAAGTGAAGGGGCGGTTGGATCTACTCCACAGTACACGCCGACTCGTTTCTGGGTGAGGAGCTGGTCAAGCTCGTCTCGACCACTGTCATTGTCAGTCTCGTAGTGGGTACTGGGGAGGTCGAGGTTAGGTACCCAATGATCTGATTGACGTAGCCCCTTTCTTCTAGCAAGCTGAGCATGCTCTGCTTCTTGCCGGCAGTGATTGCATCTGCCCGCAATGACCAGTCCTCCTCCGCCTCTTGGATCTTGCGTATGTGATTTCGCGTGATCCATCTCTTCTGGACAACAAGTCTCTGCTTGTCGGCAGAAAAGAGCTTTGCGCGACAGCTCCTACAGACATAGGTAGATTGGATCCCAACCTTCAATGAGCTCTGTAGACGTCTCGACATGTGGTTGTGCTGCAAGAGAGGTATGTTCGAGTTCGCGAAAGGGAAGGGAAGACGCAAAGCTGCGCTGCGATCTTCAAGAATTTCTTTTCGGTTTGGGCTGACGGGAGTACCCTAGCGTAAACCCTAGGATCGCGGCATGTCGGTATGATCTTTCTCCGGGAGTTTCATCTTTTGATGGCGCATGTGATAAGCAAGAAGGACAGACGATTGGATTTTTGTCCTGCTTCTCACAAATCAGACGAGCTCTAGAATGACATAAGCTGGATAACGCATGTCCATGCATTTGAGGGGAATTAGGACTTTTTAGCTCAGAGCATATCTTGCGCCCGGGGCTGGGGCCCTGGTTCCTGGACCGAACGATCAGCTAATCGGTAGGCCGCGTACATTCGTCCGTGTTGACAAACTGGCCTGCAAGGAAGGACAATTCTACGACATGAATGGATGAGGATATATAACTTGCTTCCTCTACGGCAGCCTCACACTTTCCAACACATATCATTGAAACTGCTATCTCTTTGTTAGTTCGTCTGATATCTTACCATCACAGCAATCACCTAAGACGCTCACCAAGAAGCAAAAAGGTCCACGCCGGCCGAGGTCATACCGTCCATTCAGCGCATTTCCTCGAATTTGGCAATGGCCGGTCTTAGGCGTATCCTCGTCGTTGGCGCAACTGGAAAGCAGGGCGGCGCTCTCATCAACGCCCTCGTTGCGTCTCAAGCCAGTCCACCCTTCCATCTTGTGGCATTGACTCGAAAGGCAAATACCGCCAGAGCGCAAGCTCTAGTCCAGAAACCAAACGTCAGCGTCCTCGAAGGCGATCTAGACGACTGCAATGCCATTTTTCGAGGTCAAGAGCCTTTTTACGGTGTCTTCAGCGTGACGACACCAATCAAATCAGAGGAGGTGGAGGAAAGACAAGGCAAGGCTCTGGTCGATGCGGCGGCGGCCAATGGAGTGCGGCATTTTGTCTTCACTTCGGTCGATCGTGGCGTCAATGGCGACACAGATCCCACTCCAGTGCCACATTTCCAGTCGAAGTTCAATATTGAGAAGCACCTAAAAGACGTGGCTGCGGAAACCGGCAGAATGGACTGGACAATTATACGGCCTGTGTGCTTCATGGACAATCTGACTCCGGGCTTTATTGGCAAAGCCTTCGCCACAGTATGGGAGCTCAACGGCATGGAACGAAAGCTGCAACTTGTCTCAACCATGGACGTTGGTGTGGTGGCTGCGCATGTCTTCAAGTCGCCTGAAGAGTACGTCTCGAAAGCTTTCTCGCTAGCAACTGATTCTTTGTCGCCCAACGAGGCCCAAGCCATCTTCAAGCGGGTGGTCGGCACCGACATGCCCACCACGTACCACTTTGTCGGCAGGCTAATAAAGTGGATGCTGCATAAGCAGCTTGGAGTCATGTTTCAATGGTTCGTGGATGTCGGCTTTGGTGCAGATCCAAAGGAGTACACGAGCAAGTATCCGGAGATACAGGACTTTGAAACATGGTTGAGGCAATCAAGTGCTTGGAAGCGCTAGATACGGGATTGGGAAATTTGTATGGAGTAATTTAGCATGTCGAAGTCCAATATTCGAGGAATGATTTATTGTCTTGTTGTCCGCTAGGGCTCCGTGTATAGATGTGCAATCACACACTTCTTGTTGGATCCGGTATAATGTCACTCCAGTCGCCCTGCTTTTAGTCAGCATGATCGATCCCTAGCCCCCAAACTGGTTCCGACCTCCTTGTTCCGGGGAGAGCTTGGCAAGGATGCCATTGGAGTTGACGCTTTTGAAGGGAAGCGCCCCTCGACGATGTGGATCGGGATTGTACTTGTACATAGAATTAGAGTGGCCTGTGACGGGGCCTTCTCCGGAAGATGCGGGGCGTATCTGACCAGATGAAGAAGAGATAGCAAAGGCAAATTTCGGAAGGCCGAAGAGAATTGTACGTTGTTTCGAGGGCTGCCGATAGAGCTTAAGGTCCACATAGACCACCAGAAGAAACGGCTCAGTATGTAACATAGACGACTATCGCTATGAAAAACATGCAGTAAGAGAGCTGCCGGTCTAAATGGAAATCCGGACGGGCCTATTCTGGTTGCTTGAAACGAAAAAGAAAACATGAAGACCACTTTAAACCCTGCATATCCGGATGTCTGCAGGAGATAAGCGCTGCAAAGTTCCTGAGCCAACAACATCTTCCCGTCTATGTTCTATATCCTGCAGCTTACTCTTCTTACACCCAGATCCGTCTATTTATGCACCCCCAAACCAACACAACGCCTCGCTACATATCCAACCCCCATGTGCACATGCCTGTCATCTATCCACATGTTGTCATATCACTCATGCTTCGTCGTCCGTGTCTGGCGGATGTGGAGTACCCTTGGGCGAATTGAGCCATTCAATGTGCCTCAACCTCCTCCTGACCTCTCTTTCTTTAATCTGCGCCCGTGTAAGCTTCTTCTTTTTCTTCGCCTTGAACTTCATATCCGAGTTATCTTCTGTCCCAGAGTTTGCCGCAGATGCAGCCGCGCTGCTGACAGCGCTGCTGACATTGCTGGATCCAGGCCGCGAGTCCTCGAAGCGATCTAGAGAGACGGCGAGGTGGCCTTTATGTATCACACGGCCGTCTGCAACGTGCCACTGCTCGGGACATAGCGCACCAACGAATTCTTCATTATGTGAGATCCTAAAATGAGGTCAGTCTTATTCATCAGGAAAGCTTGGAGGCATACTCACATCACCACACCGCCCTTGTAATCTCTGATTGCGACCGCCAATCCACCCAATGAATCCCGATCCAAGAAGTTAGTCGGCTCGTCAAGCACAAGCAGATGCGGATTGTTCCACATCGCCCCGGCGAGAACAACCTTGACCTTCTGCCCACCACTTAAGCCAGAGATCTCATTGTGATTTGCAATCTCAGGATCCAAGCCGACATCTTCGAAGTGCTTGGAAATCACTTTCGGCTCAAGTATACGAAACCCAAGACCTTCGCGTGAGGCTTCGTGATCGTCGAATTCTTGGACCAGCTTCGCGAAGCCCCATTCGAGTAGTGTTTCGCGCGAGACTTGACTGTTGAATTTGGGGAGCATGTTCTTCCATTTGCTGCAGAAAAGTTAGTTGTCTACTCAGAGGTACCGCCGAAGGGGGACAAAATACTCACACTTCATATTGGAAGGACTTTTTCCACTTCTGCCGACCTATCAAGGCTTCCACCTGCCTTTCTCCTCTGCCATCACCAAGGTCAATGAATTTGGCCATTTGTTCTCTGTCTTCATCAGTCAAGACACGTGTCTGCTTCATCAGGACTTCGCGATCGTCGCCGTTGGCGTAGCGCCATTGAAGATACTGATTTGGCGTCTTCTCCATATGCATCTCCACATGCTCCAAGGCGTGTTGTTTGATGTAGCCGATTCTCAAGTTTGGATGTTTCTCGACTTTGCCCTGCTGAGGAATAACCTCACCCGTCAAGAGCTTGATGAGTGTAGATTTGCCGGCACCATTGGCGCCAATGATCGCAACACGAGAGGAGAGGGTGAGTTGACACGACACATCCTGAAGACTGGGCTTGGAAGCGCCTGGGTACGTATAGCTGCATCCAGTCATACGGATGATCGAACGAGTATTTGATTTGACGCCAGATAATATCCCTGGTGGAGGGAATTTGAATTGCGCATTTGAAGCGGAAAGGGTGTAGTAGGTCCTGGCCTCTGGCTTGACTTTGACGAAATCGTTCAAGTTCCCTTTATAACAGACCAGCTTCTTCTGTTCGTAGTGGTAAATATCGGTGCAGACGGCATCGAGGAAACCGGAGTCGTGAGAGACTATCAGGGATGTGATTTCGGTGTGAGCCTTCAGGTAATCTTGCAACCACTTCACATTTGCGACATCAAGATGATTCGTAGGCTCGTCCAAAAGTAGCACATCAGCACGCATCAGCATGGCTCTGGCGAGGGCCAGCTTCATCTTCCAGCCGCCAGAGAGCGAGCCGACTTTGTGAGATTGTCGGCCTTCTGGGCCAGCCGTGAAGCCGACCTGGGCGAGGACCTCGGAGATTCGTTCTTGCCCTTCGGCTGCAAGCTCTGGGTCTTTGGAAATGAATTCCAGGATGCTAAGATCGGCGTCTTCGCCTTGATTGTGTTCCACGAAGCAAGTTCTTAGCTCGTCCTTGCTGGGGAAGCCCTCCAGCTTGCCTTCTGCAATACTCCGCATGAGGGTAGACTTGCCAGCGCCATTTCGACCGCACAATCCGTACCGGTGGCCTTTCAGGAGTCGCAGATTGGTGTGAGAGAGAAGAAGCATGCCACCGTACGCGAGAGAAAAGTCGGCGTTAACAATTTCGACCTCACCAGTATCCTCTTTGATTGGCTCACCATACTTGCGATGATCCTCTGCCACGAAATGGTTGTGGACCGCATCTGCAATCGCTTTGCAGTTTTCGTCTGGAAGAAGGTAGTGTAGGTACGGAGCGATACGTCCAGGTATCCGCTCCAGTGCCCGAGCGTTGACATCCTCACGCACCATTTCAGCGACGTAAACTTGACCCAGCTTCCAAAGAGACCCATATTCACGTTGCACGCCTCCTTGACTTCTCAACTGAGTTTCTAGCACTTTCAGGACATCGTCGGACGTTGTTTGCGCTATCTGTCCATTTGTCGCACCATCTCTAACATCTCCCATGGCCTTGTCAATAACATCGGTTGCTCTTTTCCCAAGTTCCCGAACTTCTGGCAACGACGCACTATCTCTGACTTTTTGTACACCTGGTTTCAATTTTGGTAGGAAGGTTCGTGCTTCGACAGGATCATGGACAAGCTTTGTTAAGTTCTCCACGACAACGACCGTCTGGCGAAGAACTTCTTGGGGGGTAGCTGGCGTGTTCAGCGATCGTTCGAGCAATGGAGTGAGTAGCGCAAGGACCGGGGAGGTTACTACGGCGACGAATGTGGTTTGAGAAAGTGCGTGGATTGCTTTTTGTAGTGTCTGTGCCGAGGGGTTCTTCATCGTGTCAATTAGGAGTGGAATCCGTGGGGCAACGTCGTCGTTTTGCAGAAGTGTAGTGAGGGAGTTCATCGTCTTCGAAGCTGCTTTGGCAACTTCAGCCTTCAAGTCGTGCATGCCTCCCTCGACGATTGGTATTAGTTCTTTTAAGGTCTTCCCCATAGATTCTCGTAGAACGTCTTTAGCCTGCTCCTCCTCCCTGCTGCCGGTCCCCATTTTCGCCTTATCCGCCATATTCCCAAGCAACGTGTATGCGCCGACCGTGCCCTGCCATTTTCCAGTCGGTTTTGCGAGATATCTCTGCAATGCCGGTAGGAGCCCTACAATTAGTGCTTCGGAGTCAAGATTTCGGAAGAGTTCGTCGACAGCATATTGTGCCGATTCCCTGACAGAAGAGCCTTTGTCTGCCAGTCCGTCCAATGCCAGGGGGAGTAGCCCTCCGTCCTGCAGGAGAAAGACCACCTCGCTCAACGGCTGCTCGCGCGGGAACTTCTCGAACATTGCACCGAGCACATACTGGGCGCTCTCTCGTTTTGCACCAATCTTCTTGTCTCCAGCAGCCTTCTTGATTTCGGGAAGGAGATTATAGGCTAGGAGCCCTCGAATGCCAACCGATTTTATCAGCAGATCTGTCAGGGCGTATGAGGCGTCTAGAGATGTCTGAGAATTGTCGGTCGTTATAATTGTGTTCCAAAGGGCAAAGACATCTTCGGGCGACGGTGGGATGCCCGAATGTTGGGAGGACTTGGATATCCTGGTCGCCATGGCCGGCAGCAGAGTCGGCGATACTTGATGTGGCATTCTAGAGCCAAAGTAGGGTTTCGTGAAAATTGGACATGGCCAGAAAGGAGAGACGAAGAGTGAAGTGCCTGGCGAAAAATTGCCCGACGGTGGGGAAAAGACCTTGCGCCGCCCTCAGCCCTGCGCAGTCCGAAAATACGAGTTTTTATCGATTAGGAAGCTTATGAAATCATCATCATGCCAAGCCTTGCGTGTACTAATTCGGCCGTCTGATTTGTTCGCACCAATGGACAGGAATCGGACTTGCCATTTCCAACAACCGGGAGTTTGAGACAACCGATTTGCAATGCTCATGAACGGAGAGCAGAGGAATGGGTAGTATACTCAGGGCAATTCAATGCGCTCTCCCATGAGGGTCTCGCCTTTGCCTTAGAACTTTTGTCGCGTGATAATTGACGATAATACTATGCGCAGAGGTGCATGAATGACAGAGCATCCTATTTCATGGTCTCAAAATGGGGACACTCTACTCCAGCACATTGTATACTTTGTATGTGCCTCGAAAGCCCTTCGAACATAAATGGGGAAGGCTGAAGCACCGGTCGTACTTGCGGAATATTGCTGCGTAAGGCCGACGCCGGCTTGCTGCCTCACAGAAGACGAATAATATATAGCTAGATACTAAAGCGCGCCTTCTCCTTTTCGAGACTTCTTAATGGGACTCTAATACTAGAGCAAGCTTCGCTGGGCCAGTTTGCGCCTAGCCATAATTCGTCTCATTGGATCAGAAGCGGATTAGAAACGGCTCACTTTCCACCAAATCGCTTAGCAAAAACAGATAGGCATAAGACTTAACAAATCATTCACAATGTGCGACGATGCGGAAGTTCTTGCAAGAGGTTGCGGTCATCTCTACGACCTCGACATACGGCGGTGCCCACAGGCCATCCAGAACAATACGACTTGCCCCCCCAACGCACGTACCCGCGTTCGCTACACGCAAGATGACCACGACGGAAAATGTAAATCCTGCGTAGGCCAGTCACCTCCAGATTCGACATGGTAACCATCAAAAACAATTTACAATTTATGCCCTAGCTAATCCATCTTAAGACGAGTGCATGAAACTCAATTTCTCGCCTGCAAAGGCGGAGCGAAAGAGGCGATGGAAACTTGCTAAAAAGCGGGGTCAACCCAACTTGACGCCGACAATGATATTTCAGACGGCTCATTACGTTCGTGAATACCCTCTTGCTCCTTATTAACTGCCTCATCTACATCTTGTGAACGTATTTGAACGTATTTCAGCAGCTACATGTGTAACTGTTCTGCCTGCAAGACTTCTCTTGGCCCGGCTTCCCGCAGACCCAGGGCGCTAATGGTCGCCATGCCAATCATGGCTCCCCGAACTCTCATGCCTATCAGTACGTTATCTTCCGTGCTACTCGCCTCCTGGGAGATAAAAGGCGTTTCGAGATAGCTTATCGGATTCAATGGATAGGCCTTGTGATAGAACTGGAAAACGGGTCCTTGCTACGCTGCAGAGCGAACTCCGCGTGGTCATTCGGTACCAAACGACCAACATCCCAGGTTCACCTATTGACAGAGCCCGGCGAGTGGTGAACGATTTCGCCATGCCACGCCTCAAACGACCATTCAGCTGGAATACCGATCATATCCATTGCTCGTCGGATTTTGACAGCGAAAATTCAAAGCACGTGTGGATCATGTGCGATTTCAACATCAAAGAGCAGCACATTGACGTTGAGACTATTCCCATAATATGCGTGCAAGTCTATTATGGAGAAGAAACGATGCCGTAAGCAAAGTCTGATTCTGGATCTGAGGATGAACGAGATCTCACAAAGCGAAATAGAACTTTCAAAGAACGGCCAACGAACGTCAAATCCTTCGCCAGGCTATTCCCTTGGGGAGGGAGGGCAAACGAGTGGGATGGGCGGTATCGGAGACAAAGAGCTGTATTGCTTCAGGAGGTGGTAGGAGGTGAGAAGCAAAACCTCTGATAACGAAGTTGGACTAGCCCCGAAAGAGGCTGATCTCTAGCAACATTTGAGACTCAAACTGGGCCAACATGGGTTACCATGCCACCTGAGATCCAGATTACCCTACCATCCACCTTGGAATAACGCCTGGCCCTAGGTGACGCTATTACGGCTACGGATGCATATGTTGTACCCGGACATGTGGCTTCGGTCACAGCCGCAGCAGAGGCGTTATTTTCACTTGGTGACTCGAACCGAGCCGAGAGGACTCGATCAAGAGGCTACAGACAGGCGGGACGAAGAAATGGCAGAGACAGTAGGGGTGATCGGTCGACGGATGGCAGGGAGCGCCTAGTTTTAGAGATGCGGAGGCGACGAAGAGGTCTGGCAGGCCACTTGGCCAGAACACGGGTTCGCTGGTCTTTCAACACACACACATTGAGAGTGTGGAGAAGCACGATGGCTCTGGGTAAGGTGGAGGCTAGGGTGCTTCCACTCCCTGGGAGATGATCTCTGAGGGGGGAAGCTCTTAACGTAGGTGAGATTAAAGGAGACAAGGCAAGAAAGGGTTACAATTTAGTAATACGCTCACGAAGCAAAATCTCCGTTGTGTCAAGATTAGATCTGCCGTGTCAGGTTGGGCTTGATTAAGCCGCTCGTCAAAGCCAGTCAGTTCAAGAGGACGTTCAACAAGGATGCCTGGGCGGGAAAAGATGCCTTTGAGGGAGAGCTGACCAATATCACTTTCCCGGATGTGCTCCTTGCTCCCAAACAATCTATGTTCGCAGATATCATTTCAATTCGCTATAGCCCGCGCCCAGGTCTTGCATGCCCAAGCAAAGTTTTGCTTACCGTAGCATGCATCGTGCTTGGCGAAGCTGCATGCGTCATCCGAATCGCAAAGGTTGTGATAGCCAGCCATGCGCAATACTCCTCGACTAGAAGGAACCTGAAACGTTGGCCGAGGCTGGTCAGCTTCTTCGTCATTGCTCTTAAGAGGATGGGTCAGGCAGCGCGGAACTTACGGGATCAATAGGTTCTATCCGATTGAATGGTGAGACATGCGCCGGCCAAATTATTTCCTCCTCTTGTAACATGTCTTGCTGTCGGTGTGGAAAGCGGCTGAATTTCAGTAACAATTTCCCGGACTCGACGTCAAATTCAGCGCTCGAAAGTCTTACCCGACGGTGCTCGCTGATTTGGGTCTTTGTTCGGACCATGTCGAGCCCTCGCTCTTCGATCAGCATGACCTGCTCAGCAATTCTGGCTGCGGATTTGCTATTCCAAACGCCTTCCACAGAATCTAACTGACGAAGAAGGCTCAATGCTTGGCGGCGTACGTGTGGCACGCGACAGCGAGTGGCTGTCAGGAAAAGAGGAGGGATAAGGCCAAGCTGACCGTTATGGATAGTACTTTCAGAGTGGTTGGAACCACTGCCATCGATATCGTCGATCCGAGGACACCATTGGGTAATCAAGGCCCGAGATTGCGCGATGACGAAGACGAAGTCCGCATTGAAGCTGTCAAACCTCATCTCGTCCTCGATTGGAAAGGATTCAAGCATGATGCAGAAGATGCGATAGTGAATCTCCAAAAGGATGCATGTTCTCGATACGTTGTTTCCAAACGGTTGGTGAGGATGGGACTTTTTGCAAGTCTCAAAGGAACGCTGCCAGTCATGCAAGTAATTCCTTGCCTGCAGCGCCCTAATCGAGTCCAATTTTTGATTCGGAAAAAGGCTGTACAATTGCATCGCGTGCGTGACAAGACTCATGACTCCTCGGAGATAGTTGCGAGCCTCGTCGAAGCTGCCGAACGCCCGGGGAATCAAAAACGGTAGGAATTGTGGTGGACCAGCGGCTTTGGGGACATCGAGGGTGCATTTTTCAGGGTTTGAATGGAGGTCGCTAATTTGTTCCTCAAGATCGGCGAACACTGGGCCAATCTGCTCTTCGATCACTTCCGAACCAGCACCACTCTTCGCCAGCCCAAGATCCGGAGAATGGGACGCTCGCCATTCGCGAATGATGTTGAGGCCGTTCTCGACGTGGTCTAGAGCATTGGATGATTTGCCCTGCATATTGTAGTAGGTAGCGAAAAGTAGTGAGAAGATTAAGACTACTTCCACCGGTGGCGGAGGGGTGCTTCTCGTGATCGAGCCAATGGCTTTGCTATGATATTTGATACACTTACCATAACAGGGCCACGGATCTGGGGTGGTGTCCAAAGCTTCCTCAATTGAAGCTAATGTAATGATCATGTGCTTAACAGCTAGATCCGAACAGCTCACTTGGAGGACTAAGCGTAGCCAGAAGTCTGAGTGCGAGTGGCCGGAAAGTTTTAGCGCTGTCCTCTCGCGATAGAACTGCAGTGCCCTGGCTTCCTCGGGAGCATGGGTATTATGGGCCAAGTTTAGATTTGGAAGGCAATGATCTATGCCACCATTTGAGACACGAAGAAATCTGATGTGAGACTGCTGATATCCATCGCATTTCCTGCCAGTACTTTTGCATCTGGTACACACCGGTGTCGCTTCATCACACTTAATGCGACGGATCCTGAGGGTTTAGTAGTTAGCTGTTCAAGTACTAGCTGTAAGCAGAAGGGATTATCCATATCCACTGACTTGCATGTTCCACAGCCCGAAGAGACCTTTCTTGAGAACTTTCGAACACGGGTCCGCGTAGGCCCGCGCGCCAGAACTTGGAGCTGTGCCATCTTGTTCTTGTTGTCAGCCCTCCAGAGTAATGGAAATCCTTATATGTCAGCATATACAGGGGATGAGTGTGCAGCTTATGTAAGTTGCGACTCGAAACTCCTGGCCCAGAATCCCTCCAGGGTGTATGCACGTGCGTCCGTTGGTATTTGTATTTGCATCCCTGCGAGGATTGCCGTTGCCAGGGTATAAGGAGGCCGCTGTGGTTTAAAGAAGCAGACTATATCAGAATCAAGTGTTGATTCGCGAAGTCCGGGCCCTTGTGCAGCCTGCAGCAGGCGAAGTCCGGGAGTCTTGACCAACCAGACGAAAGAGGAAAAACCAAACGAATGATCCAATCAGTGAACACCTTACATCAGCATCAAACATTCGAATAACCTACCACTCATCGCCGGGAACTTCCATCGTCATCTGCGCTTTGCCATTCCAAGAGATACCCTTGCCAAATACAAATGGAGAGCTGTAAGGCCGACGCGCCCATCGAAGGTTCGTTTGTCTGATTTGCCAACGCGGGCAGGTTCTGGCAGGAGATCGCCAATCAGGCATTTTTGGCAAGACGCAGGACATTTTAAGGCCACAAGGCTTCATCTTCGAGTGGAAGATGAGGTACGCGGTCGGCATCACCGCATTAGCGTACGCAACTCCATGCAGGGTGGTCCGCCATCCGCTGGTGAAAAGGTGCAGCCATATACAATGTCTGTCCTGCCTGATTGCAAGCGTGCATTAGGTGGAGACTGGCGAAAGTGTAATACGGCGAATCGTTCAACGGCGATTGTTCGTTGGTAGATCAGGCTAATACCTGAATCAGCTAGAACGTCGCGTCGCGCTTACAAAGTTGAGTCTTGCAATCGGCCGCTAGAGACTTTGTACGGCTATGGTAGGCCTCTTCAGCCTCGTTCACGCTTGAAGTCTACTTAACCGTTGGGGACTTCCGATTTTGCTTTCGTACGCTCATCAACCCAGCTTTACTAAGTACTTGACTTGCTTGCTCCCGTAATTGCACGCGAGCCTTTAACTCCCTCGGCAGGGTTTGCCGTCCCCACCTATTCCTATCTACGGGTCTCCGCCAACCGCAGAGGCGGAGACCCAACTAAACTCTTCCTATTCTCGGATCCGGCCGTCAGAGTTGCGGGACAAACTTTGAAGACTGCCCAGAACCGTTCGTTGATCCTCAACTGCTCATTAAAGCGTCATCCCACCCTCTTTTGTCTGCTTTAACTAGCATCTCCTTGGGAACGCCATACGACAACGAATCTCCACTACCTGTTACATCTCAAAATCTTCATGGAGAGGAAGGTCTAGATCAGCGCCTAGTTCAAGGTCGCCTCGGCGTTGTTGGGGACCAACGCCGAGGCGACCTCGAACTAGGCGCTGACCTAGATCGAGATCTTCAACTCGAGTTTGGCGGAGAAATTCTACCCACCAAATCACCCTCAAGCTTCTCTTGCGACCAATGTGGTAAATTGTTTCCAAAAAGATGCTTGTTGAAGTACGTTGCAACCAGCCGGATCACCCCAACCCCCCTTCCTGGTCCAAATAGCTAAACCTCCAGCTTTAGCCGCCACCTCAAATCTCATGAGAAACCATTCCACTGCACGGAAACTGAGTGTGGGGCGCGATTCCGGTATCGCAAAGACCTCGCCCGCCACCTGCGGTCGAAGAAGCACTCTGGCCACAGATCGAATCCAGCGGGACTACTGCACATCTGCTCGCATCAAGGCTGTCGATTTTCCAGCACGCGACGCGACAACTTGCTCAGGCACCTGCGGAACAAACACCGACGAGAGAGGAGTACTGACGCTTGAGAACTTGGAGATTTGGTGACCTGGACTAGACTCAACAGAGATTTATTGAACGACTTGCCCATTTTATCGAAACCTGCTACCTTTGAGACCTGTGCTCTTTTATTTCCAGTCTCAGGACGCTATCTACAAGTTCTCTTTCTATCTACGTGAACTCCACTCTACTATCTGTAAAGCTTCTTGCCGTCCCTGGTCTTACCTATTGCTGTGCCCGACTACCTCGCTTTTCAGAGTTTGCTGTCCACAAGATACTTCCCCCACCAATGGATCTATCCCCAATACCAGCGTTTATTTTGTCAATCTAGATCATCACCCATCTGGGCTCCCTCCGGGCCCCGCGCCAATGCACAACGAAAATCTATCGCGATCTTTTCGCTCTAGCTCACGAATATCTGCATTCTCACCTCGTTGCTCCAGCCAGCATCCAACGCCATATCCTTCCACGCCCCTTCGACATCGATCTCCAAGATCCCCGCCGTGCTCTTCTCGTCGCTATCCGGAAAATCCACATCTTTAATCACTACGCGCTCCCTCGGCACGACCTTGCCCGAAATCATCACCAGCATATTCTCATCGACGCTCTTTCCATCCTTGCCTATCAAGTCCGACATCCATATCCCCAACACACCAAGCGCCTTCAACGAGACATCAATTCTTACCCTTTTCCCATTCTCCGTGACATGGATGTTCGACGAGATAATCGCACACGCGCCCGTCATCTTCCCCAGCAGTCCCAGTACCGCGACAGAGATAGCCTCTTCTCCGAACATGAGCTTATACACCGGATACGCAGAGAGAACGTCGTACCCCCTCACTGGTAGCGACGTCGAGATCAGCATGTCCGGCGTCACCGGCAGCTTCGGCGTAATCGGCTTGGTGACCAGCCCCGCGACATGCGCCCGTATGATCCAGCTTTTCGCTTCAGCCTTCTCGGCTCCTTGCACCTCCACGCCTGGAAAATCCAAGATGCTAATCAAGCTTGCCACCTCTGCCTCTTTGACGTTGAAAATCCCCAAGATCCCCGTCCCGCTCCCACTCGCTCCGTTCCACGTCCCCACCTTCAACACCGCCCCGTCGTTATAGTTGTCGTATATGGCAACCGTCTTGCCGACATTGCTCGGTCTAAGGATAACACTCTCCCCTCTGACGTTGGTCGCGGTCATCTCTTGAATGAGTTTCACATTATGCTGTCCAGGCGTGTCCGTGATATAGATTGGCCCTCCGCTGACGCACCTGCTTGCGGCATGAAACCCACTGTACGGATGGCTCGTCTGGAACATGTCCCAGTCCGGCAGCACGTTCAGATGCTGCACGAACAAGGCATTATGCGCGTTGCAGAACACATGCCACGGATGGCTCGCGGGGATATCCGGGAAGAAGTCGTCGCTATTACGGAGCAAGATGCGAGGAGTAAAAGTGGGCAGGAAGCTGCGAAAGAGGATCTGCGGGATCTGGGACATGCAGGAGATGGCTTTCCCGCCGAAGTGGCGCAGGTGCGCCTGCGTCCAGGCAGATTGGTAAGTTGTTGTGAAGGCGGCGCGGTCGGGCGTCGAGGCGAGAAGGTCGAGCATGAACTGGGCGTCTGTTTTGACACCTGTAACGCCGCAGGAGGAGAGGAAGGTATAAAAGTCATCGTACATCCTATGTGCGTCTGATGGGTCGATAGCGAACATGGTGCCGCCCGCGACGCCAGGTTGCTTCTCGACTTCAGTGATTTTGTAGGTTTTGGCGAGATTGCCGTCGGGGGAGACGCCGCCCCAGTAGCCAAGGAGGGCGTGCCAGACAGCGATGTCGCGGATCTGGGGGTATTTGGCCCGGATGGTGGCTATGCCGGCTTTGAGGCCCGAGGGGAAGCAGTCGGTTGTCGCTTCGAAGTCTTTCCAACCGCGCTGGAATTGGGAGGTGGATTCTTGGTGGCCATCGAGGGATTGCCAGTTGTCGTCGATGATGAGGGTAGAGATGTGGATGTTGTTGGCGACAAGGGAGTCGAGGCCGGACATGATCTTTTCTTGGGTCAGGGCTTGGCCGAGTGAGTTCCAAGTGCAATATGCTAAGCTGTCGTACCAACTTTCGAGCCATTGGGGCGCTGGAGCTGGGTCACCTTTAGAGCCCTCGTTGGTGAAGACTAGGGTAGTATTGGAGTCGACGGACTCGGCTTTGATGTGACTAGGCAGTCTGTTGGCTGTTTCTTGCACTGCCTTGGATCGTCGTACGACCTTGCGGGCCTCGTACATGACTGCAGCGTTGGCAACCTCAAAGTCCCAAGCTATAGCGGCAAGTACACGGAATCTACCACGCGAGGTGCCGTCGTTTCGAGCTGCGACCACAATTCTGCCGTGCTCGTCTGCTCTGAATACGGTGAGAATGTCATCTACGCCGTTGAGAGTGAGAAGTACTAGATGCTTTCCGTCGTGCTGAAGGAACGAGCACAGGACGGCGTCCTCGGTGATGTTGAAATGGCCTTCTCCATGCCTCGGCGCCAGCCACGGGGCCCATATTCGCACAAGGGCGAAGAAGCGGTTGAAAGATGGTCTCGCTCGCTGAAGGAGTTTACTTTCCATCTTCGCGTCTGGACCCTCTGTTCTCGGAATTGCGTCGGTAGATTCAATCAAGTAAAGTTGAGCGTCTGGGCATTCACTTGAAAGCTTGCGAATATTCCAGCCGGCATCAAGATTCAATGGAAAAGGTCCTAGGAACAATGGATCAACCGGTGGCTGAAGAATGAACTCTCCATCCGGCGTTCCAAACTGCGAGTTGACCCATTGCCAGGGAGAATGAGGGTCGGTGCGGTATCTGACGGTGAAAAAGACCCTTCTGCCCTTGTAGGACTTGTTCCGGTCAGGAAATGGCGTTGGGACCGTCCCAGTAAATGTATAGCGGAACGGATGGTGCATAGCTCCCTCTGATAGGACAGTCGGTTGGGTGGAGGACCGCTCCAAGTCAAGCGCCTCCCACTCGCCTTCTCCGCCGCGAAAGGCCGGAGCATTGTACCATATCGAAGCTTCCCACGGCAGTTGGGGAAATGATCGGCTCGACTCGAGAAGCACGGTGAAAGCGAACTAGAAAATAGTCATCATCTGTTGCAGAGGCAAAAAGGGCTGTGGTTCAGGCTTACAGGATCATGGCTAGGAGGAATGATAGAAAGCTGGCCGAGAGGAGGATGGGAGGTGATCTTGGCGAACAGAGCCATTTGTGCCGGACGCCAGAATTTGATCTGTGAAGGCTTTGCTGGTGGTTTGCCCTTCTCCAATTCTGTGATGTGCTTGCTCTGGGCCAACGTTATTGGATGGACAGGAGCATAGGACTGCAAACAA
>Ga0335072_10002361_pt1 | contig 29333 bp, 25 predicted proteins | sample Lox_Sample_21_FD_206725 | JGI IMG/M metagenome (GOLD analysis project Ga0335072, IMG submission 206725) | Soil microbial communities from Loxahatchee National Wildlife Refuge, Florida, United States - Lox_Sample_2.1 | ecosystem: Environmental > Terrestrial > Soil > Wetlands | place: USA... | reverse complement strand
ATTATTTCCTTCATACCGTTCCACCCCTTCCGGGATATCCACAACAGCCCTCATTGTCCAATATATGGACCGCCTTGCCCATCATTTCCTTGGTGAGGCCGTCGACACCCGCCCCTGACATTAACCGTCTTATTATCTGGAAACGTCTTGTGAAACCTTCTACAACAGATTTTCCAAAGCAGCATCGCATTTCTCGCCCTTTAGGGCGATGCGAGTGTATGTGAGCGAGTTTGACATGGGTGGTATTAGGTAAGTCAAAGGTAGGAAGATGACGGGAAAATGCTAAAGGCGGACCAAGACTGATGTCGGCATTCTAGACAGTGACAGACGTCAACTTTGAGTGGTTGGGATGGGCTGGGAAGGAATGAGGCTGCATTGGTATGTTGCTTGTATTGTCGAGTTAAGTCTTTCTGAGCTTTGGGAGTGATCGAAAAGCACATCTCGATGGAAAGGCTCGTGACACCAAAAATCAGGCGTGACGGCGGGTAAATCCATTTGTGGAAAGGTTGCCGACAAGTCTCCTAAGTCCGAAGAGCGAGCTCGGAGAAGCTTGCGAATTTCTTTGTCACCATAAGTCCAGCCATGCATTCTTCGAGGAGAGGCCGTCCAGAACAACAGCCTGTCACATAGCGATGCTTCAAGTCAGACCGATCGTTAATGCTACCAAAAGCATCCGGATCCCAACAATACGAGCAATATCATCTGCATCGCCTCACATCACATCCACTTCTACACCATTCCCAATCATCTCGAAGTGCCCATCTCCAACATGTACTTGCGCCGAAACACCCGCAGGCCTAGGCATAGACCGCGGGAAAAACCTCAATGGGTCAATGGCACCGTACGCACAGCATGTCGTCATCTCAACTGGAAAGTCAGATTGGATGAGCCGAATAGAAGTTGATGGCCAAGGAACACCTTGGGGTGACTTTGGACGGCAATTGAAAGCTATGCTGGGTAGAGGCGGCAAATACTCAGATGTATGTGGGTATGTGTCCTTGTTACTGCGTGTGGGAAGCAGAGAGCGATGTCTCTGCCACGACGGAAGCTTGCCCAATGAAACTGACAGATGGGATGAAACAGCCATTCAACAACATCATGATCACAAATTCCTCCTTCGCTGGCATGACCACGGGTGCCGGTGTAGAAGCCCTCCTCTTACCATCCTTTGAAGTAATACACATTCACAAGCTCGACCCCACCGTCGCCGAGAAGTTCGTCCGAGAACACCTTCTCCCGGAAACACTCCATTCAATGCACACTCGCCTCTCGGACGCGCACAAAACCATACTCACAAGAAAACCACGATCGTCAACCTCTGCACCAGTCTACAACTTAACGCGTCCCACGATCCTGATCTGCAGCCACAACTCCCGCGACACTCGCTGCGGCGTCATGGGTCCTCTCTTGCAATCCGAATTCGTTCGTCAGTTGCAGAGGCTCGAATATATACCCTCGACGGAGCACACTGTGGATACATCCTCTCAAGATATCCAGATGGAGTCCAGGCAACCCGAGTCCGAGTCGTCCAAAGTCAACGTCGGTCTTATCAGCCATATCGGTGGACACAAGTGGGCAGGCAACGTCATCATCTACATTCCGCCCACCTGGGCTAAGGACGGCAAGCTGATGACAACGAAAGAGCAAAAGGCTCACCCAAGCCCTCTAGCAGGATATGGCATCTGGTACGGCAGGGTGGAGCCAAAACATGTAGAAGGAATCATCAAAAAGACTATACAGGGTGGTACAGTGATCAAAGAACTGTTCCGAGGTGGCATTGGGCCGAATTCAGAGGTTCTACGCCTCCCCTTCTGAAGGATGGTGGTACCTTCTTTTGACAGCCCTTGTGGATACGAAGGAAATTACCGTACCTCGGGGGCAGGCTTTGAGCCGTCTTCTAGGTCACAACTTACACGCCCCGCTTGGACGGTCCCGACAGAGCCACCAGTATGGCCGACCAAACCAGACCCAGAACCACCGCGTGGAGCGAAAGCTCGTGTAAGAGTAACAAGAGCATTGGAAAGGGTCTCCCCTCGACAGGCACATGTATATGTACGAAATAGAAACAACAGAATCTCATGGCTGCCCTGGATGGGATAGCACACGATTGGCTAGGGTACAAAAAGGCACGAGTTGGCTGGCTTTTTCTCCAATCCATCAATAGACTCACAATCTAGGTAGATCATGGAAGAGCGCTGGCCTGGGTTGGGCTAACTTTTTCTCAACTCCGAAAGTAAGATACATTATCTAAGACATTCCATTACAAGAGCCACTCTGCCAAAGTTAGACTGACTCTTTCTCTTCTCTTCTCTTCTCAACTCAACTCCAAAATAGCATAGAACATAACGTATAAATGGGAACATCATAAGAGCACACTGTGCTAAACAGCGCAAGGAAGCACTTCTGCTGGTGAGGTCGTGCTGCGCTGAGCCCGGGCTGATCTGATCTGATCTGACCTGACATGGGGCTAGACTGACCACGCTGGGTTGGGAAGACACAGACGCGGAACACGGACATGGTCAAGACACAGACAACAGACTCAAAAAAAGCGTAGATCTAATAGAACGTACTATATCTCCGCACCCCCCAAACCTAGCCCAACCCAACCCAGGCTCGCAGGTCCATTATCTTTCATCGTCTTCCACAATCTCCACTCCTTTTCACCCAAACCCCTGATTACCAAGAGAAAGTTCTCTGCTTTCTACCGAAGTCAAAGACGAAAATAACAAAAAACCACCTGTATGCAAATTTTCTTCTCTGATCGTAAGATCCGTTTACACATTTGTAAGTCGTCAAAATTCAACAAAGACATGGCTGGGAGGTTCGAGTGAAAAGGTCAAGAATTGCGCCGTTGGCTTGCTGTGCGGTATATAAACCAGTACATTACAACGAAAATCGTAAAGGCATAAAGAAATTTAACAATAGGGTATCCTGAAAAGCCAGATCCGCGGCAATAGTTCCTCAATGATAGATGGCGGCCAAAGTAATAACAAGCACCATAACTATGATTCCGACGGCGCACATGATACGATTCAAACATCTCCACCACCTCGCATTTTCGTAGCGAATGTCATCCTGGATGTCAAGCCTTTGCTGAAGTTGTGCCTCAATATTCGGCGTCGGTATTCGACTCACTTCGTCCATGTTAAGGTTCGGTTTTGGCGGTAATGGCAGGAAGGCAGCAATGAACCAGCTGATAGGAAAGACGAAGCCCAGTATGAAGCCAAGGACTTGAGCGTTTCGCCAGTTGAGAAGTGTTTCACGATTTTCGTCCATGGAAGGTGCATGCCAGGGATTTCGTCGAGGATGGCCGCCAGATCGAGTGTCCTGGTGAAGATGTGGTGACCAGTCGCGTGGAGAGGGGAAGATTCTATACGAACTATGTGGCCGCGTCTGATGAGCTTCGTTCAGAGCTGCAGCCATAGCAGTCTCTTCAGCTCCAGCCCAGTGCGCGCGCGGGTCTGCTGGATCGAGGGCTATTGATACCGGCCTAAAACCGATGGGGTTCGATACCAGGGGCCCAATTCCAGGTTCCAAATGGATTTGTTGTGGATTTGCAACCCTTGGCCTTGTTCTTGGACGGAAGATATCTGTGACACGCTCGATAGGCGTGCGAGGAGTAGACATGCTTGGCTGTGGACTAAGGTTGGTGGTGGACGAAATTTGGGAAACGGAATAGAAGTAATCTTTCGGAACGCCTCCGGAGTAATATCTTCTTGCCCATGTTGGGATCGGTAGATTGCTGACGAGGCTGCTGCTGGACCCTGGTCGTCTGATGCTTCGGCTCATACTGTTGTGTCGAGAACTGGTGAAGCTCCGCATGCTGTTAAGACGAGTTTCAACTGAATTTCGCATGCTATTCGAGCGTGATCCAGGAGACGATAACATGCTGAGGAGGCCGGATGATCTTTGCTGCAATTGCAGATATCGGTATTCTGAAGGTAAGTCGGCAATGAAATCTGTCGCTTCACGACGATCTGCTTCGGAAACCATTCGAACCGTCGAGCCACTAGCTTCTCTACTGCTTGCAAGATATGCTCTGGCAGGTGGCTGCAAAAAGGAATCGTCGTCCGAAGTGTCGTCGTCAGTCGAAGTGTCGTGATCGACCGAAGCGAGTCTGCTGCGAACCTCCTTCTCTTCTGACCATTCCGACGGTACAGCGGAAAGTCGTGGATCCCATTTCTCCTCATACCTTCCTGCCATTGACCGAGAAAGCCGCTTTGTCACGTTCAACGTCTTCAGGTCGTTGTATCTTGGAGCATGAACAGTCGGATACTGGATAGTTGGTGCCGGACTGGATCCAATTGCAACTTGAAGATTTGCATGACTTTCCGATGGCACGTCAGATGTCGGTCTAATTGCATCTTGTGACGTTCTGCTAGGTTCGTTGGAAAGTTCAGGCACCATAGTGACAGTTCCAAAGGGAGGTGAGGAGGTGGGAAAAGGTACTTCTGCACTGCTTGAGTCAACTGCAGAGCTGCTTATAGGTGAGCTCTGCGTTGGCTCTGGTGGGCTTGATGCGAAGTCATCAGAGTTTTGCATTCGCACAGCGAATGATGTGTCATCGGGAATACTTGCTGCTCTAGCATGTATTCGATTTCGTCTGACCGTATCCGGTGATTCATCAAACTCTTCATCTACATCAGAGTGCCTTGACGTGTCGTAGCCAGGCGACGAACTGCCCAGTTTTACCACGATTGGGCTTGATGGCTCTGCCGATGTGGCTGTCGGACTGGATGAACCTGCCAATCGTACAACATTTGGACTCGAAGAATCCACAGCGGTTGCTCCGGGGCTAGACGACTCCCCCAGAGTTTCAAAGTTAGGGCTTGAGGATTCCTCTATTGGGCGAATTGGCGGACTTGACGGGCTCTCAATGTTCAGTAGGTCCGGGGTGGTGCTTGGTTCTGGTGCTGTTAAGGATGACTGTGACTCAATCTGTCGCAATGTTGACGCTACTTCGTCTAAGGATGGTAAAGTACCAATCTCGTCTGAATAAGCCTTGTGAAACAGCTCCCACGTCTGGGGTCCTCCCTTCAAACCTTCCCTTGAACTAAAGCTCCTCAATCCAGAGCCGGCAGTAGACGGCCTCAAAACCGGAGATGTCACGGGCGACGTGGCAGTAGAAGGCCTCGATTTTTCAGCTTGAGCTTCATAGAGATCTCGTAAGGCCTTGACTGATCTCTTCAGCTTTACTTTTGGCGGAGGGCTCACAGCTCTTCCCTCGGGAGTAGTGTCAGATCCTAACCTCTTGGCCTTTGTGTTTGCGGTGGCGAAGCGACTCGACAACCCCGCGCCCGGGACGTTATTCTCATCATTCGACCCAAGTTGCCGCTCACGGATCGCACTAGGGAGGAGGACATGTGCTGGTTTTGTAGGAAAGGGGGTTGAGGAGAAGACGCGCGCTGTGAGTTCGTCTGGGTTGTCTTGTAGAAGGCGCAGCGACGGTCTGTTGGTCTGCGACTGGCTTCGCTCGGCAAGTGGCGCAGCCTTTGAAGAGGCCTGTCGTGACGATCTTCTAGGCGAGGAGGACGGCGAGCTCATCGTTGTAGTCGTGCGGCCAGGCACTTTTCTTCCAAAAACACACCACCCAAAGCCGGTATGCAATCAGTTATGTAGATTTTTTAGCGAATGACAGGTGGACTTGCACATGGCAGCGATCATGTCGAGTAGATGTTCCGAAAGGTATAGGGAAGGGATTGTAAGATTACTCAATGTACATCCCAAGATATAACCTTGCATGACAAGGTTTCGAAGCCGTAAAGATAATACCGTGAGAAGAGAGACTGTGGGTATCGAACAATGTACGGCGTGGAAGTTGCAAGGGAGCTGTGCGGGTAGTAGCTGCACGATGCAGGGTGAGGCAATATAAGCCAAGATTGCAGGAAGCCAAATCAATGGTCCCGCGCAAATACTCCGGAATCCTACTTTTTGGGGGAAAAAAAGAGATACCTTTCTCCTTTAATGGGAAGAAGACGCTCAAGTTGGCTTGTCCTCTAGCAAAAGAATGGTAACAATAAAACGAGTGCTGTTCAGAATTGAAGATGTCGAGACGGGGCAGAGACGTTTGGAGTTTGGGGTTTGAGGAGTTAGGAGAAAAGATGATCACGACGGCGAATTTCTCCAAATTTGGGCTGTTGAACCATGTCTAAGTTAGACAAGCCCATTGTGCATGTGCCACGTTTGACAGGGCTGGTCCCGGATCCGAAGATGCTGCAGGACTAGACTGCGTTGGAGTGAGTGGCCGTGCATGTCCAATTTGCGACCCAAAAGTCGCGTCGGAAATGTCGCGTCGAGTGGGGGAGAGGTGGAGACGCGTAAAGTGCCAGAGGCGGGCCAATCAATAGCGGTAATGAGCACAAACTATCAACTTCCCCTTAAGCATCGCCCTAAATAGCAAAGAGGCGACAAGGTCAACGAACAAATCAGTGGATTGCTGGACGCATGACACTAACGCACAATTCAATAACTGGGTCGATCAACCGCCCAAGCGCTGGAATCACTGACACATCGCGCTCGCCCGGTTCCAAGGGGGAAGCGCGTACACAATCGATTACAACCTGCCTTCTTGACATTGTCTTAACCGCCATCCCTGCGATCCCAGCGCTGCCTATCGATACACACGGAGTCGTTGCTGATTGTTGATACCGCCATGGCGCCCATGGATCTCTTCCACCGGCTGAAAAAGTACTACTCGAGCGATGCAGGTACGCGGCCGCTATTCTCTTCGTTGGCCGTGAGCTCTTCTTTTCTGGCCGCAGGGGGCTTTGGCCTACAACATCGCCCACATTATCCAGCAATGAAACAACGCTTGGCTCAAACCTACTGACACAACATGCCTCTAGAGAAACAGCTGCCACTCATCTCAACTCGCACTGCAGCACTGCTCTCGGTAAGTCCATCTCTACCCATTCTAGGCATAGTAATGCTTTGTCTACTTGCTGCCTTGGGCTATATCTCTATCTTTATATGGACCAGACCAAAGGGTCATAATGTTCTTGCATCCATCCCAACAGTTGGCAGGTGACAGCATCATCTTGTTTACCTTTCTTGATTATCCATCGAACCACGAAAGTCATCCCCTTTGTTTACAATGCTGTTCGGCGAAATTCCTGCCCGCCATGCTTATGCTTTCAATCTCCTCGCTCTTATCAGCGTCCTCGGCATGTGCCTTGCTGACCTCCAATCATCGTCCACACCTAGATCGCCTTCACGCTCCTCTACGTCCTCCCGTTCTACCTCTCGCCTTCGACTCGCCCCTCTCCCACCATTAACAGGGATGCCCCGTCGGTCATCCGAGCTCGTATCAAGGCCGTAACGCTCGCCTGCGTCATCGCCTCCATCTCCACCCTCGCCCTCATCGTCCACACCACTGGACACTCACCCCTCGAATCCATCCACCTCCTCGGCTGGTACCCCATCCACCTCTCCTCCACCTTCCCCCCACTCCTCCTAACCGCCACCCTCTTCACCGGGCCCTTGTTCGAACGCCTCCTCATCGAAGGTATCGACGCCTCAACCACTTCCGCGACTCTCCTCTCCTGGATCGGCTACCGCAACTTCGTCGCTGGCCCCATCACTGAAGAAGTGCTCTTCCGCTCCGTCCTCGTCCCCATCCACCTCCTCGCTAAAATCAGTCCAACCACAACAACCCTCATCACACCACTTTACTTCGGCATCGCACATATCCACCACTTCTACGAATTCACTCTCACCCACCCCCACACGCCCCTCCTCCCCATTCTGCTCCGCTCGCTCTTCCAATTTACCTACACGACCCTCTTCGGCTGGTTCGCCGCATTTGTCTACATCCGCTCCGGCTCCCTCTACACCGTCATCCTCATCCACACCTTCTGCAACTGGATCGGCTTCCCGCGCTTCTGGGGCCGCGTGCAACGGAAAGAGACCTTTGCGTCCGTAGGATCCTACGGCCCTGCCACTCGGGTCAAAAATGACCCCGTGAAAGATCCCACCACCGGGTGGACGCCAAAGCGCTCTGCATGGAGCGAAGTGAGCATCCTGTGGACAGTCTTGTATTACGTTCTCCTAGTCGCTGGCGCATGCGGCTTCTACGTAGGATTCTGGCCATTGACAGCATCTGGAAATGCGTTGGCGGAATTTGGCAAACCGGCCCAGGAATGAAGAGACCGTGAGATGCGTCGGATTTCATATAGGCTTAGTAGACTTGATGATCGTTAAGCAGAAATGTAAGACCCATGTACCAATACCTGATGCAAGGAAATCGGCGCGCTTGACCCCCGCGGCGACATCCAGGTCCTCGCTGGCATGACCCTCCAAGTCGCACGAGCTGGCTGAGCCAAAACCCACCCAGAACAGTCTCGACTCACTACCAAACCACCCTCAAACCAACATGCTGGACCAGTCCTCCCAAGTGAGAAGTCTACTGACTATTAACCAATCGCCACAACGAACGAACATCATTACTGCCAAACGGAGGCAGCGCACACAAAGCGGGACATCTGGTTGATCGTTGATCCCAGGGCACTCTCGGCCTAGCAAAGTCTCCTTCAGCTCTAACGCTTGCCGATGCCTCTCTTCCGCATGCTTGTACTTGCCCTGATCTCTTAGTCCTGACGCCAGATTATTCATACTCATCTTGGTAGCTCCTACGACGGTTTGCGAAGCCATTGGTGCAACTTTGGTGGGGCAGTGCCCCGCGAATCCACGCTAGATAGCGGAAATCCACAGCCATAGCGGAAGTTGAATTGTTGATTGCGGCTGTGTCAACTTCATGATCCCTTGCCTTTTCACCCAGCAGCATACGTCGAACGTGACTATTCTTGATCCAAGAACCGTGGTTTCCTATCACAAATATTGACGAAACCCCCAACCGGTGATTTTCAGATCCCCAGATACATATACTAAGTATCACGAAATCGTTCTCCAGAGATGGCCGAAGCGCTTGCGATCGTGGGTCTCGTCTCTGCAATTGTTCAGTTTGTAGACTTTGGGATCAAGATCGTGGAACGCCTTGACGAATTCAGCTCGGATATACATGAAGTGCCCAAAACCTTTCAGGCCGTCAAAGTGCAGCTGCCATTACTGATCGACACGCTTCGTCGCACGCAGCAACAAGCTTCCGCCGGCCTCGTCAGTGACGAGACTGCAGCTGCGCTGAAACCTCTTATTGATGCGTGTTCAGCAGAAATCGAAATTCTACAACGCATCCTTGACAAGAACCTTAAAGCACAGAAGTCTTCAGGCTTACAGAGGCGGCTTCAGGCGCTAAGGAGTCTAGCGGACGACAAAGATGTAGAGCGCAGTATAACGAAGTTGGAAGGTCATATTCGATTACTCACTTTCTACCAAAGTACCAATAACTCAGACTCGAGCCATAAATTACTTACATTACGGCAAACCAACGATGCTACACCTCATCAGCCACGCAAACCAATTTTTATGGTGCCCTTCGATCCAGACGAGACGTTCTTTGGTCGCAAAGATATCATGGATAGTATTGACCAGAAGCTTAACTCTTTAAGGCGTCGGGCCGTACTTTCCGGCATTGGGGGTGTCGGGTATAACGAAATCACTCTAATGGTATTGGACTCCACTGACGGGCTAGCAGTAAATCGCAGATTGCGATTCAGTACTGTTACCAGTACAAGTCCAAGCACCCAGACAGCCACGTCTTGTGGGTGCACTGCGGCAGCGTCGCTCGGTTCGATCAAGGATACAAGGAGATCGCTCGGAGGCTGAAGGTACCGGGAACGCAAGACCCGGAAACCGATGTCGTCAAGACCGTCTTCGACTGGTTGAGTGATGAGGATAACGGCCCTTGGCTCCTGGTACTGGACAATGCTGATGACCAAGGGATGTTCTTTGAACCCGCCATAAGGTCGCAGTCGGACGACGTCCTACAGCAGCAACTGGGAATGCTTGCACAGTATCTACCTCGAAGCGCGCACGGAATGACCTTGGTTACTACAAGAGACCGACGCGTTGGTGAACGGTTCGCGGAAAGAGACAAACCGATTATCGTCCTTCCGCTAGAAATAGCGGACGCGACTTCTATGCTACGCTCGCGTTTACCAAATCATCTAGATTTATCAGCAGCAGATGTAGCAGAATTGCTGGAGAGCCTTCAATACCTCCCCTTAGCGATTGCTCAGGCGGCATCGTACATCAGCGAAGAAGACGTCACATTAGCCCGATATCTCGAGTTATTGCGACCAGGGAACGCCGATGCAAAGCTATTGTTGGAACAAGACTACTATGACCCGAAAAGACACGCTGACATCCATAACTCCGTCTTTCAGACATGGAAACTATCGTTCGATCAGATCCAGCAGCAAACGCCAAGAGCGGCAGAGATCTTGTCTTTGATGTCCATGCTGGATAAGCAATCGATTCCAAGACGACTACTCCACGACGGAGAAGAAAGCCCTGTCCTAGTCGACAAAGCGCTAGGAACACTGAAGAACTTTTCCTTAATACACGAGGAGAAGACTCACCAGACCTATGGAATTCATCGACTCGTGCAGCTTTCAACACATTGGTGGCTAGAACAGCAGAAGACACTAATAATGTGGCAGGAAAGGGCCCTTGACGTTGTCCTTACACATCTCCCTTCAAGTGTCGATGTAGAAGACTGGGAAGCGTGGGAATCGATCAGTCCACACATCACAGTCGTTCAGCAATACCATTTCGAACAACAGGAACGGAGGTTACAATATGCTCATATCACATCTCAGATAGGTGGATATTATCAAGCGGTGGGACGATACGAAATGGCATTGAAAATGGAGGAGTGCGCTTTGACAATTCGGCGGGCATTGCTGGGAGAAGAACATCCGTCCACGCTGGACAGCATGCACAATCTAGCGTCGGTGCTCGATGATCAGGGCAAGTACGAAGAGGCAGGAGAAATGTATCGACAAACGGTGGAACTGAGTGAGACCATATTAGGAAAGGAACATCAGTCCACGCTGAACAGCATGAATGATCTGGCAGTAGTACTCGAGAATCAAGGTAAATATAAAGAGGCAGAGATAATGCATCGAGAGGAATTAGAGCTGTGCCAGAAAATACGTGGGAAAGAGCATCCATCTACGCTGGGCAGTATGAATAATCTGGCGTTAGTACTCGGGGAACAAGGTAAATATGAAGAGGCAGAGATAATGCATCGAGAGGAATTAGAGCTGTGCCAGAAAATATGTGGGAAAGAGCATCCATCTACGCTGAGCAGTATGAATAATCTAGCGTCAGTACTCAACTACCAAGACAAATATGAAGAGGCAGAGATAATGTTCCGACGGACGTTAGAACTGAGAGAGATGATACTGGGAAAAGAGCATCCATCTACGCTAAGCAGTATGAATAATCTGGCACTAGTACTCAGGAATCAAGGCAAATATGAAGAGGCAGAGATAATGCATCGACGGACTTTAGAGCTATCTCAGACGATACTGGGAAAAGAGCATCCATCTACGCTGGACAGTATGAATAATCTGGCAATAGCACTCGAGAACCAAGGCAAATATGAAGAGGCAGAGATAATGCATCGAGAGGAATTAGAGCTGTGCCAGAAAATACGTGGGAAAAAGCATCCATCTACGCTGAGCAGTATGAATAATCTGGCAATAGTACTCGAGAGTCAAGGCAAATATGAAGAAGCAGAGATGATGCTTCGACAGACACTAAAACTGAAAGAGACGGTGTTAGGAAATGAGCATCCATCCACACTGAGGAGTATAGGCAATCTGGCCTCAATACTCGACGATCAAGGCAAGCACGAAGAGGCAGAGGCAGTACGTCAACGGAAATTGCCATCGAACGAGGATTGCCCAGATTGAACGACTCGCTACATCACAACTGGAAAGAAGCTCCCTGTCGGAGTGAATAGCGTCAATCGTGTCCATCAGCAACTTGACCGATTTACTCAGATGATCAAAAACGGCATTTGTGCAGCCAGCGCGTGAAGGTTCCCACTTTCGGTCATCACAACCAGAAGAGCTGTGAAAAAGATCAAAGCGACGCAAGCGGGTGACTAAGGCCTGCTCAAACGCGAAGGATTATCAACCGGGAGCAAGGGCAATTGCCATGTAGAGCGCTTGCGCCGGTGAGACAAGGATTTAGGGCTGGCTGAAAAGCACACGAAGAACACCAGAAAGTACCGAGAGTGACGTCAGAAGGGGCAAAGATGGTCTAATGAGACTGGAAGAGATCAGGCAAGAACGGAAAGAATGAATTGGCGAAAAAGCGATGTCCAAAGGCGGGGTCCGCCACAAGATTTGCGCAGTATCAGCTCAATAACTACAGTTCCAGCTTACAAAGGGCTTTCAAAAATGGGCCTGGCATCCAGTATCGGCAGCTTGCTAGAATTGTGTAAGAAACTTCCCATGCTTGCGGCCGTCATCGGCGACGAAAGTGATGCCTGGCTCTGGGCTCGTCTGCCTAAGCTAGCGAGATCGACCTTTTACGCACAAATCCTTCAGAATATCCCCGATAGCATCACTCTAGCCACTAGGTTCAGTGGCTAGGATTGCGGGCATGGGGCATCGAGGTGGAATGGGTTGCCTGCGTTGGAGAGTTACTGTCCAAAGCACTTAGCTCGACGCTTATGGAGGAGTTCAACTTTCCAGGCTGCAATATAAGTCTTTAGATTCGGGATCTCACAAGAACAAGTTGCCAGGAGCCAGCAACCTGCCTTAACTAGATTGTGCGAGCCCAGGGCGGCCAGAAGAGGGAAGGACAGTCACTAAGAGCGGCGCTCCAAGCTCTTCCTTCCGAGAGCCCCTTCTTTATGCAACCATGGTTACCCAATCTCAAACTAGATCCTCCCACAGACCCGATCATAACCTCAATCCTTTATTCAAATATGCCACCACGAACCCGCGACCGCCAGCCCATCATCCCTCGATCAGGTCAGGACGCTCCGAGCCCATCATTCCACCGTAATTATGGCCTAGTCGCGTCAACACTTCAGTCATCCGGAGCAGCGGCCGCGGCCCAAACTAACAGAGAAGCCGACCCGACTAGCACCCGTTGCGCTTTTCCATCGGCGCCGTGGGATGACCTCTATACTCTGCTCCGTCATGGCTGACGAGCACGGTAGATGACGAGGCCGAAGAGGGTTTGATGAACGTCTGGCGTGGGACACAGTTGGCGCAGCTGCCTGTCGTGATGCCCAAGTCAAAGGTCGGGCAAGGCTGGTTGTAGAGCGGGGCGATGCCGCGGGTGGCGGGGAGGCGGGGAGGCGACTGAGAGTCGTGGGGCCGCGACTGGGGTAGCTACGTGTAGGAGTGTTGCAGGCGGTTGTGCGGTGGATTTCGTGGGCGACGAATGGCGTCTCTGAATTGCATGCTTGTCAGTCAAGGCGTACCACGGACGATAATTGGCTAACGGAGTAGGGAGGATGGCGGAAGGTTGCAACCTATTAGCTTCATCTCTGTCATCGATTTTGCTACATCTCTCCACCAATTCGAGGACCTGTTTCTTCACCTCCAGTCCCCAGCAAAGCACACCACATTGAACACCTGATTTACTGAATTCTCTCCCATATTGTAGCATTTCCCCGCCAAGCACACCACTTCCCCGGGCCACAGGTTCTCGAGACCTCGTTCCTCGTGCTGCTTCGGGTAGTTCATCGCCACGCCTTGCAAGTTGAGGCCTCGCCTAGGAAAGTAACATTTATGGCAGTCGTGAGGCTACTCAGTGTCGTCAACAACAGGAGCATCTTGGTATTTATCATTCCATTCAGTGGGCAGTGATGGTGGTGGTTCTGCGCTAATGTCGTTGATGTCATAGTTGCAGTAGTAGTCGTCTGCTGGAGCTTTGGGCTTGAGTATTCTATCGGGAAAGGTGCGTCCGGGTCCAAGCTCTAAGTAGAAAGGCGGAGCTGTGGAATTTTATCCGTCATGGTGGGCGATGGACAATGGCGAACAGAGAGAGGATGACTGGGGAAATACATTACCTCTCTTGAAATTAGTTTGGGACAGTCTGAGCTAAAGCATACCATGACCTGCAGCCCACTCTCCCCGGGTATCTTTTCTTCATTGTCTGGGGCATTCCTGTTTTAGGCACTCCTCCGCCACGGACGGACCTTTGGAGCGAAGTTAGTTATCTGCTACGAACATAATGGAGGGGTGATCGACGAACTGTCAATGCGCATATCTCGCTTTTCTAGCTGTGTGACTGCTTCGTTGATGTCAAAATCCTCTGATTCGGAATCTAGAGAAGGCTCGGGCTCATCTTCGTCCTGAGAGACGAGCTCACGAGCAACGATCTCATCTTCCTCCTCAGAGACGCTCTCATCCACATGAGCATGTTCAGGGTTGTCGACGGGTGACATATCGATTGCTTCCCTGTCGCCCACTACACGGGCTTTCTCAGGAAGGAGACAGGGCTGAAAATCGTTACGCCCTCCGGCAGCTTCTCAGAATTTTCACCTGAGACGGTGATATTGACAAGGCCCTTCTCGCCAAGGAGTAGCTATATATTGCCGGTAGGTTCATCATCATCTACCTAGACTGTCGAGTTCTTGTGCGGGAAGAACTAGCTCGTGACGTTTTGAAGAGGTATACTTAGTCTTCTTTTTGTTGCATTAGAGCGTGAAGAACAAGACAAACAGCTTGCTTGTTTGGGATCGGCTAAAGTCAGAGCGGCCTGGCACATCGCCTTCAGAAGGGTTTGGAGAAGATGGCTGCGGAAGGTAAACTGGAGCGAAAATTTCTATACCCTTCGGTAGACCTATGGCGACAGTGGCGGGGACAAGAACGCCTATGAGCCCCCTCTTGTCTAGTCAAGACCTAGACCGTCAGCTGTTTGGACATCTGGTACGGCAAGGCCTTGATCAATAGGAACTGGAGAAGACGGTGTCACTCTGCATCTTTGGTGTTGGAAGCATTGACTGCAATCGAGGGTGATGAGACATTGCTATGAAGTCTCCAAAGGTATGGTGGAGCACTCCCGGCAAAGAACACAAGCCCAAGATTGTAAAGAGGGGAAAATGCGACCCTTTTGACAGCGGTGCCTTTATTGAATCTTGGAAAATGGAAAAGCCGCACGCAAATTTCAGAGAACCCGGCGGGGGAAGAAGAGAAACACTTTAGTGGAGGACTTGCTTACCCATATACCTTACAGGCGGCAGAGGGGGGTAAGTGAGCGCGGACATAAACCTTTAAGGATGTTAGTAAGTAGCTGGGCAGCTAATAACATCTCATCTCGACACCTTGTTGCCTTCGTGGCACGCATAGAAGGAAAATCGACCATAAAAAGATTCAAATTGTAGGATGTGAGACCGGGGACGCAAGAAAAGGGTGTGAAAAAGCCCTCTTGAAGATGAATAGATATGCAGTGCTAAGCCGAATCGGTGAGACCTTACATATCCACGGTTGTAGCGAAGTAATGCAAATGAATCTCCTGCCCAACCACGCCGTCGCTATGATCAAAGTCAAGCAGAAGGAAGATTCTCATTATTGCACTCTTCGGTTCCATCTCTGGTGCCGCGTTCGGGACAAAATATTACCCTGCATTTACTCATTCAATTCGTCACTGTCCCATTCGTCCTCTTGATCTCGTTGCGCAAGCTCCAAGAATCTTTCCAAACCCATGGCACGAAGCGGGGCAGGCTGCTGTGCAGCTCCGCGGCCTTGCCCAGGCGCAGGACCTGCACGAATGACTTCTTCATGCTCCACATCCTCTTCATCATGCTCTTCGAGGTGATCGCGCGCCTCTTCCTGTATCCGGGCTCTTAAGTCTTGACGGCCGTGGGCGAAGCCGGGATTTCTTGGTAGATTCGCTGGACCAGCTTGTGGCTGTCGTCGTCCTTGTACAGGTTGCCGAACGGCTCGACGTCCTCGGGGTGCTCGATGAGGTGGTATAGGTGCTGGAGGAGGGACAGCACGTGGAATATTGTGGAAAATGCGTCGATTAGCTGCACCTCCTGCTCGAGCAAAATTGACAATCTCGATCCGCACGTCTCGACCTTGCGCCGGCCTTTGGTCTGGCGCTGGTTCCTCATCACTGCTGTCATCCTCTTCGTCCGAGAAGTGAATGAAATCACCATCTCCGTCAAAATCTTCGAAATTTTCGTCATCATCCAAGTCAAAAGAAATACTAGAATCGTCGCCCGAGTCCTCATCTTCCCAATTGGCACCTCCTGCATAGCCGATGCCGAGCCCGGCTTGATCCCCATCCCCTCCTTCCAATTCCCATAAACGCATGTAGCAACTGCTTTTGAGATCGTTGAAGTGTCTATACGGATTGTCTGGCATAAGATACGCACTACACAAGTAGCAAAAGTGTGTATTGCACTTGAAGCAGATCATATGGTTACAACCCATGGTCTTTTGTGCAGGCACTGAGCAAGTCGGGCATGCTGTTGTATACATCCTCAGGTACTCAAGAGACGCCTTTTCCTCCTCATTTAGGTCGTGCTGTCTTCTTGGGTTGCAGACAGCCAACTCCCCGTGCCAGCCTTTCTTACAGACGGCGCAAAACGCAAAGCTGCAGTCTTCACAAATGCAAAGCCGCTCCGACATGGGAATGTCTTCCGGTCGCGACTTCTTAGACTTCTTCTTTGCCGCTTCTGCAGGGTCTTCGACTTCCGAGTCCGAAGTGGCTTCCTCTGTGTGATTCAAAGGATCGATTGGTTTTGGGTGCTTCTTTGATCGAGCTGCACCTTGGCACCATTGCCTTGGACAATAAATCGTGTTTTTATCCGACTCAAGGCGCTTCTTATGTTTCAATCTAACGTAACGTTGTACAAGCTCTTGTTCGATGGGGATTTGCAGCAGCTCGCTAGGGTTGAGTGATCGATCAACCTTCTTTCGCTTCGAGACAGGCGCTGAGGGTGTCTGCCCATCTTCCGGCGGTACTTGTCCGATCTCTTTTCCACAATTTGGAGCAAGGCATTTGACATTGTCAACATCTCCTTCGTTGATGCAGTTGTTGTAGAAGTCTTGAAGACAAGGGACGCAGAAGACGTGAGAGCATAACAGCAGGCGATGACAATGCACGCCTTTCTTCGGCTCCAAACATACGCCACAGTTGAAGGTCTCTCTCTCGAAGAGCTCCCGCTTGGTCTTGAGGTCGAAGTCGAGAAGAGCCAGTTTCATGTCGCTGGAAAGACTAACATCACATTGTAGATCTCCAGCGAGATTAAACCCATTCTCTGCAAGTTGTCGTAAATGATCAATGTATGTGAAGACGACCTGATATTTACCCAGCTCTTGCCATAGCCTCAGACCATCAACCTTCATGTTTTCCAGCTTTGTCTTCGGAATCCATGGTGGTGAAGTCGAAAGCTCGAACTCGGGAGGTTTAGTAGGCGGGTATCCTTCTGGCAGGTGGATGTGCAGGATGAGTGGCGGAAGGTGCGCAAGGCTATGAACATCTTCGGCGGCGTCCACGTTAGTCTGCACAGCTTTATGTTTGGTCCCAGCGACAGCATCGATATCCTCGTCGGTTTCTACCGAAGTTGGTGGCGTTGGGAGTACTGGAAGGCCAGTTTCGGCTGATTGATGGAAACGGATCTTCAACGGAGGGGACGGTGACACTGCAACACTGAGTGTAGCATCGTAAGGAGACTTTGGGTCAAGAATGAGCTCAGGGAAGATTGCCGCGATCGATGAAAGTTCTATTGTTCTCTCATCGTCCGCGGCACCTGGGTCATCTTCCATAGCTTAGGAGATCTATATTTGCAACAAAAAGTTGAGACTACAAAGGTCCCAACTACATGAAGCGAGCTCTCTAACGGATTCTTCTAAAGTTAGTGAATGACTGCTGCCGAGGCAGTAAAACTGCGAATGTGTATTAGCAATAGGCTGAGGAATACAGATTCTCGAAAATGATAGAAGGCGATAAACTGCCGCGTGCGGAGAAGCCCAGTCACAATCCTGGACTGCATCTGCGCCTCCTGGTTTGAGTATGCCTCATTCAGATAGCTTTTGAAATGGAGGACTCTCCCGTCGCATCGTTGTCTCTAACACACGTGCATTATGTGAGTCACACACAGTGGATTGGATTTCATGCAGGCCTACGGACTAATGACACTCGCAGAACCCACATGATCCGATTTCCTACCTGTCGGCCTGGTTGGCTCTTGTTCCACAGGCACTCTGTGTCATTTATGTGACGTTGATATGGGCATCGAGAGAAGTCGAGATCCTTCTCATGTTCGCCGGTCAGATGGGTTGTGAAGTCCTGAACTTTCTGCTCAAGAGATTGATCAAAGAAGAACGGCCACCCCGTATAGCTTAATATCTACAATCCCTGTGTCTGGCCTCTAAGCTGACAGTCTACAGGAATGTACGGCCAGGGCTATGGCATGCCGTCCTCCCACGCGCAATTCGTCACCTTTTTCTCCCTCTATCTCAGCTTCTTCTTGCTTCTTCGTCACAAACCCGCTCCCTCGAGTACGCATACTCCAACATCGTTACCTGAACGCCAGGCCTTATCAATCGTGGCCTGCATATGCGCTGGACTTGTGGCCACTAGCCGTATATACCTGAACTATCATACCCCGAAACAGGTCCTAGTTGGATGTACGGCTGGCGCTGTGATCGCTGCAGCCTGGTTTTTGGTCACAACAATCCTGAGACGATATGGCTGGATAGATTGGGCTCTGGACATTCCCCTAGCGAGGTCCTTGAGGATGAGAGACTTGGTAGTCACAGAAGATCTCGCCGATGCCGGTTGGGGCCGTTGGGAGTCGAGGCGGAAAGCTAGACGCAGCAAAGAGAATGGTGCACCAAGGAAGAATCGGTGATATTGGTGGCTGTCACACAAAATTGGCGGGCGCTGATTCTAACCCCTAGTTCAGTGGCTTCATTTTCGCTCTCATACCTCCCCCTTCACACCAACGTCCACCCGGAATACCCTCGCAAGAACTGGACCTTTCCCCACAGGATTGATCAACCCTCCAGTGGTGGTTACGTACAAACATGTGTTATCCTTCTCTGTCCTTCCAAAAGCCGCCGCAGTGGGACCAGCAGTTTCAGCAGACTCCCAACTTCCTACCACCATGAACCGGTCTACAGCCAGCACAGCATCGTTGAGCCCAATTCCTGGGAATCTGAGGACTGTCTGTTGTGGATTCGTGGTGACATAAGCATTCCCTTTCTCATCAAACGCCAAATCATCGCCTGCGATCCCCTGTGCCATTACCGTCAGACTACTTCTGACATAGTTACCTGTGGATTTCTCAACTTGAGCGCGGATGAGAATAGCCCGATCTGAGGAAGTCACAAAGATGTGACCGCGATGATATTGAACGCCATTCGCACCTGGCCACGGCGGTCTATCTGTGACTTTCCCCAGCAAGGGATCCTCCAGCCAAGTTTCAACCTCACCAGTGTTCACATCATAACTGATCAATTGCCCCAGCAGCGAATCTGCTACGACCAGTTTTGAAGATCCTGGGATGAATGTTGCGCCGTTCAGCCACCTCGCCCAAGGCACATCTGCAACCTTGTCCACTGTGACCGTACCTTCTCGATCGAATCGCTCCATGTCGACCTTGAAGACCGCCCAGCTTCCGCTTTTGCCGTGCTTGCCGGAGAATGTGTAGAAGTGATCCTTTTTAATAGGATCCTCGATAATCGCTTCAGCCATCATCCCGTTTCCGTAGTCTCCAGCCTCTTTCTCCTCTGCAACAGTTCCCTCTGGTACAAAGGCATGGATCTTCTTCACAGTGGACTGTGGATCCTCAGCATTCGGGTCGAGAAAGAAAATCTCGCCAGCAAGCATGCTTGAGACGAGTAAGGTGCCATTTGATCGAACGGCGATGTTCTCCAGAAAAGTGCCAACAGGAAATGTAGCAATTGTCTTCCAGGGGAGGTGAGCTAGTGTGCCATCAACGTGAACCGGGTAGGTCGCCATTCGCTCTGGATTTGGTTCTTTTCTTCCGCACCACAATATTTGTCATTGGCAATTTCGACACTGAACTTAGCATTGAGAGGATTTATAGTCAGACTTCGTAGAATATCTATATCGTAGCTGTTGGTCATCGTCCGAAGCCTTCTCCGCGACTTGATTCCATTTCGGGAAATTACTCTCGCCCGCACTTGGCAATGGGCTTCCGTTTACTAACCACACCCACCAGTCGTGGTCAACATAGTACTCGCCTCAAACCATTTTCGCATATTTCAAGTGCGAAGTTTCCGTGCGCTGACGAAATACCCAGTTGATTATCGTAATCTTGTGCCGTGGAACCGACAAAGTGGCAATTGAATAAGCAGGGGTGAGGATATATCTCTCAGCAATGGGCATCGCCTTATGCCACCATCCTTATCCAACACTTCCCATTCACAATGGCACATCAAATGCAAGAAGCAATTGTCCACGCCGGCCCGCGCGTGGAGATCATCACCTCCCCAATACCGAAACCAGGACCAGGTCAGTTGCTTATCAAAACACACTACGCAGCATCAAACCCAAAAGACTGGAAACGACCAACGTTAGCAGGGCAGCCACCCATGAACCAAGGCGATGACGTCGCTGGTACGGTCCATGAGCTTGGATCAAATACCCACGGCTTCTCAGTTGGCGATCGCATAGCAGCACTTCACTGCCCAGGAGCGCTTTTTGGCACATATGCAGAGTTCTGCATTGTGGAGGCATGGGCTGCGTGGCATGTGCCAGACACAATGAGCATGGCGGAAGCTGCCACAATTCCGCTAGCCGCGGTGACCGCAGGAGTTGCGCTCTGGCGTGAGCTGTCAGCTCCTTGGCCCTGGACGGCTGGGCCACGTGAGCCGATCGTGATCTATGGAGCAAGCTCTGCAGTAGGTGCCTTTGGAGTGAAGTTGGCAAAAATGGCAGGGTTGAGCCCCGTGATTGCGATCGCGGGTGGTGGTCGCGGATATGTGGAGAAATTGTTGGACTCGGAAACTGGCGATCGAGTCGTTGACTATAGGAACGGAGAAGAGGCCACAGTCGAAGCTATCAAAGCTACACTCAATGGACGAAGCATAAAATTGGGAATCGATGCCATCTCCACAACCAGTAGCGAAAGGATATTGGGAAAGGTCCTCAATCCAGCATCAGGCACGGCGAAAATCGCAACAGTCCTTCCTCTAAACCCAGCGGATGATGTTGAGGGTATCATAAGATCCTTCACCATGTCAACACTTGTTTTCGGCGATGCGAAGCAAGCCAACGTTGGCACGAATGCGAATCGATGGCTTGGGGCGATCATCGTGAAACTAATCGAGATGGCTGTCAATGATGGCTCACTGAAAGGTCACCCATACGAGATAGTTGAAGGTGGCATCAACGGGATAGAGATTGGACTACTAAGGCTACAGAAAGGCTCCTCTGCTGTCAAATTTGTGTATGAATTCTAAATAGACGAGAGAGTGGTACAATATTGGAGGTGAAAGTAATAATTGCGAGTACATGGATTATGCCAAGCTGGTCATAGAGAGGGTCACGTGCTCATTGCATCGTTTTCAGCGGCTTTCTTGCCGCTCAAAGCGTGTCCCGATGTAATGTCCTAGGACCTAGAGTATTAACTAGTCGTGCTCTGTGTGTAAAAGGGCCGCAAAGTAGTTGCGTCTTTGAACAAGCGTCGTTCAGAAGAATGTGTCACGCGCGCGCTCAACCCACAACTCATCGCGCTAAGTCAAACTTCCACTCTCCTGGGCTCTAACCACCATGAACAGACCTTGAAATTCCGTTCAGTGTCACCCTCGATTGGCCTCTGAATGGCTGTCATGGCGGGCCTAGATGAGCAAGATATTGGCCGACAGCTCATCGTGAAAGCGGATGAGGTTGATCAAATTGGGACTGCCATATCGTCACCTAGCAGGCAACTTCCACTGAGCGCACTTCGTACGATTGATGGGCCAAGTTCCGCTGTCGCATCATCTACTCAGATCAAGGATAACGCAAAACAAGCAATCCGCCCACAACTACGAAGAGATGGCATAGCGCCACCTCCGCCTTCTCAACCGCCTCCACCCGCACCACAGCCTTCATTTGATCCAGGCAATCCTACCGACTCTTTGAGCTTACCACAGCTGAAGCAGCTAGTCAACCAGTTTCCCAAAGTCGAGCAGCGAGCATATGCATTTCAATTCGCCGATGCTCAGTCCTTTGAAGAGGAGGTTGAGGAATGGTTCCAGTACGCCGAGGAGGATCGACGTTTGCTACTCAGCTCAAGAGATAGTTTCGAAGCACGATGGAAAATCTTCTGCGAGAATGAACGAAACTCCTCCAGCCATTTCAAGCAAGCTTGGGGTATCGACGAACCATCATGGCTCGAGGTCGATCAACGGATCCGGGAGCAATTTCTACTCCTGTTATCGCACAAGCTAGTTGATACAGATGTTCAAGTGCGAAACATGGCCCTTGAGAGTATTGTGTATATTCTCTGCGGAACATGGGGCCTCACGGCAGGTTTGGAAGGCAGCGATGCCCAAAATTCTCAACTGGCCTGGGAGAGGAACCCTCATGATGCGCATCGCACTGCGCAGGTTGAGTGGATGCACAGAGGAGTGGACCTCATATCAAATAGCCCCGCGCTTCAGGACCTACATGCTTGTACGATTCGAGCGTTTGAGAGCAGCGAGTGAGATGAACAGCGCTCCTAGAGAACTTCTACTGACTATGGCAGAATGGGTGATGATCACCCGAATGAAGCAGCGCCCACCGATGATAACGACATCTCGACCGAAAAATCGTGGGAGCTTTTGCTGTTGCTCACATCATGGTATTTGATCTTCGAGTCTACCAGAGCCCGGAAAAGCTCCGACATGGACTATACAACTCCCCGCCCACCGTGTAAGTTCTTTCTTAACGCCGTGTGACCATGAGATTGATGGCCTACAGTCGACCTGAAGCCTAGTTTCCTTGTTGCAATCGTACAAGTCATTGCACGAGTACGGTGGCAGGATTCTTCAAATCTACCATTGATTCGAGTAAGTCTGTGCGCTCCGTCTCCGTACGATTGAACGCTGATGTTCCAAAGGTCCTGCATCTATTCTGGAAGGCTCTTCTTCTAGCGTTTGGTAACACGGGAAAGGACTTGGAACAAGCTAAAAGACTCTTAGGAGTTGAGCCCTCCTCCGCCAAAACTTCCCATCCTGTCCTTACAGCTTCACCGTTGGATTATCACCTCTTCCGTCAAGAGATCACTTCAAAGTATCCAGCGTATAATCCTCCCCTTCCACTCATTCCTCTCGAATTGGAGCACAAATCGATGTTGCCACCTGTTTCGAATCAACCAAACAGGTCACACGGCTCAAGTGGCCCTGTGACAGGCTTTGGCGTGCCAGAAGCAAACACCAGCACCTCCATCTTGCATCAACCTGTCCACATTGCGACACCCGCTCCATCACCGCCGCCATCACCAGTAGGCCCAGGTGGCAAGGCTGGCAAAAAGCAAAATTATCAGACGAACCAAAATTTCCCCTTTATGTATCCGCCTTTAGATGACACTAGCAACAATATTGGCGGCAAAGGCAGCACGGAAATGCAGGACCTTATGGTTGGCAAGAAATGGGAGGGTAGTGACATACCAGCCTCGATCATTGAAGCCGGCCAGCTGTTCGCTAGTCGAATGAGGATGACCAGAGCGATGCGACAATTGTGGGAGGAACGAGAACTGTTCCTCAAGTACGAAAGAGGCTGGAGCGGAACTAAGATCCCAAATTCATCTCTCGAATTAGATGAAGATGCTACACACTCGGCCTCAGAGGCAGAGTGCAGTGGCGAAGAAGACAGGGATCATATACCGCATAGTGAAGAATTTGGCCCCCTGAAAGTTGTGGAGGATTTTTATGTGAGCATCCTCGTCCGTAAAATCTACATGAGGGCGCTAACTAAGTTCAATGCAGCACCATGCCATGCCAGACCTTCAGTCTCTCGTCATCGTAATGATGAAGACAATGGTAAAGAACGTCCAAGACATAGCGATACAAAACGGCAGCTTGCATGAAAATGGGCAGTCGGGCGCCCTTCCACGAAGCAAGTCAAGCGCCAATGTCAGTCAAGCGCAGACTCTGCCTATCCCTCCTGCACCCCCACAAGTTGCGGACCTGACTCCGGAGGATCTTGATGCTATCCGGCGGCGCGAGATCAGCCAGAAGGCAATATCAGGCGCTATCTTCATCCTACTGAAATGGCTAAAGTTGTCGCATATCCTGCAATTCGAATACTTCTCTCAGCTTTTACTGGACTCGAATTACATACCAATTGCGCTCAAGTATTTCGCGCATCAAAACCTCGAAGACATGGTCGCTATCAAATACGATCGAGAAGACTTGGGATACTTTCACTTCTGCCACCTCAACTCTGACCACCCACCGCTCTCTCCTACCTCGCCACAACCCGCCTCCGAGCCATCAAGCGCAGACGAGGCGGCACCACCACCCATCCAGCGGCACCGGCGCTCACCTACGTTGCGCACTAACTCTGACATTCGGCAGATGGCTTCAACTGAACAGATTGGTGGCACTGCTGCAGACGGGAACTCGGCAGCGCAAGCTTCGCAACAGCCACATCCATCGGTCGACGAACTTGGAAATCCCCTTGCCCCGCTCCCTTCTTCACCAATCACCGACTTCTCCTTCCGCCAATTCCAGACGTCAATACATTTACTCCGCATATTGCAGAAGATTACCCGCTCGAAAGCTCATCGCATCCTCCTCCTCGTTCAGTACAAGTCGTCCCAAGTCCTGCGCCGCATACTACGCGTGCCAGACGAGACACTCCGTATGTACGTGCTCAAGCTGTTCAAGAGTCAGGTACCGTACTGTGGCCGAAAGTGGCGACAAAGCAACATGCGAGTTATTACGGCCATCTACCTGCACTGTCAACCAGAGCTACGCGACGAATGGCTGGCAGGTATGCACGACAGCAATGTTGAAGGTGAAGTCGATGATGCTGTTCCCCTAGAATGGGCACTTCGGGGCTTGACGTATTGGTGGCAGAAGCGAGTCTACGGCGATGTCATGAAGATCCGAAGCAGGGAGGGAGGAGAGGAGGGCGGACAGGAGATCGAAGACGATGAAAGGGATTTTTTCCAGCGTGAGCTGGACAACATGGGCTGGGGCTTTGCTAATTTGGGTGTGGGAGAGGACGTGGCCTTTGGAGAGGAGGCTCCCGGAGCGAACGGAACTGGCGGTGAGCAGTGGGAGCAAGGTGGGCCGTTGAACATGGAAGGGTGGTGAAGTGGTTTGGTGGTCAGTAACTTCCATCAGTCAGTGAGATAGGCGGGCCACTGACCAAGTTCTCCTCCATTCAGAAGCACACAGCTTGCACTTCTCAGCTTCAAGGAGTTCCTGTGCCTTGTTCTGAGTGTCAAGGGACAAGACAGAAGTTAATGAGCGACCCAGCTTGAACAAACATGCCCTCCGATTGTGACAGCTGAAGTAGCAACCGAGTGAAAGAGTATTAGTTAACTCTTCCAGCCTTTCTTTGCCTACCACCCCATCCGCTGGTAAGACCCTTGAAGCAACGGCGAGCTCTCGGTTGCGGCACTTATGGCGTCTTCCCCGCCTTCCCTAACAACGGCAATAAGCAATTGTCTATGGTGAATTCATATGGCGAAGAGTAGCGCCTGTCTCCACCCATTGACCACAAAGGGCAGACATCGCTAGCCAACGATCATGTACCGATCATACGGACATCCTTCCTTTTCCCTTCTCTACAGATGGTGCTTTCGCTCTTTGGTCTGACTTTGAAATCTTTGCATACTTGGACTCTACAATGATCTTTTGACCGTACAGTAATTCGCTGTCGACTTGTGTCTATCCTATTTTACACGAGTTCCCTCAAGGGCCACCTTCATATATGAAAGCCGCATTTGTTAAAGCAAAAGAGGCCATGCAGACCTTTATAAGCGTGTGAAACCGAACAGGGCCCTAGCGTAATCCTGAGGCCTGGGTCAATTGTTATGCAAAGAGGAATTGGTGTTCAGTCATTAAATCGGGTATGCCTTTCATTTGAAAGGCCCAACAGCACCTTGTCGTAATTTGACCGAGTCATCATGAATGTGCCTCGAGCGCGGAGGTAAGTTGCTGTGAACGCCTTTATTATGCTCTTACCTCCTTTCATGACACTCTGCCTTTCCGGATTGGTGTTCGACCATCGGCTCGCTGGCGATGTTTCTGGGATACGCGGGCATGATTCTGCAAACGGGGGAAGTAGTTGGCGAGTGGTTCGGGGCCTTGTCGAATTCTAAGATAACCCTGGTCATCGTATAACCTCGTTCGGACGACTCCAGTCGCCCTCCTATACTCCACAGAATCAACATCAAACAACGCAAGCTCCTCGTGACCTGCTGCTTCATCAAAAGGCATGTTGAATGCGCTTGTATGGCGCTGTTGATTTTCGTCGCTCACAGAGTCGTGGCCTCTTTCAGAGCCGTCCTGTTGGAAGTTGAGGCTGGCAGGCAAAACCCCGGAGCACTGGTCGATTGGTATGTTGTTGTAAGCTAGTACAGCATTCATTGATGCCTGACACCTGATGGCATTGAGGGGGGCTGCAGAGGTATCTCCGACTGTTCCGAGCGTGAATGTATGCAACACAAGTGACTCCGGCATACTCAGACGCGAGTAGATCTCGTTGTTGAACATATTCGAGGGGATCTCGTGCCTTTCGAGTGCAAATCTTAATGTCTGAGATTCGTTCTTTTTCATATGGGCCCAACTGCAGAGCGACCAGTTGTACTGGTAGGAAGCTGGGAGGAGGTCACGATGGCGAAGTAGTGAACGAACCATAGTGCTGAAAGACCAATTTGCTACCTTCTCATTCTGAACCTGGTGCGAGTGGGAAATCTTGTGTTTGTTCCAGGCTCTTAATGTGTCGGAGCAGTCTATGCAGCAGGGACAGCCCCAGGCTTTCTTCGCGATCTCGATACAGCATCGCGATAGGAATGCCTTGCAATGATCGGAAAGAGATGAATCTGCCGTATTGCAGCAATCAGAGCATGTGCCGCCATGGATGGAAAGGTGGTGTTGGTGAAGCTCGCCTAGTTTTTCAAATATTTGGTATTGGCAAAGCGGACATTTCCAATAGCCCGTGCTCTCACATCCGGTACGCTGATGCTTTCCAAGGCCCGCGGGGAGCGCGTACGATTGATTACAAGCCATACAAATGTTCCACTTGGCAGATGCGGCCAGGCCGTCTGGTTTTGGTAAATTGTAACCGTTGAGGGCATTTCCACTAGGTCCTGCGTTCGCTCCGGAATGGTAGTACATGTTCGATGTCGTGTGAGGCAGGGTGTCCTGTGCCCAACTCGTGGCAAAAGGTTGAGGTTGAGAGTCTGTCACAAGTGATAGTTGGTCTGGTGTAGAAGAAGCAACTATGCTCATCAGCTTCGATCCCACTTGGTCTTAGATTCTTCTTCCTTACAGTCGTAACAGTGATGCTTTATCAATTGCAGGATTTCTTCTTGCGGCAACGTCTTAACAGTCTCATACAGACACAAGATCTCAGCAGCCGAGAGCGTAGCGCCGATTTTGCGAAAGATCTGAGCTGGGCCCTGCTCGGAAGTGGTTGAAGGATTATGAAAGCCAGAAAAATTGTGGATAGTGGTGAAAGAATCGTCATTCTCAGAGCCATAGGTCATGTCTGTATCACGGCCTTCCTAGAAATTATCTAAGCGGACGGTTCAAGGATGGAATGCCACGCTGGACAGGTTGGCGGCGGAGTTGCTGGACACGGAAAGATCACACAAAGGACTGAGAAGGAACGCGAGAAATGTAGAGTCCCAAAGCAGTGTGGACTTTGGAGCCATAGTCAAGCACGAATAAGGGGAGGGGAATCTTCAAAGTTACAGATGGTAGCTAGAAACCGAAATGAGGGGCTTATCATCCGAACTACTTCGCAAACTCCCTCCGTCGCTTCTGTGGCTCCGGAATGCTGGCACTCTTGCAAAGCGAGGGCCATAGTGCTGGGTTGTGGCTTTTGTTCGGTTTCCAATTTCCAAGGTACTGGGACTCCCAGCTTCCATTAGCGTTCGCGCGGAAGTGTTATAAAGTCCCGCGAGCAAACAAGAGTGGGTCGCAAGCCCACCAGCCTACTCTACAGATTCAGATTCGTGGGGCTTCTGACATAAATGATAAGGACCAGCAGAAGTTCCTGCAGGGAATTGTTCTTGGAATTCAGCCTGCTTAGACCAACAATTAGTCTTTCCCCTGAGGCCCACCGACCCGGTTGGCGGGCCCACAGCCCCGGGTCGGCGGCCTTTCTTCGTATGTACAAAGCTGAAATTTCGATTTCCAGATTCAATGTGATAGTTGTTGATTTTGGCTAGCACCCATCAAGAGGAAACATGCAAAGCGCGGCATATTTGCACTACGAGACTTTGCTTGTCTCAATTAGTTCGCAATGAAAGAGAGATCCTTTCGTTGCAGTCTTTGAAACCCCCGCAGGCCCCAACCCCAGCTAGCCCTGCAGGAACGAGCCCTAACAAAGACTGGCATATTCCAAATTCGTCACATCTGAACATGATCTGGAGCACGATCGTGACTAACCTTGCTAGTGTCGACTGCACAACACTTAAAAGAGATGCATGGTGGACCCCGAACAAAGTGGGTGTGGTGGGAAAAATCCCCCCCCTTCGTTCAGGTCCCGGCTCAGGCCTTGAGGACTCGGCCACGGCGTCTCATCCACCTCAGATCGTCCATTCGTTTCTGCCTGAAGGTTGACCTAGATTGGCACGATCTCTGCCTGCAACGTTCAAGAGGAAGGGAACCAGGTTAAAGCTCTCACCAGGGTCGCTCGGCCGCGTCAGTGTGATCCCAGTACCATCATTTCGACCGGCGGGATCTTGCCAACTGGCGTGCAGCACATCGTACTTTGTACTTGGCGCTAACATATAATTGATAGGCCCGCCCGAAGTTTTAGTACATCGATAGTGCAGTCGTCTGGGCCATTGCTGCTTCAATGTTTCGTTCAGGTGATGATCTGAAGATGGTAGATAATCAACAAAATTGACACTCTGGAGAGAAGATAGGTAGGACGGTGTCATGGAGCCTCATCGACTCGACAACGTCTTATTCTATGGTAATAATTTGGATGGGTCTCCAACATACTGCTGGTACAGTGCCCATCCACCGGTGTTAGGTGCAGCTGCGCTAGATAGGTCTCTGGGAGTGTGGACGAAATATGCACATGCACGTTGGACGACTAGCCATTGCCATAATGATCAATGAACACACGAGGAGCTTTGCGTCAAAGTACACGTCGCAAACATCAAATCACTTTGTTCAGCTTGCATGATAATTTTACCGTACAATCATCTACAAAAAGTGATTGGTCGATTTCCGTAATCACGTGACTGGCCCACCCACCTCGAATTTCGCTGAGCAATTACTCTGTCAATATACATCCCAGCCATGCCTAATAAAACGGGCTGA
>Ga0335072_10002360_pt1 | contig 29341 bp, 22 predicted proteins | sample Lox_Sample_21_FD_206725 | JGI IMG/M metagenome (GOLD analysis project Ga0335072, IMG submission 206725) | Soil microbial communities from Loxahatchee National Wildlife Refuge, Florida, United States - Lox_Sample_2.1 | ecosystem: Environmental > Terrestrial > Soil > Wetlands | place: USA... | reverse complement strand
TCCAATCAGCTACAGAGTCACCAGCTAGTTAGAGACAGTAGGCCTGATCGATCTGTGGATGCAAGTGCAAAACCCTAGTAGAATCTGTGGATTTCACCATTCATGGTGCATTCATAATTGATTTCCAAGCTTTAAGAGATCAACCCACCATGAATCGACTCATAGGCTCTCATCAAAGACCCTGCGGTGAAAGATAAGTGCAAGTTATCCTCTACTTACAAGCGCCAAGAAGCACGAAGTTTTGTGCGATTTCCCGATCCCCGTCTCCCCGATTGGCAAGGCGCGCGAGCGCAAAGCGGCATTTGCATTTACAAACGTCTGGTGTTTCAATCGTAAGCATTGAAACAGGGGTGCTCCACGGTGTGGGGCTGAGAAGATACCCTCGAACCCGATCCGGATAATACCGGCGTGGGAAGCTTTCTAAGCCGAGCTTTCGAAAGCCAGTTTGGCCAACTTCCTCCAGTCGCAGCGTCGTCGCTCTTGTTTCATGAAAGTAGGAACAAGTTATGCGCACGCACGCGTCGTTCTTTTGCAAACCTCGGCAGCATCCCAATCGTCGTGATGTGGTCGCCGGGCCCCGCCGCGTTTGCAGTGCTCGGATCTCCATACTCTTGGCTTGCATCCCGGGCTTTCTATTTTCACTCGGCGCTTTCGCGCAGACCACCCCGCCAGCGTCATCCCCACAAACAACGGCATCTGCTCAGCAAAGCCCGCAGGACTCATCGCAAAAGATGCCAGACCGCGTAACTACAACGGTGGTTGTGCATGGCGAGGTGAAAGACGACTACCTGTCCGACACGGGGTCGAATGCAAATTTGGATAACACTCCGATCTCAGAGACTCCGCTTTCTGTCGGCGAAGTGACCCGCGCGGTCTTGAACGACCAGATTTCTCGCCTGCTTTCCGACGTCATCAAGAACGATGCCTCCGTCGGCGAAGACTATGCGCCGGTGGGCTACTACGGCGATTACGAGATTCGCGGATTCCCCATCGACCTTGGCACGGGACTGCAGATCAACGGTATGGCCATTGCGGGCGAGCAGGATGTACCCCTCGAAAATAAGCAACGGGTGGAGATCATCAAAGGCATCGCCGGGCTGGAGAGCGGTGTTGCGTCGGCCGGCGGAGTGATTAACTACGCGACCAAAGAGCCCTATGCGGGCGTGCATCCTTCGATCGATCTCGCCACGGACCATCGCGGCTCGTCCTACGGTTCCACGGAGTTCCTTGTTCCCGGTGCGCATGGCAGTTCCGGTGTTCTGATCACCGCGGCGGCCGAAGACATTCGTACCTATGTTGAGGGCGCGAACGGCTGGCGCGGTATGGGCGCGGCCGACGGCAGATGGCAGCTCGGCTCGCGGACCATGCTGATGACCGACTTCGAATATCAGCACAAGGTGGAACGATCTGTAGCCGGATACCAGTTACTGGGCGGAACGGTTGTGCCGGCTCACACGTTTCCATCGGCAATGCTCGGTTTCCAATCGTGGTCGAAGCCGAATACCTTTGATACCTTCAACGCGGGTGCGCGCCTTCAACGCGATATCGCCGCCAACTGGAGTCTGCATCTCAGCGGATCCTACAGCCACTCGCTCATCGACGACAACGTGATCTGGCCCTATGGTGCAGCGCTCGATGCAAACGGAAATTCGCTCTGCCCGACCGCGCCGCTCTATTTCTTCTGCCCCGACGGCAGTTATGAAGTCTACGACTACCGCAGTCCCGGCGAATTGCGAATCGACGCTGTCGGCGAGGCCTTGCTGTTGGGTCACTTCACCACCGGGAGGGTCAGTCACGATGTGGTTGGCGGCGGTTCACTCTTCCATCGTTCCGTAGATCTTTCGCCGACAATTGTGTACACGCCGATCGGCGTTGAGAACATCTTCCAGCAGAATATCTCCTACACGCCCGAGAGCCCCTATCAGCAGGCTGGCCCAGCAACGCTCGCCGACTTCAATCACCAGGGCTCGGGCATTCTCCAGGAACGCGCGCATCTTCCGGGACGGATCGTCTTGCAGGCCGGTGGCCGGTTCGCAGACGTGACCGACTTCAATTACACGAATCCTCGTTCCCTCTGGCTGCCGCAATATGCGGTCACCTACGCACCAATTTCGAGCCTCACCCTCTACAGCAATTACGGCTCGCTTCTCTCGCTGGGACCCCAGGCTCCGTGGTGGGTCGATAACGCCAACGTGTTCCTGACTCCATTCATCACGAGGCAATCGGAGATTGGAGCGAAGTACGAACACGGGATTCTGTTGGCAGCCGACGTGTTCCGCATGCGCCAGCCGTTCTTCTATCCCAGGGTGATCGCAGGACCCGACGCGTTTTGCAATACAGGAAACCCAGGAGATCTCTGCTTTGAATCCGAGGGCCACGAGGTCCACGACGGCCTCGAATTGAACGCGCAGGGCAAAGCAGCACGTTGGATGCAGCTCAGTGCCTCGGCCACGGCCATGCAGGCTAAATCAAGCGACACGGGCACACCGGCTTTCGACAACCAGCAGGTCATCAACGTTCCGCGATTTCACTCCACCTTCTTTGCCGATCTGCTCGTGCCGCACGCACGTGGTCTCCGCCTGATGCCTGGCTGGAGTTATACCAGCCGCAAGGAAGCCACGCGCGATGATCTGGTGAGCGTCGGCGGCTACAACCTGTTCAACCTCGGCGCGCGTTACACACCCGGTGGAGAAAACGGACGCCTCACCTTCCGAATGTATGCCGACAACATTCTCGACAAGCGCTATTGGAAAGATACTGGCGCCAGCTACGGCGACACATTCATTCACCTCGGCGCTCCGACGACCGTCAGGCTCGCCGCTCATTACAGTTTCTAGCAGAGATTAACTGGCGGACTGCACGTGAACGAAACAACAAACGCGAACGGAGCGAAATCGCACGGGCTGGACGGCTCACTGGTCGAGCCCGATTGGGCACCGCTGACTCTCGATGAAGTGCAAGTCGTCTTAGCGAACTTCCCCGTAGCCGGTAAGCCAACAGCGATCGTATCGACGAGTCCACGGCCGTTTTCCGCCGCCAGCGTTATCGAAACTGATCGCGAACGGGTCTTCGTCAAGCGGCATGCGCGCACAGTTCGTGACGCGCAGGGTTTGATCGAAGAGCACTGCTTCATGGCTCATCTGCTGGCGAACGGGATCAACGTTCCCCGCGTCCTGCCGACCGTTTCCGGCACAAGTGCATTCGAAACCCGCGGCTCAACCTACGAAGTGCACGCGATTCCCACCGGTTGCGACCTCTATCAGGAAGCGATTTCGTGGACACCTTTCCAGTCAGTTGAGCACGCCCGCTCGGCTGGCCAGATGCTTGCACGGATGCACGTTGCTGCGGGGCACTACGACGCACCCGGCAGGAGCGTGCGACCGCTAGTCGCCAGCTTCAGCATCTTCAAATCCCAGAATCCAGATGCCGCGCTTGAAGCTTATCTCAAGGCTCGTCCCTCGCTGGACCATGATGCGCGGACGCGCCGAGATGGCGAGACCGCTCTCGAACTGCTGGAGCCCTTTTACGAGAAACTGAAGCCGCTCTTGCCTTCCTTGCCATCGCTCTGGACACACAACGATCTGCACGCGTCGAATCTTTTCTGGAGCGATGCGACGCCCCATGCGCGCGCGACATCTGTTTTTGATTTCGGCCTCGCCGATCGTACCAACCCTGTTTATGACATCGCACAGGCTATCGAACGCAACATCGTGGAGTGGCTTGAATTGGCCCGCGATCCAAATACCGGCGATCACGTGGCCGTACACCTCGATCACCTATGGGCGTTGCTTGACGGCTATAAGAGTGTTCGTCCGCTTAGTCCGGCCGAAGCGGCAGCCCTGATACCTATGGTCGCGCTCGGTCATGCAGAATTCGCTCTTACCGAGGCAGACTACTTCCTCGACGTACTGCATTCACCGGAGAAAGCCCGGGTAGCAACCTCGGACTACCTCGTCGGCCATGCCAAATGGTTTCGCGGGCCGGGAGAAGGCAAGCTGCTTGCGCCCCTCCGGCGCTGGGCGGACACACGCGCGACGCGGGTGGTGCACGCATGATCATTTCTGCAATCGTTCACTATTTCGCCGCCAACTGGGTGGAACTTGCGGGCTTTATTACAACCGCAGTGGGTATCTGGCTCACCACGAAAAGACTATTGATCTGCTGGCCCGTTGTCCTAGCCGCCGATGTGCTTTATCTCGTTGTCTTCTACCGGGCGCAATTGTTCTCCGACGCACTCCTGCAGGTCTTCTTCATTGCTTTCACGCTTTATGGCTGGTGGCATTGGTGGCGCGGCGTCCGCGAGGAGGGTGAAGTTCGTGTCCTCCCGCTTTCGCTACCGAGCTTCCTCGTCGCGATAGGCGCCGGTATTGCAGGCAGTTACCTGCTCGGAGAGCTGGCCCTGCGCATGCATGCCGCGCTTCCACATCTCGATGCGACGCTCACCAGCTTCAGCCTTGTCGGAAGCTGGTGGCAGGCCCGCAAGCACATCGCGAACTGGTGGCTTTGGATAGTCGTTGACACAATTTATGTCGGTGAATACATCTACAAGAATCTCTGGCTGACCGCCGTCCTGTATGCCGGTCTAGTCGTTCTCGCCGTTCTCGGCCTGCGCGACTGGCGCAACGCCGCGCGCACTGCTCAAACCGCAGCCTGCACCACGTTGAGCAGCGGTTCGCCTGCCATATAGCGGCGCAGTTCATCAGCCGCAATCTTGAGCGAACGCCGTGCGAACTCCGGACTTGAGCCACCGACATGCGGCGTGATCAGCAGATTTGGACATCTCCAAAGTGGATGTCCATCGGGCAGAGGTTCCGGGTCCGTCACATCGATCGCGGCGCGAATCCTACGGCTCTCCAGCGCCTGTACCAGCGCATCGGTGTTTACAATCGGGCCGCGAGCCGCATTCACCAGCAACGCACCCTTCTGCATAAGCGAAAACTGGTGCGCATCGATCAAATGCTTCGATTCATTTGTTGCGGGCAAAATCAGGATCACGATTTGCGCTTTCGGAAGCAGCGCATCCAGCTCGCTGACCGAATGAACCGGCGGCCTCTCGCGCGCCGTGCGCGCCACCCTGATCAGGTTGACACGGAACGGCTCGAGCATGCGTTCGATCTCTTTCCCAATCGAGCCATAACCCACCAGCATCACCGTCTTGGCAGTCAATTCTTCCAGCATCACCGGCGGATACAACGCACGCGTATCGCCGGTGAGGTTTTCGTATTCCGCTGTGGCCTGGAATCGCCGCTTCCACTCGCCTGACCGCTGGATATCGAGAAACAGCGGAAAGTGTTTCAGCATCGTCAAAATCGCCGAAAGCGTCCATTCGGACGTTGAAATGTTATGCGCGCCGCGAGCATTGCAGATGGTTACGTGCGGTCCCATCGCCGCGGGAATCCACTCCGTCCCAGCCATCATCGATAGGACGAGTTTCACGCCCTTCAGGTGCGGAACGATATATCGATTTCGCGTTGGATAGGGATCGGGAATCCACACCTCAATCTCGACGTCGTGATCGAGGTCGCGCGGCAGAGCAATCAGCTCAATTCCTGCCGGAAAATCGCTGAGCAGTTCGGACGCAACGTTGGCGGAATATCCAACACGAATCATAGGAAATCAAACATTCAGAGATGGAGTCCTGTTGTTCTCTATGCTAAATGCTGCGCCAACTCGCAAAAGCGACCTGCATCACTGTTCGCAGCAGGAGCGATCCGCTCATCTCTGACGAGGAAATGCGTTAGCCGAAAAACTTGCGCAGCGCTTCAACGCAGTCTTCAATTTCCTTGACGGTGATGGCGTAGCCGAAGCGAAGGTGACCCTCGCCCTGTGCGCCGAATACGGATCCGGGAATCGTGGCGATGTGTGCCTTCTCCAGAAGAATCTGCGCCGCTGTCCGGCTATTTTTGTGAATCTTTTCAACATTCGGAAACGCGTAAAAAGCCCCGGCCGGCGGATCACACTTGAGTCCGACATCGTTCAACGCCGACACCAGGAGATCGCGCCGCTCGCGATACTCCCCCCGATACGCTGCAATCTCAGACTCCGGCGTCTTCAGTGCATGAATCATCGCCTGCTGCACAAAGGTCGTCACTCCGTTTGTCGAGTACAGGACAATCTTGCGCAGCGCCGTCATGAACGGCTCTTTTGCCACCGCGTACCCCGCGCGCCATCCGGTCATGCCGTAGGTCTTCGAAAATGTAAAGCACGTGATGGTGCGCTCCAGCATTCCCGGCAGTGACGCGATCGAAACATGTTCGCCGTCGTAGACGAGATCTTCATAAGCCTCGTCGGCGATCACGATCAGGTCGCGCTCGCGTGCGAATGAAGCAACTTCTTCCGCCTCCGATCGCGTGAAGACCAACCCGCTCGGATTTTGCGGAGTGTTGTAGTAGATCGCGCGCGTCTTCGGCGTAGAAAACTGCTCCAGCGTCTTACGGATTCCGTTGCGACGAGCTGTAGTGGAAGGGACCAGCAGTGGACGCGCCTGCGCGCCTGTAACCAGGTCGCCGATTGGCGTCCAATACGGCGAAAAGACGAGTGCATCATCGCCAGCATCGAGCACGCTCTGAAACGCTCCATAGAGAGCTTGTGACCCCCCGACGGTCGCGATCACCTCGTCCGCTGTTACGTTGATCTTGTTCTTCGCAGCCAGCTTCTCAACCAGTGCCCTGCGCAGCGGCAACACACCCGACGACGGCGCATAATGCGTGTAGTTTTCAAGGAGCGCCTTCATCGCGGCATACTTGATCGGCTCCGGCGTCTCGAAATAGGGCTCGCCGCCGTGCAGCGAATGCACTTGCAGACCCTCGGCGCGCATCTCCATGACCTTGTTGCGAATCTGCACAATGTCAGAAAATCCGACTTCATCCAAGCGCTTTGCCAGTCGTATTCCGCTTTGCTTCGTCATGAGGTACAGTGCTTTCCTTTCCATCGCGATAGCTTCAGAATATCCGATGAGGAATAAAGCCCACCTGAAGATTCGAATCGCAGATTCCAGTTCCCAGGAAGCTAGACAGCCAGCAGATTCGTGTACACCGCCATACCCGCTACAGCGTCCACTCCCATCGCGTGAAGATCGTCGATCTCCTGCTGGCTTCGGATCCCGCCCGCCACAATAAGCTGCCGGGCCGTAATCCTTCGCAGCCGTGCGGCCACTTCAACCGGAAACCCTTGCATCAGCCCCTCCCCGTCGACGTGGGTGTAGAGATACGCTGCTGCATACGGATCGAGTTGAGGAATGGCCTCATCAGGCGTCAGCGCAACTTGCGCCTTCCACCCCTTGACGGCAATCCGTCCATTTTTCGTATCGATGCCCGCCACCACGCGATCGAAACCGATTGCGTTCGCAAGTGCAGCGGCAAAATCCACGTTCACGTCGCCCTGATCGGAGAACAACGCCGAACCAACGATGACTCGTTTGGCCCCGCTCTCGAGGACCTCGCGGGCGCGATTGACCGTTCCGATCCCCCCGCCTACCTGGCATGGCAACCGACCTGAAATCTGTGCTACAAGCGCGGAATTATCGCCCTGGCGCATCGCAGCATCGAGGTCGATCAGCTGTACCATCGGAAAACGCGAAAACTTCTCGATCCAATAATCGAAATCATCGAATGAGAGACGAAGTTTTTCGCCTTGCACAAGCTGCACAATGCGGCCGCCCATCAGGTCAATGGAAGGAATCAGCATGGCAGCCTCACTGGGACACCCGCCGCTTGCAACTCCTGTTTGAGTGAACGTGCACTCGACACGCCGAAGTGGAAGATACTCGCAGCCAGCGCTGCATCGGCCTTTCCACGCGAAAAAACCTCCGCAAAATGCGCTACCGTCCCCGCGCCGCCCGAGGCGATCACCGGGATGTTCACCGCTTCGCTCACCGCGGCGGTCAGTTCGCAGTCAAATCCCGCACGCGTGCCGTCGGAATCCATCGAGGTCAGCAGAATTTCGCCGGCTCCGCGATCTTCAGCCTCACGTGCCCACTCAACCGCACGCCGCCCAGTGCACTTCCGACCGCCTTGGACAAATACCTGCGCGTCGCGGACCGGATCTGTAGCATTTGGATCGCGTCGCGCATCGATTGCGAGCACCACCGCCTGCGCCCCAAAGCTGCTGCCGATCGCCGTGATGAGTTCCGGATCGGCAAGCGCGGCGGAGTTGACGCTGATCTTGTCCGCGCCGGCCTCGAACACCTGCGCCGCTTCATCCGCGCTGCGAATCCCGCCTCCTACCGTAAACGGCACGAACAGCTCCTGCGCTGTTCGGCGAACCGTGTCGAGAAGTGTCCGACGACCTTCGTGCGTGGCTGTAATGTCCAGCAGGACAATCTCGTCAGCCCCCTCCCGTGCATGCCGGGCCGCGAGGGCCGCGGGATCCCCTGCATCGACGAGATCTACGAATTGCACTCCCTTGACCACCCGTCCAGCGTGAACATCAAGACACGCAATGATGCGCTTGGTCAGCATGTCCACTCCAGGAAATTGCGCAAAATCTTCAAGCCAGTTTCTCCCGACTTTTCCGGATGAAACTGCACTCCCATTACGTTGCCGCGTTCGACCGCAGCGGCAAATGGCTCGATGTAGTGAGTCTTCGCGCACGTATCGTCAGTTACTGGAGCCTTGTAGGAATGCGTGAAATACACATACTCGCCGCCTCGCACTCCTGCAAGCAATCGGGATGAGCCATTCACCTCGAGTGAATTCCAACCGACATGCGGAATCTTCTGGCTTCCTTCCGAAAAGCGACAACACGACTCAGGGAAGCGCCCCAGCCCGGGGGTGTCGGAAGCCTCGCTCGAGCCGGCATACAGCCATTGCATCCCTACGCAAATCCCAAGGAACGGAACTCCGCCCGCTATCGCTTCTCGAATGGCCGTTGTCATCCCCGTCTCATCCAGTCGGCGCGTAGCCGCAAAGTGTCCCACACCGGGCAACACAATTCTCGCCGCACGAGTGATTGCACCTACATCGGAGTCTGTAACAACAGGCTCAGCCCCGAGATGCCGCAGCGACTTCAGCACCGAGGTGAGATTGCCCGCCTTGTAATCGATGACCGTCACCTGCATCAGAGCAGTCCCTTCGTCGACGGCAGCATCTCGCCCAGCTGTTTATCACGCGAACACGCCACACGCAGCGCCCGCGCAAAAGCCTTGAAAATCGCTTCAATCTTGTGATGATTCGACCGGCCGTACATCGTCTTCACGTGCACGTTGGCCCGCGCCCCACGCGCAAAACCTTCAAAAAAGTCGGTCACCAACTCCGTTTGCAAGTCACCAACCAGGCGTGTGCGAACTTTGGCATCCACGGCGAATGCGGCGCGTCCGCTCAGGTCCACAGCGGCAATGGCCAGCGTCTCGTCCATTGGCATAATGAAGTAACCGGCCCGCAGGATCCCGCGCTTATCGCCCAGAGCGCGATCAAATGCCTCGCCGAGAGCAATTCCCACATCCTCGACAGTGTGATGCTGATCAACGTCGAGATCCCCCTTGCAAGTCAGTTCCAGATTGAAGGCTCCATGACGCGTGAAGAGTTCCAGCATGTGATCGAAGAAGCGAATTCCGGTGGAAACCTTGTAGATTCCCTTCCCCTCAATGGTCAGGGCAATCGCGATGCGGGTCTCATTCGTGTCGCGGGCCACTGCCGATTTCCGAACCGCCATTTTCTTCGATGAACCCTGCTCAGCTTTCCCCATCATCTCTTCCCTCGCTTTTGCGGAGTGCTTCCATGGTCCGCTTGAGCACATCCACAGCATTGCGCATCTGTTCCCGTGTGCCGATCGTGATACGCACGCATCCGTCGCAGCCTGGATCGCTGGAACGGTCGCGCACCAGTACCCCACCCCCCGACATCAACTGGACAAACTCCCCGTGCCGCGGACCAATATCGACCAGCACAAAATTCGCCCGGCTCGGCCAGCGCCGCACTCCTGCCGCGTCCAGCGCGGTCTCAAACTCCGCCTTCGCATCAAGCACTTCGCCAACATACCAGTCGAGATACGCCTGGTCGTCCAATGCCGGAGGCAGGCACGCAAGCGCCAGAGAATTCACGCTGTAAGGCGATACCACCCGCCGAATCCAGTGCATCATTTCTACCGGCCCGATGAGCGCCCCGAGGCGCAGCCCCGCTAGCCCATAAGCTTTTGAAAACGTACGTGCCACCACGAGGTTCGGCATCTTCCCGACAAGGTCTATCACGGTTTCGCCGTGAAAATGGAAATAAGCCTCATCCACTAGCGCCACGGCACCCGGCGCCCGCTGCGCAATCTCGATAATCTGCGCGCGCGTCGCGATTGAGCCCGACGGGCTGTTGGGATTGGCAATCGCGATAATCTTTGTGCGCTGTGTAATCGACGCGATCAGCCGATCAAACGGAAACTGCAAATCGCTCGCGGCCTGCACTGCAACTACACGAGCATCCGTCGCAGAAGCATAGACCTCGTACATCGTGTAAGTCGGAACCGGCAGGAGTAGTTCGTCTCCGGCTTCGAGAAATGTTTCGAAGAGAACGTGAATGGCCTCGTCCACGCCATTGGTCAGCGCCAGCTGCTCCGGCGCAAGGCCAAGATGTTCTGCGACGATGCGTTCCACAGGCGTGCGTTCGGGATAGCGTGTCAGATCGCCGGCCGAAATGCGCGCCAGAACTTCTTTCACCTTCGGCGAACAAGCGACCGTGTTCTCGTTGAAATCGAGTCGCAGCGCGTCGCGATTGCCCAGCGGCGGATGATATTCCTTCATCGCCTGGACGCGGCCTCTAGGAACCGGACTGATGGGCGTCTCAGGCTTCTGCACGAGCCCTCCTCTTGGCGACGGGTCGATGCGAAGCCCTCTTCAACCGCAGCCGGATCGACGCCGCATGGGCCGCCAGTCCCTCGGCGTCCGCCAGCAGAGCGGCTCTCGCGCCCAAAGACGACATGCCAGGGGCTGCGTATTCCTGCACTGTGATCAGTTTCACGAAATCATTCACGCTCAGGCCGCCCCGCACGCGCGCCATGCCGCCAGTGGGCAATGTGTGATTCGGGCCGGAGATGTAATCGCCCATCGGCTGCGCCGACCACCCTCCCACAAAGACCGATCCGGCGTTTTTCACCCACTCCAGATCGTCAGCCGAATCAACAGTAAGATGTTCCGGCGCGAGGCGGTTCGTAATCGAGCGCGCCTCTTCGACCGATCCGGCAACGATCAACACGCCGTTGCGACCTAGCGACTCGCAAGCCACAACATTGTCGCGGCTTTGCACTTTGACCTCGGAAATAACTTGTTGCGCAAGCTTCTCACGGGTGGTGACAAGAATCGCCAAAGCTTCGGGATCATGCTCGGCTTGCGCTACCAGGTCCGCCGCAATCTCCGCGGCATTCCCTCGCTCGCTGGTGACAACAATCTCAGTTGGGCCGGCCAGCATGTCGATCGCACAATCAAATGCAACCAGTCGTTTGGCAGCCGTCACGTAGAGGTTACCGGGCCCGACAATTTTTTCCACGCGCGGAATCGTATCCGTCCCATAAGCCAAGGCAGCCACGGCGTGCGCTCCGCCCACGCGATAAAACTCGGCAATGCCGAGCAGATGTGCCGCAGCAAGCGTCTCTGGTGCAGGCTTTGGTGACACGGCCACGATGCGTTTTACGCCCCCCACCTGTGCAGGAATTACCGTCATCAGAAGGGTCGATGGGAGTGGGTGCCGTCCGCTCGGCAGGTAGCAACCAACGGATGCGAGCGGCCGCACGAGTTGTCCAACGGTGAGCCCGCCGCCGGATCGTCTGCTCCACGATTTCGGCATTTGCCGCTTCGCAAAGGTTCGAATCTGCGTGGCTGCGGTCTTCAGTGCATCGCGAAGGTCCGGAGCGATCGCGTCCCACGCTTCAGCCATATCCTGCGGCGCGATCTTCATCTGTGCCGGATCAGCAAGCCCATCGAACTGGGAGGCGTAGCGAAACAGGCTTCGATCTCCTCTGCTGCGCACATCCGCAACGATCCGCTTCACAGCGGGAAGCACCGAATCCAGCGCCGCGCCGCCACGCGCCTCAAGCCCATACAGCGTCTCCGCGGCTTGCCGCGCTCCCCGTCCATAGGTTCGTACCAGCTTCATCGTTCTCCCTTACAGCACAACCTTGTTCAGCGGATATTCCACGATTCCCGTGGCTCGGGCAGCTTTGAGTTTCGGAATCACGTCGCGAGCGACCCGCTCTTCCACGATGGTGTTCACAGCGACCCAGTTCGAGTTGCTCAGCTGCGAGATGGTTGGCGAATTCAACGCCGGCAACACCGCCAGCACACCATCCAGATCATCACGCTTCACGTTGAGCATCAGGCCTACCTGCGACTGCGCATCGATGGCCCCACGCAGCATCACGGCGATCTGATCGATCTTCTGACGCTTCCAATCATCCGCAAGCGCGGGTTTGCCCGCGATCAGGTGCGTCTCACTCTCCATCACCGTATCGATAATCTTCAAATGATTCGCTTTGAGTGAACTGCCGGTCTCGGTCACTTCCACGATGGCATCCGCCAGCATCGGCGGCTTCACTTCCGTTGCGCCCCAGCTGAACTCCACTTTTACGTTCACGCCCTTCTCAGCAAAATAGCGCTTCGTGACCTCAACCAGTTCGGTAGCGATAATCTTGCCTTCCAGGTCTTCAGCCTTTTGATACGTACTCGAATCGGGCACCGCCAGCACCCACCGCACTTTGCGGCGACTTTGCTTGGCGTAGGTCAACGTGGTCACGCTGGTCACGTCGAGTCCACTTTCCACCACCCAATCGATCCCTGTCAGGCCGGCGTCGAGCACCCCATGTTCGACGTAGCGCGCCATCTCCTGCGCGCGAATCAACATGCAGTCGATCTCCGGATCATCAATCGACGGAAAATAGGAGCGGCCGTCCGCATAGATGTTCCAACCTGCACGCTTGAACAACGCAATCGTGGAATCCTGGAGACTTCCCTTGGGCAAGCCGAATCGCAGCTTATTTGCCATTAGCCACCTCCGACGCATTCGCCAAGGCCACTGGCTTCGTAAAGCAGCTTACCGTGCCTTCATGACAGACCAGCCCGTCGCCTTCCACAACAACCTTGAAAAGCAGCGTGTCGTTGTCACAGTCCGTCGCCGCACAAACCACCCGCAGCCGATTACCGCTAGTTTCGCCCTTCATCCATAGCTTCTGTCGCGTCCGGCTCCAGAAGGTCACGAAGCCAGTCTCCACGGTTTTGGCATAGCTCGCAGGGTTCAGGAAACCCAGCATCAGCACCTCGCCGCTGTTCGCGTCCTGCACAATTCCGGCCACCAGGCCGTCCATCTTCTCGAAATCAATCTTCGGTTGATCGCTCATCTTCTTTCCTGTCTCTATGAATTCTGCCCGCAAAAACCAAAAGCCCGTCGGCTCTTCTGCCGGCGGGCTTCTTGAATCTCTTGATCTTGCTGGCCGTTTAGTTCAGGCCATTGCAGTCCGCCGGCATGGAGGTTCCATGATGGTGGTGATGGCCATGATTGCGGCGGCTCTGCATCTTCTTTGAACGTAAGCGCAAACCCGCTGCCGTGTCAACTGCGCGATGCCCTCGCCACCTACTATCTGGCGGACGCCGCTACAGGCTCGCGCAACACCTCCAGCAGCTTTTGATACAGCCGGTTGCGCTGCTCGAAGCGTTCCGAGGCCCGCGTCACATAGCGCACCAGGACGTCAATTCCAGACGCCGAAGGCCGCAGATTCTCTACTGCCGTCGCGCTGAACCGGCTCAGACGATCCCCGTGCGCGCCGCGTTTCCACTCCTGCTCGGCGAGACCGGCATTCTTCTCCGTCTCGGCCTCAACCACTCTTTGAATCCGGCCGAGCACATCGTGGACATCTTCCGAGGCTGGCAAGCTGAGCGTGATCTCGTCCCACATCCATTGGCCACTGGTCGAAAAATTGAAGTACTGGCCGCGGATAGCGTATGCGTTCATGAAGGTGATCCGTCGGCCGGTCGGTAACCCTCTATCGGCCAGTGTTCCCGTTTCAAGCAACGTCGTCGTGAAGAGTCGTACATCAACAACCTCTCCGCCAACGCCGTTAATCTCCACCCAGTCGCCCACGTGAATTCCATTTTTGCCGATCAGAATGAACCAGCCCAGGAACGCGATGATGAAGTCCTGCAGCGCAATGGTGAGCGCAGCGGTAGCCAGGCCGAGAATGGTCGGCGTCTCCTGCGGCGACCCAAAGATCGCCACCAGGATCAGAGCCGCGCCGACTACCTGTATGGAAAGTTCAAGGATGCGGCTCAGTGTCTGCGCACGGCGCCGATCCAGGGCCGGATTCGCCATCAACCTGCGCGCCAGCGCATCGCATAGAACCATGCCGATCCCAATCCACGCAATCAACGCGAACGATTGCAGGATCAGGTGCAACACGATCCGATGCTGGAGTTGCACTTGGGCCGCCCACTTGCCGTAGATCGTCGCCAGCTGTTGATCGGTCTGAATCCGGTCGTCGGTGATGCTAAGGATCTGCCGCTCTGCCGCTCTGTCTCTCAGGTCCGCAAGCTTGGTCGCATGGTCGGCGGAGGTGCCCGCAGCCGCTTGCGCGCTGCTGTTTACCTTCGCCTCAAGCGCGTTATGTTGCGCGGTCAGGGTAGTCACATCCGCGCTGGCTTGGTTCGCAGCCTGTTGCAGCAGACTATAGCGATCGCGCTGATTGAACCAAGCCTTCACGCGACCGGCCAGCGCGCCATGCTGGCGCTCCGAGATAACCGCAATCTGGCCACCGCCGTGAGCCTGCTTTTCGTACTCGCTCATGGATGCCACGTGCGCGTTCAGCTCGGCCTGGATCTGCCCTGTCTGATCGCCCGAGGCTCGACCCAAATCCTGCTGCGCATCGGCAAGCTCATCGGAATCGAGGCCTAGTTGTGCCTTTGCAACCTCCAGGTCGCCTTGATCCAGTGGGGGACTACCATTCTTCGCATGACTCGCAGGCGAATTCAATTGCGCGGTAACACTCTCCACCTCTGCCTTGTCCTGGACGATGAGTTGCTGCAATTGCACTACTCGTTGCGAGAGTGCCAAAGCTTCGCCAGTAAGCGTGATGTGCCGCGCGTCGAGCGTGGCCTGCCGCAAGGCTGAGGCAAAAGCCTGGTCTACCTCGTGATCCGCAAGACGCTCCGCTTCGCGGGCAAACTCTGTTTCTTCCGCGGTCACAGCAAGCGGAGCCAGCGCCTGCGCGGTCTGCCACGGGTGGATATCCACGATGGCCTTTTTCGCGCTCGCCGCCTTGCCCGCCGAGCCTTTCGTATTCAAAAATGAAAGATTTCCCATCGCGTCGCGCGTGGTCCAGCTGAACACCATGCACAGAACTACCACTACGGAGAGAATGAGAAGAATTACCAGCCGGGCGCTCCCGAAGATTCGATCGCGCAGCTTCCGGCCGCCGGAGAGAGCAATTGGGGGGATTGCCATGCCCTATTGTTGCAGGAAACCGGCCCGATTCTCTAGCTGAGTTTTTCGACCCTTCTCTTGCGGGAGTTTGCAGACCGTTCGCCCGACGCACAAGAATAATCCTGTGACCCCTCTGGCGCGCTTGGCGTTCGTTGCGATCTTGCTCGCGGCTTTTAGCCCGCTTGCCGGAACTGGCTTCTCGCAATCTTCAAGAGACCAGCCACACGCGCAGAAGGCCACGCCCCCCGAAGAGAAAACCGATATCAACTCGGCAAGCATCGATCAGCTAATGAAAGTGCCGGGTATGACACGCACCTGGGCTGCACGCATCATTCGTTTCCGGCCCTATCGCGCGAAGAACGACCTGCTCGATCGCGGCGTTGTCACGAACGAGATCTACGATCGCATCAAGGACTACATCATCGCTCATCGCGCCAAATAGCAATCCGCTAGACGGCTGCTTCTTCGTGCTCCGTGCCATGCTCGTCGCCGCCCCCGAGCAGCCGCCGTAGGAACACATACAACACCGGAATAAAGACCAGGTTCAGCACTGTCGAAAGCAACATACCACCAACAATCGTTGTGCCGACTGAGCGCCGTCCCAGCGCACCTGCACCGGTGGCAAAGACCAGCGGCAGCACGCCAAGGATGAACGCAAACGACGTCATCAGGATGGGGCGAAGCCGCAGTTCCGCAGCCTCGATTGCTGCATCGGCGATGGAACGACCTCGGCGTCGAAGCTGCTCGGCAAACTCGACAATTAGAATCGAGTTCTTCGCCGCAAGACCAATCAGCATCACCAGTCCGATCTGGCAATAGACATCATTCGATAGGCCCCGCAGAGACACGAGCCCCAGCGCACCCAGCACCGCCATCGGCACTGCCAGCAAGATGATGAATGGCAATGCAAAGCTCTCGTATTGCGCCGACAGCGTGAGATACACCACGAGAATACCCAGCCCAAAGATGGTCAGCGCTTTGCCGCTCGATTCGATTTCGTCGAGTGTTAGGCCGGTCCATTCATAGCGCATGCCGGGCAACATGAACTGCCTGGCCAGATCCTGCATACCCGCGATTCCCTGCCCGGAACTGTAGCCGGGAGCCGGCGATCCATCGATCTCCACCGACCGGAACAGGTTGTAGTGGTTGATAACCGGCGGTCCGGAACTCTGCGCAATGGTCGTCAGGTTGTCGAGCGGCACCATCTGTCCGGAATCGGAGCGAACGTAATAGCTGTGCAGATCACTCGCGGTCATTCTGAAGCGTTGATCGGCCTGCACAAATACCCGATACGTGCGGTTATTGAAGTCAAAGTCGTTGACGTATTCCGATCCCATGAAGACACCCAGCGCCGTCGTAATCTGGGAGAGCGGAATATTCATGGCCTTTGCTTTTTCGCGGTCGATGGTAACCAGCACCTGCGGATCGTTGGCCGAGAACGTCGTATAGAGGTTTGTGAGGTCCTTGCGTGCTCCACCAGCACCCACAATTTGATGAGCGACGCGGTCCAGGTCGGTGAGCGTGTTTACCCCAGTATCCTGCAACTCAAACTGAAAGCCTCCCGTACTACCGACGCCTTGTACCGCGGGCGGCTCTACCGCTCGGACCAGCCCGCCATTCTTGTCAATCATCAGCATCCCAAACTTCTGGTTCAAGCGCGCGACGATGACCGCCGGGGTATCCTTCGGGCTCTGCCGCTGCTTGATGTCCTTGGTGTGAACAAACATCAGTCCCGCATTCGCGGCGCCGCCGCTGAAACTGAATCCCATCACAGAGAACGCGCCTTCGATGTCCGGGTCCTGGCCGATGATCGCACTCGCTCGATCTGCCAGGTTGGTGGTGTATTCGAGCGAGGAGCCCGGCGGCGCCTGCACGATGACGTACAGGTTGCCCTGGTCTTCCTGAGGAATGAAGCCGGTTGGCACAATGTAATACATCCAGACCGTCGCGCCGAGCCCCACAAAGAACAAGATCAGCAACGCCCAGCGCAGTTTCAATGCGAGATGAATCACACGCGCGTATGTCTTCGCCAGCCAGGTGATTAACCCGTCCGCTCCGTGAATGAACGCGGCAAAGGCCTGCGAAACCGGCCGGATGTGCAGAAAATCGAGCTGGTGCGGTCTTTCTTCCTCGCCCCGCAGGAACAACGCCGAGAGTGCAGGTGATAGCGTGAGCGCGTTGAAAGCCGAAATCGCAATCGAGAACGCAATGGTCAGCGAGAACTGCCTGTACAAAATTCCAGTCGTCCCCGGGAAGAATGAAACCGGCACGAACACCGCGATCAAAACCAGCGAAGTCGCAATCACCGCACTGGTAACTTCCCCCATGGCGCGCGATGTGGCCTCGTGCGGATCGGAGTGCTCCATCGCAATGTGGCGCTGCACATTTTCGATCACCACAATCGCATCGTCCACCACAAGACCTGTAGCCAGCGTGATGCCAAAGAGCGTTAGCGAGTTGATCGAAAAACCGAACATCTTGGTAAAGGCAAATGTGCCCACCAGCGAGACGGGAATGGTGACCGCTGGGATGATGGTGGCGCGCCAGTCCAGCAGGAATAGAAAGATGACCACGATAACGATCAGGATTGCCTCGCCAAGCGTCCACATCACTTCGCGAATCGAGTCGCCCACCACGGTGGTCGTATCGAAGGCGATCACGTAATCCAGTCCCGGCGGAAAGCTCTTCTTCAGTTCCGCGAGCACCGCCTTCGTCTGCCGATCCACATCCAGGGAGTTGGCCGTGGAAAGCTGCTGCACGCCGATTCCCATTGCAACCTGGCCGTTGTACTTCAGCGTCGAGCTGTAGTCTTCCGCACCGACCTCCGCATGCCCAACGTCCTTCAACAGCACGAGACCATTGGAGGTATTTTTCAGGATGATGTTGTCGAACTGGACTGGATCGCTCAGGCGCCCAACCACGCGTACTGGAATTTGATAGGCTTGCTGCTTATTGGCAGGTGGCTGGCCGAGTTGGCCCGCCGGAATCTCCACGTTCTGTTCCTGCAGGGCGTTCACAACGTCCAGCGCAGTCAAGCCCTTTGCCGCCATGCGCACAGGATCGAGCCACACGCGCATGGCATATTTGCGCTCGCCAAAGATCAGTACATCGCCCACGCCCGGCACGCGCTTCACGGCATCCTTGACGTAGACGTCGAGGTAATTCGAAACAAATTCGTTGGAGTAGCGCCCGTCCAGCGAAAAAAACCCTGCGGCAAGAACGAAGTTGGTGCTGACCTTGGTGATCGTGATGCCCGTTTGGTTTACCGCTGCGGGCAAGCGTCCCTGCACACTGGCAACGCGGTTCTGCACGTCGACGGCAGCGATATCGAGGTTGTAGTCGGTCTGGAACGTGGTGGTAATGGTGCTGATGCCGCTGTTGGTGCTCGACGATGTGATGTACCGCATGCCTTCCACACCGTTGATTGCCTCTTCCAACGGAATCGTTACAGCCTTTTCCACCGTATCGGCATTGGCTCCGATGTAGTTGGTGGTAACCGAGACCTGCGGCGGGGTCAGTTTGGGATAGAGCGAGACCGGCAGAGTGGGTATACACACCGCACCCGACAAAATGATCAACAGTGCACAAACCGTGGCAAATACCGGCCTTCGAATAAAGAAATCAACAAACACAGTGACCCTGCTTTCAGTTTTGTCGCTTGTCCCGCTTCCCGAATTCTGACGAACGAACTCCGCTATGCTCAGCCTGGAATAGGCATCACCGGCATACCGTTCACAAGAAATTGGGTACTGGAAACGATCACCTGGTCTCCGGGATTTAAGCCTGAAGTAATCGAATAGGAATTGCCGATGGTGTCCCCCAGCGTCACCGGTAATTGATTGGCAATGAACTTTCCGTTCCCCTGCGGCTTGGCTACGTAAACAAAGCTCTGCACGCCCCGCCGCGTCACGGCGAGCACGGGAATCAGTGGCATCGGCTTCGTCTCCCAAATCACCTTGGCCTTGATCAACTGCGCATTGCGGATGATCTCCGGCGTCGCGTGCACCGGCGCCTTGGCGAGGATTCCCTGCAGATTGGGGTCAACCTGGGGCGACAGAAAATCAATCTTCGTTTTTTCCAGAAGCTTGCCGCTGGTATCGAAGAGTTCCACATCCAGTCCGACGCGAGCCTCACCTGCGCGATCCGTGGGTATGTAAATGTACGCCTCGAGATCACCGGGCTCATCGACCGTAGTCAAGACCGCGCTTGGCGAAACCAGCGGTGAAACATAATCACCAACATGGACAGGAATATCGCCCACGACACCCTCAAATGGCGCCCGCACCGTGTAATAGTTGAGAGTTTCCTGCTGCGAATTGCGCGTCTCTAGCGCCGCTTCGTAGTCGGCCTTGGCATTGTCGTATGCCTGCTGGGCCTGATCCAACGCGTCGCGGCTGGTAACTCCGGCATCGAACAGCTTCTTTTGCCGGTTCAGCTCAATCGTGTCGTAGTCGAACAGAGCCTTCTTCTGCTGTTCCGTGGCGGCCTGCGCATCCACCGTCGCCTGCTGCTGGCGCGGATCGATCATCATCAGCGCCTCACCCGCCTTTACATGCTCCCCGCTATGAACCAGAATCTTGGTCAGGATCCCGCTCACTTGCGGCATGATCGTGGCCGAGCGGCGCGACTTTATGGTGGCAATATATTCGCTGCTCTGCGCCACCGGCTGCAGCGAAACCGACACCGTCTTCACAGGCATGGCCTGCATACCCGCGGATGCCTGGGCCGCGGGCTGCTTGTCCTTTTGGCAGCCCATCACAAAGCAAACCAAAAAAGCAGCACAAGAAAGAACAAAAGCACGTTTCAAGCGGTCAACCTCGTACAGGTATACGGTCCCAAGCGCCAGTTCGGTTCACGGGAACCTGAAATGCAGCAACTATGGTACAACCTGCCGCCGCCCGGAACTTGTGACGGCCTGGGGCCAAAAACTCTGTATGCAGTGAAATCAAATTGGTGCAGATTCCATGTGAAGGATGTCCGGAATCAATGAATTGTCGCAAAATATCTGCCGGCACCGCACCTGTGCTGTTCCGACCCGGTCCCTGTAACGTCAAACGCTCTCTCCGCGTCATCCGAACAGGCTGACTCTCGGCGAATCCCGCAATAATCGCTAATCTATAATCCCTGCTCCCTTCACAGGAGCGGTTTCCTCCACCAGCACCATCGCGATCAGGCCAATCACCAGCGCCCCGCTGATATACCACGCCGGCACCAGCGAACTTCCCGTTACATCGGTCAGCCACTTGATGGCGAACTGCGTCGAACCTCCGAAAGTGGAGATCGCCAGCGCATAGAGAACCGCCAGGGCGCCCGAACGGACTGGCTTGGGCAATGCTTCAGTGATGGTGACCAGGGCAGGCACAGTAAACAGCGCCTGAAGCATGGCGAGCACCGCAATCACCACGAACACCACGGAAGCCCCATGAATCCGGTTCATCGCCACAAACGACGGGACCACCACCATGAGCAGCACCGCACCCGCTCCGATCATGACCGGCTTGCGTCCCAGCCGATCCGAGAGCAATCCGCTCAACGGATCGGCCATCACCGCAAAGATCCCAACCACAACGGTCGCTCCAAACGCCATTCCAACCGACATGTGCAGGCTGTCCTGCGCGTAGGTCGTGATGTAGTCCAGCCCGAAGAGATACGTCGAGACCGACATCATCATCATGAGAGCGAGCACTACAAGCCGTACCGGGACATGATGGTGCGCGGCGGCCGCGGCGCGCCGGTCTTCCTCGTGCATTGTCTCCGGCAGCCGCCGCCGCATGGAAAGCCCCAGCGGAACGACGGCCGTTCCCAGGAGGAATGCCAGCCGCCATCCCCACGCATCCAACGCCTGGGCCGACAACCGCGTCGAAAGCACGAACCCCACAACTCCTGCGCCGAGCACCGCCATATCCTGCGTCATGTATTGAATCGATACATACAGACCGCGTCGGTTGATCGGTGCTGCCTCCACGAGGAACGCGGTCGTCGGTCCAACCTCGCCGCCCAGCGCAAATCCCTGCGTCAACCGGAATGTCACCAGCAGAATCGGCGCGGCAATCCCGATCTGCGCGTACGAGGGCGTCAGCGCCAGGCCAAGAATCGCCGCTCCCATCAGCGTGAACGACAGGATCATGGCCGGCTTGCGGCCCACTCGATCCCCGTAGAACCCGATGACCACGCTGCCGATGGGACGCATCAGGAATCCCACACCAAATGCCGCAAGCGAGTAGAGCAGCCCGTGCGAAGTCTGTGACGCGGGGAAAAAACAATGCCCGATCTGGATGGCAAAGAACGAAAACGTCAGAAAATCATAGAACTCCAGTGCGTTCCCCAGGCCAACCGCAAACACCTTCGAAACCGGAATCGTCTCAGGTTGATTCTGCTGGACCGATGGATGACGCAACATCGCTGGAGCGGCCGAGATCGTCTCAGCGGCATCCTGCGGAGCGCTCAAATCGATCTGCTCCACGCTGCCTCCTCGGGCCGCCTGGGGGAATTTGGCTCGAACCGATGGCTTACGATAACCCATTTAGGCCGGCCGAAGCGTTTTGACAGCCAGAAACAGCATTGATACCCTTTTAGAGAGCGCACGCCGGCCAATCTGACCGTTTTTCTGCCCTCTTAATTCAGCGTCCCCGTCGTCTAGCCCGGCCTAGGACACCGCCCTTTCACGGCGATAACACGGGTTCAAATCCCGTCGGGGACGCCAATCAATTCAATAACTTAGATGGTGGTAATTGTGGAAATGGGTGCAGCCTGAGGCACCCATGAGGCACCGGATTAGTTTGACGCTCTCAAAGCGCGCAATTAGCCCGTGCTTTTGCTTGTCAGTATGGCTGTAGGTTGAGGTGCAGGTTCCGGTGAGGTGTGCTGACGGTGTACGTGGAGGTAGCGCGGAGGTATGGGGGTGTAGCGAGTGCGGTTGGCGCGGGTCCCGAAATGGGTCCCTTATTTTGCCCGAGGGCCGTAGGTGCCAAGCCCCCCTTGGGGAATACGCTCGTCGCGGAGCCTACTTGACTGCTCGGGCCGGTTTTATTGGCTTCGCCTCTCCAGTTCTCAAGCGTGCAGGCCATTTTCCCGCGCCGGCATCTCCTCGCCACGATTGAAGGATGTATGTTTTGGGAGAGAATGATGCGTGTTCTCTGATAAGCAACCGAACCGTGCCCAACGCCGCGCAGAGAAGTTTGGCTCTGGGCTACTCCCGCCACCTACGCCAGATCGAATCGCGGAATCAGTCCCAAGCGGAGACCACTTTCGGTGGCTCGGTTTCGGAATGGCCTCTTTAGGGATATCGGGACTAATATTCACGGACCTTACTTGGGTTCGAGTTTTTGCTGCGTCGCTATTGTTCTTGCTGGGCCTGTCGTTCATCTTACGAGCGTACCGCCCGAATTTCTTTTTTACGCCTTCACGTGGGGGTGTTCATTGGGAAAATGGCCTATTGGTTAGAAAACCTATCCCGCCACAGTCTCGGTGGAGTAGGTGGGCATTGTGTGTGTCCGTGAGCATTGCCATATCTGCGGGAGCGTCAATTTGGCACTACAAATTCTCAGGAGGCCTAAAGACCCAGCCTGTCGTCTCTATCCCGATAGCACTAATAAGGCAAGTCGTTCGAGAAGAATATTTCGCACTTTGGTCGAAAGACCATCCCAAACCACCGCCGCAAGGACCTCCAGCACCCCTACCACAGGCGGCAAAGACCGGCAGAGTACAAGTAAGCCTTGTGAGCAGTTTCCTATCATTGGGCACCGGATCATGCTCGTTTTTTATGAGTATCTCCGGGGCGAACCAAGTCACGCCCTTGCCGATCATCGTCAATCTAAGAATGGTTAGCACTTTAGATTACGCAGTTTATATCGACAGCTATTCAATGGACTTGTCCAAGAGTCTGCGCGGTCCGTGGACTCCTACCCGCTTCATCCCGATAGGTTTCGGGACTCTATACACAATCGATAACGCGCTCTCCGACAGGAATTCTGTGGCGTTTCGAGCCGCACTAAAGGCGACACAACCGGGAAGTAGGCTCGTATCCGGGCGGGTAAGTAGTATCTATCCTTTCACCACCGCCGACGATCCGAACTGTCTGACCAAAGTCGGATTGGTCGAATTTCCTAGCCTGAATGAGGCTGTTGCGAAAGGTCTTCTGACCTGCCCCGCTTTTCTCAGCCATTTATAGCTGGAGTTTCTCGATTCAGGTTTGTGGGCGAGTATATCTCGTCGCCGTCGTAGTCGGGGCTGTGGGGATGTGGGAAGCGCTGTTTGCTTTCCACATCTCCATAGCCCAGGGCTCTGCTGAACTCAGCAGGTGTTCTGTATGCCAGCGAGCTGTGCGGCCGCTCGCAGTTGTATTCCATGCGCCAGTTGTCGAGGGTTCGGCGTACATCATTGAGTGTGCGGAACCAGCTCGCGTTGAGGCATTCATCGCGGAGACGTCCATGGAAGCTTTCAACGTGTCCGTTCTGCATAGGTCTCCCGGGCTGGATGTGAATCAGGCTGATCTTGCGTTCTTCTGCCCATCCCAGCATGCGCCGTGATGTGAACTCCGGTCCGTTGTCGGAACGCACACTCTCCGGCTGGCCACGTTGCTCGATCAGCCGATCCAGTGCTCGCGTCACTCGACCGCTGCCGAGGCTCGTATCAGCCTCCAGTACCAGGCACTCGCGAGTGAACGCATCGACCACACTGAGGATGCGGATCATGCGGCCGTTTGCCAGTCCGTCCACGATGAAGTCCATCGCCCACTCCTGGTTCGCACGTATCAGACGTGGCTCGATCTGCTGTTCGCGCACCAGCCTTTTGCGCCTGCGACGGCGCACTGCCAAGCCCTGCTCAACATACAGCCGATAGACTCGCTTCACGTTCACCGCTTGTCCGCGACGCTCCAGCACCGCATGCAGCCTTCGATATCCGTAGCGCGGCTTCTGTCTGGCCAGCTTCACCAGTTCCTCGCGCAGCTCCGCGTTCCGATCCGGCCTCGGCTCGTACCGATAGCTGGCTCGATCCACGCCCAGCAGCTTGCAGGCCCTGCGCTCGCTCAGATGAAACCCAGCCGAGACGAACGCAATGTCCTCTCTCAGACCGGCAAGCTCCAGCCGTTTTTTCGGATGACTGCCTTCAGCGCTTCCTTGTCCAGACTCAGATCCGCAACCAGCGCCTTCAATCGCCGGTTCTCATCTTCCATCTGTCGAAGCCGTTGCGCTTCGCTCACATCCAGGCCGCCGTACTTCGCCTTCCAGTTGTAGAACGTGGCGTCGCTGATCCCATGCTCCCGGCAAAGATCCGCTGTCTTCACTCCGGCCTCATGCTGCTTCAGGATCGCAATAATCTGCTCTTCCGTGTACCGGCTCTTCTTCATCCCAGTCCTCCCGTTCAGATTACGAGAGAACTCCAGTTTTCCCTGGTTGAGTTTTTCGGGGGCAGGTCACTACCTCGGCGGACATCCCTTCCGTATCTCGAGCTTTCTAATCAACACGGAAAGCTCAATTCCTTGGAATTCCCGGAACGTCCAGCTCTCCGCATGCGAGTCATTTCCTGGCGTCGGCAGTCATGACCAGACAAAAACTGTAGCCGCAGAATCGCATGGCCGATTAGACTTGCCGGGCGAACGGTGATTTGCGATGATGGTTGACCTATCCGCGCGACTTCACTTCCGCCTCGCGGATTAGGTGCGCACTGCATCGGGTCCGAAAACGTTTTTCAACTCCCTAAGCACATACGACGCAGGTAAGTCTTCGTTCCACTGGTTTCTTTTGCAATGCGTCGGCGAGTCACACTCGGAAGACATGTTTTACCGGCGGGAACAGGTCCGACTTCATGAGAGACCTTTCCGCGGTTTGAAGGGGTATCCGCATGAGGTTCCCTCATTCCCGGGCTACGTGTACTTTGATTCTGTTCTCGCTCACGCTGGGCTATTCGATCCGTTGCTCAGCTTTTCCGCAAGCGGATTCCATCGCTTCCGGAACCGAACTTGCATCCGCCAACGGTGATTCTTCGCCCCCCGCCGAATCCAATACCATAACCATCCCAGGACCCTTGCGATCGTTCCTGCGCATGGCGGGCATGAGCCAGGAGGTTACTCCCGACGAAGTCGTCCCTACGCTCGCACGAAATCTCTCTCTCTACGGTTACAGCGAAGGGAAGGAAAAAGAGTACCTCTTGCTGGTGAACCGGTACATCCACCAGGCTCGGGAGATTCAACATCTTTCGGAACCAAATGGATCCATTCACATCAGTGGTTGCGGCGATTCCATTGAACTGCTCAACGTCCTCGGATACAAGTTTCAACGCAGCTGTGGACATGGAAATAGCGCCCTGGTCACTGCCAACGCCGAGAGAGCCTTCCTCACCATCGATTCCGGCTTCCCCCTCACCGAACTGGAACAGGCGCTCGCAAAGAATCAACCATTCACTTACCAATTCCCTTCCACCAGGGTTCCGATCATTTTCAAAGAGAGGGATTGGGTGGCCGCCCTATCCAAAACGGATCGCAGGTCATACAACAATCTCCTCGACATGCTTCTGCACGATCAGGATATGGATCGCCTTTACGCGGCAATGTCCCGGTACGATCAGGTAACGCAGGCTGCTTTGAATCACTCTCCCGGGCTGTCGCGCCTAGCTCCGCTCGCGCCGGTGATCGATCTCTACGGCAGCCAGATTCGAATTCGATCCGGGCACGTCGTCGTGCCAGGCAATGCAGAAAAAGCCTGGGAAGAACTGGTGGGCGAGACCCCGCGCTGGCCAGGTCCCTTCGTCACTCGCCTTCTGACCAAAGACGATGGATGGCTCGCGGCTTACTTTGATGTCTTAAGTCGTCTAAATTCCGTAGAACAGACACATTTTGTTGAGGGCAATCGCCTCAGGCGCTTTTACAGCGCATATCACTCAACCGCAATGCGCTCCGAGGCATTTCGGGGAATCTACCCGAGAAACGCGGATCTGCTGATTCTTTTAGCCTCGCTGAAGTGGCAGCCAGATGGCGACTTCGCGATTCCCGGCGGACTCTCGGTCTGGAACGAGATCCTTTCTCAAATCGCGAAATCAAGGGATATGCGCGCGTGGCTTGGACGGGGTCATAGTTGGGAGACCTCCGGTCAGTTGCTGGAAACCTTGGTCGCCTCTTCGAATTTTCGATCGCCGACCGGACCCCTGCAGGTCTTCCTGCTCCTGAGCGCCATGAATTCCGGAAGATCGCCGGACAAGCAGTTATCCCCAGCAACCGAAGAGTTGGTTGCCCACCGGTTTGCTCGGTTCGATCATTGGTTCTCTATATTTGCTGAGTTCCCTGCGCTTGATGACGCGGCAATCAGCGAATTTGTGAATGCTGCCGACCGGGTCGACAAGATTTCCAATACCTACCTGCGCGCGAACGCCCTTGGTTCGCTCCAAGCTGATATTGGAATCTGGCAGATTCTTGCCCGGCAGCATCAGATCCCCGAAGATCGTCTGAATTCTTCCTGGCACAGTGTCGTGCAACCGTTCCTGTCCGTTAGCGATTCAATCCAGCTGTTCGAAGCGGCCCGTACATCATTGCAGGCGTCCCTCGATGCAGCAACCGGCAACGCCAATCTCAATCAGGCCCAGATCATCGATCTGCTGGCCGGCCCGGTGCGGGACGATCGGGATGGTCAACGGGTACACCACGACCTCTCTGAGCGAATTCGCGCGGTACTGGAGGATCAGCGCCTGGCTTCCCTCGATACCCTGTTTGGACTGTACGATGGAATGCTCGGCATGGCCCACGGCTCCGCAGAGGGAAGTAGCCTCCTTCCGCTGGCCCAAGACCTGCGAGAGTTCGAGATGCCGCGTCCTATCTTTACGGGCGTTGAAAGGAGCGCCTGGTCCCCTGCCGTCTACACCAGCAGGCACGCGGAGCTACAAGTCAGAACAGACCTGACCAAAGTCCTTCGATCCTCGCCTTCAGCGGCACAACTCGAGGCGGCCCGCGCTCAGCTCACACCGTTCCTCAGAGACACGCTCGTCGGCCTGAATTACGCGTATTACGAGCCGCCCGGCGCCGAGGTCCTTCACAATAACCCCCTCTTCGTCCGCTCGCACGACTTCACATCAATCTCCGTTCAAGGGCTCGACGAGATCTGGGGCACTCCGCAACTCGTTGGCGTGGGCGCAACTGCCGGCGGCGGCGCATATCTTTTGGGTTCACTTGCCGACTTGCCGTACGCATTGGCTTCCGTGGAGCAGGATTTCATCGTTCCCCGGAATGTTCAGGCCTTGATATGGCGAGAGGTGGTTCCCGATCTTCTGGTCGGCGCTACCGTGCCCCGCTGGTGGAACGTGAGTCAGCATGAATTGCACTTTGCAGCGCTCTATCAACGAACGGGCGAGGAACTTCTGACCGCGGCAATCAATAATGCCGACCTTCATACCAGGGTCATCAATATTCTTTCCGAGCGGGTACCCCCGGTGCGACTGGAACGCCTCGAAAGAGCGATCGAAAGCCGCGAAGATGCAACCGCCCTGATTGCTCAAACTCCGCCCGCAGATGTTTTCCATCTCGCCGTAGAATTCCGGAAAAAGTACCCCGATCAGGTCTCCGCTTACGGTCCGGCAGGACAGGAATTGCAGGAACTCGCGCAGAAATATCCCTCCGACGCCAGTCTGGAGAGGCTGTCAATGGACTTCGGAGTGATTCACTCCATCTGGACCAGCTCTTCCGGCTTTGAGAACGTCAGGCCGATTCCCACCTTTGGAGGAACTGCCGGCAGGGTCTTTGCAGAATCCTGGGATTCCAACAATCTCTATTGGGCGAGACTTGCAGACGAAATGGGGTACTCCCCGGTTGACCTCAATCTGCTGGTTCCCGAACTCACGCGCAATATGATCGCCAACATCTTCGCCAGCAACATCGACGACTGGCCGGCATTACTGCGCGCAATGGAAGAAACCGGCAAGCAGTTTCGGCAGGGCAAAATAGCTCTGCAGGCATCAACCACGATCTCACAGCAATAATCCCGTCATGGGATGAATTGCAGAGCGGAAAAACCGATGAGGAAAACATACTTAGCCTGCTTCGGCATTTGCTCCTGTCTCCTATTGCAGAGCGCCGAGCCTCGGCCCGCGGAAGATGATCCAACCCATTTGCGCGTGAATGTCGTGCTGGTTCAGCTCAGTGTGGCTGTCACCGACAATAAGGGAAACTATGTGACCGGCCTGTCCCCGCAGGATTTCGAGATAACGGAAGACAAGATTCCGCAGAAAATCTCGACATTTGAAGAAAGCAGCGACTCCGCACCCGGGTCAAACGAGGTCACGCGACCGGGCGACGTTCACCGCGGCGACCCGCCCGAAGATCCATCCGCCGTCGCGGTCTCCCATGCGAATGAAGCCAGTGTCTTCGTTCTGTTTGACACCAGCAATTACATGTACCACGGTTTTGTATTTGCGCAAGACGCCATCGCCGATTTCATTCGCTCCATGGATGACGCCAGCAAGGTCGCCTTCTATTCCTACTGCCGCGATCTTTCCCGCGCCATCCAACTCACATCCGATCACTTCCGCATCATCAATGGCGTCCGCAGTACGGTTGCCGGCGATGACGCCGCCCTCTACAACAGTCTTCTCTTAACGGTGAAGGATGCCGCCCCTCTCAGAGGCCGAAAAGCAATCGTCGTATTTTCCAACGGCCCCGATAACGCCAGTTCCGTTCCCCCTGAAGATGTTGCGGAATTGGCGCAATCCACGGGAACGATTATTTACATCATCAGCACGCGCCAGGCACAGGACGATCCTGTCTCCGCGGCCGCATTCGAGCGCATGAGCAAGGTCTCGGGAGGGAAAGCCTATTTTGCCAAGAACTGGCGGGAAGAAAAGCAGGCCTTTGCTTCGATCCGCGAAGATCTGGTTCATCTCTATACGCTGAGCTACTATCCCCAGTCGAACCCCAATCGCGGCTGGCGCTCGATCAAGGTGAAATTGGTGGGCTCAGACTTGCAGAAATATCG
>Ga0335072_10002359_pt1 | contig 29350 bp, 22 predicted proteins | sample Lox_Sample_21_FD_206725 | JGI IMG/M metagenome (GOLD analysis project Ga0335072, IMG submission 206725) | Soil microbial communities from Loxahatchee National Wildlife Refuge, Florida, United States - Lox_Sample_2.1 | ecosystem: Environmental > Terrestrial > Soil > Wetlands | place: USA... | reverse complement strand
CACGGCACGAATCTCGCTCCGGCCGGTACTTCCACTACCTGGAGCCAGGTGGGTTGGGATTTCTCGAAAGGCCTTCCGACGAGTGTCGCCAACGTCAGCGCGACGGTGGATAACAAGCCTGCGGCGGTTTATTACGTGAGCCCGACCCAGGTGAACATTTTGAGCCCGCTCGACAGCGCCACCGGGAGCGTGTCTGTGCAATTGAGCACGCCCAACGGAACCACGTCGATGACGGCGACTACCGAAGTGCAGGCATCGCCCGCCTTTCTGGTGTTCGACGTGGCCGGTCACGTGGCTGCCGAGCACGTTCCGTCGCTAAGCCTGTTGGGGCCAACCTCGCTCGACGCTCCGGGGTACACGTTTACACCCGCTTCGCCGGGGGAATCGATCACGATCTACGGCACCGGCTTCGGCCAGACCAACCCGGCATTCACCAACCAACTTTCGAACCTGGGACCGTACCCGTTGAATCTCCCCGGGCTGCCATCGATCACCATTGGAAATTTGCCCGCAACGGTATCCTTCGCGGGCTTAATTGGCCCCGGTTTGTATCAGATCAACTTGACGGTGCCCTCCAGCGCTCCGTCCGGCGATCTTCCCATCGTGGCCATGTACAACGGCGCATCGACTCAGAGCACGGCTGTGATTACAGTACAGTAATTCGCCCGCGTCTTCCGTGGTACATTGCGGGAGTGCCCACCCGAACCCTCCTTCAGGTGCTGCAGGAAGCCGCGCGCGTGCATGGCGATGCTCCGGCCCTCCATCAACCCGCCGGCGATGGTTATTTCACCTTGTCGTGGAAGCAATACCTGACGGCAGTTATCGAAATCGCCGCTGGTCTCAGGTCAATCGGGATCGTCAAAGGCGATGTGGTGGCGTTGAACTCGGAAACCCGCCTCGAATTCTACCTGGCCGACCTTGGCACCATGGCGAACGGCTCGATTGCGGCAGCGCTCTATCCCAGCTATCCGTCCAAGGATTTGCTCCATCACATCGAGCAATCCGGCGCCTGCGCGATGTTCGTGGAACACCCCGGAATGCTGGAGGCGCTTCGCGGCGCGCCGGTGCGGCACTGGTTTTTACTCACGGGAACCGCTGACGGCGCGCTCACGCTCGACCAGTTGCGGGCTCGCGGGCGGGAAGCTATGGCCGCCGATCCGCAATTGGAATCCCGGCTGAACGTCGAATTGTCGCCCGCGGACCCGGCGGTTTTATATCTCACTTCCGGCGCCACGGGGGAGCCCAAAATGGCGCTGGTCACGCACCAGGCTATCGTGTCGAATGTCGATATGGCGCCTATCGCGTTGCCGCTCGGGCCTCAGGATGCGACGGTGGCATTCCTGCCCTCGGCGCACATCGCGCAACGCGTGGTGATCGAGATGTTGCCGATCGGCTGGGGCATGCCGGTGACATTTTCCGAAAGCCTCCTTAAACTGCCGGGGGAAATTCGCAAGGTGCGGCCTACCATCCTTCTGGCGCCGCCGCGCATGTGGGAGCGAATTTACTCCACCATCTGCACGGAATTGCGCAAGCGGCCAGCGCCGGCGCAGAAGGCTTTCTGGGCCGGCCTGGCGCTGGGATTGGCAGCCGCGCGCTACCGGCACGAAGGCAAGTCGATTCCCTTGCGGATACGGCTCGCGCTCAAAATTGCCGATCGCGTGCTGTTTCACAAAGTCCGTATGCGCTTCGGCGGACGGCTCCGGATTGCCGCCTCCGGAGCGGCTCCGCTGAGCAAGGATCTGGCCCAGTTCTACGAAGCGGTCGGCATGCCGCTGGTGGAAGGCTACGGTTTGACCGAAGGCGGCGTGGCCACGCTCAATCCGCTCGACCATCCGAAAGCCGGCAGTATCGGCAAGCCGCTGCCCGGCGTGGAGGTGCGATTCGCCGAAGACGGCGAGATGCTTCTGAAGACCCCCTGCCTGTTTTCCGGGTATTATCGCGATCCCGCGACCACCGCCGACGTCCTGCGCGACGGTTGGCTGCACACGGGCGATGTAGCCCATGCCGACGAGGAAGGCTTCATTTTCATTACCGGGCGCAAAAAGGAACTGATCGTATCGTCCACCGGAAAGAAAATTTACCCTTCGCGCGTCGAGGCGCTTTTCAAAATGGAGCCGCTGATCAGCCAGGTGCTGCTTATCGGCGACCGGTTGCCGTTTCTCACCGCCATCTTTACGTTGAATTTGACCGCGGCCGAATCGCTCAAGGGAATGGAGCAGTGGAAGGGACGGCCGGCAGTGGAAATGGCTGCCGCGCCGCCGGTTGTCGCCGGCATCCAAAAAGCCATCTCGCGAGTGAACAAACAGCTCGCGCCTTTTGAACAGGTGAGGAAGTACCGCGTCCTTCCGCGCGAGTTCTCCATCGAAAACGGCGAATTGACGGCCACTATGAAGCTGAGACGGGCGCGCGCGCTGGAGAATTGCCGGGAAGAGATCGCGGAGTTGTATGCCGGGAGGGAGTGACGAAACCAGAAGTAAGGAGCCAGAAGCAGAGCCGCGGATTCCGCGATTCTGGCTTCTTGCCGGCTTCTAAATCTTCTTGAACAGCTTATCGAACGCGCTGCGCGCGTCGTCGGCATTCTTGGGCGCGGGCGGTCCGCCGTTACCATTGGCCAGCGTAGGCGGGGGTGGGGTATTGTTGGTGCCTTCGCGGGCGACGGTGACTCGCGGGGCGAATAGCGAGCAATCGTTAGCCTTATCTTTGTAGGGAATTCGCACAGGGATCGGCTTCAGGCACTGGAAGCGGGTTGAGGGCTCGAAGTGCGAGCACTGTTTGCAGCAGTGCAACTCCGCATTGCATTTTGGGCAATTGCCGGAAAAATCGGTTCCGGCCGGAAGCGCGGTAGCACAGTTGAAACAACGGGCGGCGGCGACATGTTGAACCAGCCGCGGCAGGCGGGGGCCGGTTATGTCGATTGGGGGACGGGGTCCTTGCGGCTTCGGCGCATCCGGGCGGGGACCGCGCCCGTCGCGGTCGGTATCCATGTATCCCGGTTGTCGATACTTGCGGTCGCTGTCCATGGGAAGGTTACTCCGTAGATTGCTGGACGTAAAAACGTTAGTGGCAGAACTCGATTATGTAACTCTCAGGCGCGGGCGCGAGCAAGGCACCGATCAGTCCCACGCGAACTCACGCCATGCACAGCAGCGGTATGGCGCGTGAGGCAACCAGAAGGGATTCCGCGGGGTTCCCGTGGCACCCTACTCCCTCTGATCCGGGACCCGCCTAATTGTCAAACCCATATTTACCACGGATTGGAACAGTTTGCACGTCAAACTTCGATTATCCCGCGGAACTCCACTTTAGGAGACTGCCACAAGGCCGGGTTAACGGATCGTCAAAATGGTTGGGGCTTACCCGCAGCGCATAACCTAGCCGGCCAGTCCGTTCCGGTACCAGATCTTTACCGAAAACGGCCACCGAGCCCTGCTGTTCAATGGACGGCAGCACCTGTACTTCCGTTTCCTCCAGGTGTCCGTTGGAATCCACCCGCCCCATCACCACTTCTACTCGCACGTCGACTGCCGAAAGTCCGGCGAGTTCGATGCTCGTTCGGACGGCTACCGGCGCACCACTGGTGACCGCCAAAGAAGGCGCGACACCGGAATCGACGAAGCGAACACGGTCCCATACTTCCCGAATGCGGGCATTCCATCGCACTTTTTCGCGAATTTTCCCATACCCGCCGGACCGCAGGCGCTGGTGCTGTTCGTTTGCCGGATCGTACAATTCCGCCATGTAGTTGGCCACCATCCGCCGGCAATCGAACGCCGGACTGATAGAGGCCAGCGACTGCTTCATGCGGCGGATCCACTCCCGCGGCGTGTTCTCGCGCCGTTCGTAAAACATCGGCACGATCTCGTTCTCGAGCAGGTAGTAGATAGCGCTGGCGTGCAGGGCATCCTGGTCGTCGGAATACGGTTCGCGGTCGCCAATGGCCCATCCGCCGGAAGTTTCATATGCTTCGTCAAACCAGCCGTCGAGAATGCTGAGATTCAGCACCCCGTTGACGGCGGCTTTCATGCCGCTCGTGCCGCAGGCTTCTTCGCCGCGCCGGGGATTATTCAGCCAGAGGTCAACCCCCTGAATCATCTCGCGGCCCACCTTCATGTCGTAATCTTCCACAAAGACGACGTGTTTCCAAAGGTCCGGATCGCGAGAAAGCTGTACCACTTCGCGGATGTAACTCTTGCCGGGCTGGTCCTTGGGATGGGCTTTGCCGGCGATCACGATCTGCACCGGCATCTCCTTGTTCAGCAGGATTTGTTTGAGCCGTTCCACATCGCGGAACAGCAGCGTGGCGCGCTTATAGGTGGCGAACCGCCTGGCAAATCCGATGGTGAACGCATTGGGATCGAGCACTTCCCCGGCCCGCCGCACTTCCGCGGCGGAAACCTGCCGGCGCACCGCCGAGGAGTGCTGGCGCGCACGGACGAAGCTCACCAGGCGGCGTTTCCGGCGCCGATGCACTTCGATCAGCTCTTCGTCCGGAATTTCGTGAACGTGCCCCCAGATACTAGGATCGTTGAAGCGGTCGCGCCAGTCGGGTTCGAGGTACTGATCGTAGAGCGTTGCCAAGTCGCCGTTCAGCCAGCTCGGAAGATGAACCCCGTTGGTGATGGAAGTGATTGGCACCTCCCAAAGCGGGAGTTGCGGCCACAGATCGTGAAACATTTCCTGCGAAACTTCGCGATGGAGCCGGCTGACGGCATTGCGGAAAGCGGAAGTGTGAAGCGCCAGGACGGCCATGGAGAATGGCTCGTCGCGGTTGAACACGTTGCGCCTCCCGAGCGCCATCAACTGCTGAAAATCAATCTGCACGTCGTGGCAGTAGTCGGCGAAGTAGTGATACATGAGGCCGGCGTCGAAAATATCGATACCGGCGGGAACCGGGGTGTGGGTGGTGAAAACGTTGCTGGCGCGCGCGGACTCCAGGGCTTCCTCGAAACTCAGGTTTTCATCGCGCATCAACCACCGGACCTGTTCCAGGGCGAGAAACGCCGAATGGCCTTCATTCATGTGGAAAACCGTGGGTTTCAGCCCCATCGCCTTGAGCGCACGCATTCCGCCGATTCCGAGAACGATCTCCTGGCGGATGCGCGTATCAATATCCCCGCCGTAGAGAGAATCGGTGATGTCGCGATCCTGCGGCAAAACGTTCTCGGGAATATTGGTATCGAGCAGGTACAGCGTAATCCGCCCGACAAACAGTTTCCAAACCTGAATGAAGACGTTACCGGTGGGAAGCTTGACGGTCACTTTGAGGTCGCGTCCGTCCGCGTCTTTGACCGGCGTGAGCGGCAGGGTGTAGAAATCGTTAACCGGATAGCGTTCCTGCTGCCATCCGTCAGGATTGAGCAGTTGGCGGAAGTAGCCCTGCTGATACAGCAGGCCGAGACCAATCAGGGGATAGTCCTGATCGCTGGACGATTTCAGATGGTCACCCGAGAGAATCCCCAGGCCGCCGGAATAGACGGGAAGACATTCGGTGAGACCGTATTCGGCCGAAAAATAGGCGATCAGTTTTCCGTCGGCGGGAGGTTCGCCTTTGCGGGTGCGGAGGTCGTAGGTTTCGCACGCGGCGCGATAAAGCGCCAGGTATCGCGGATCGCCGGCGGCTTTAGCGAGGGTTGCCTGCGAGACGCGACCCAGCATCAGCACCGGATTGTAGCCGCACTCCCGCCATAGACCCGGGTCCAAGCGGCGGAACAGCGAACGCTCGATTGGCTCCCAACTCCACAGCAGGTTGTACGCCAACTCGGTCAGTCGTGAAAGCGGCTCGGGTAGCGCCGGGCGAACCAGGAACTCCCTAAGGGGTTGAATGTAAAAAGGCATACCAAGCGGCTTTATTTTTCAAGATAACAGATCGGCGGAACAGATCCACGCCGTTCCGTTCAAGGAATTGCGGCGGAATGCCGATAGTGAAACATGACGGCGTAACGCCGGCAAAGGGTGCGATGGGATCTTCCGAAAACCGAGTCATGGATTGCGCCAGCCTTGTGGCGGCAGTTGAGCAGGCGGCGGACGCCATCGTGATCACTGGCAGCAGTGGCGCCATCCAATATGTAAACCCGGCTTTCACCGTTTTGACCGGATATGCAAAGGAAGAGGTGGTGGGGCAAAACCCGCGAATCTTGAAATCTGGTCGAACGCCCGGGGAAGTTTACGAGGAGATGTGGAACTGCATCACCTCGGGGCAGGTCTGGCACGGCGAAGTCACCAATCGCCGCAAAGACGGATCGTTTTACCGGGAAGAGATGCAAATCACCCCCGTGGAGGGCCCAGCCGGTAAAATCGTCAGCTTTATCGCCATCAAAAGGGATGTTACGCGGGCACGGGCGGATTGGGAGGCACAAGCATTTCTGGCCACCATTGCACAGAATTCCGAGGATGCGCTGATCGCAGTTTCACCAACCGGCGCGATTCTCACCTGGAATTCCGGGGCGGAAAAGGCATTCGGGTACACTGCTGCGGAGGCGATTGGCCAGCCGCTTTCCATGCTCCTGCCGCCGGAAAGGCAGTTCGTTCTTCAAGGGGTTTACGAGGACGTGCGGGCCGGCATTTGCCGGTCGTACTGCGAGGGAGTAGGGCTGCGCCGGGATGGCAGACGGTTCCCGGTCTCAAGGAGCGCCTCGCCGGTACGCAACGCGGCCGGCGAACTGATCGCGATTTCCATCATCCTGCGGGACGTTACCGCCCGGAAAGAGGCTGAACGAGACCAGGCTTTGCTCGCGTCCATCGTGGAATCGTCCGACGACGCGATCTTCAGCGTCACTCTGGCTGGCAACGTGGCAAGTTGGAACCGGGGAGCGGAGACTTTATTGGGTTACCGGTACCAGGAAATTTCCGGCCGCAGTTTTGAGACTTTCGTTCTCGATCATCGTATCGAAGCGGTAAACCGCATTCTCGATACGGTGCGCGACGGGCGCGCGGTGGGACCTTACGATGCCACGCTGAAAGACAAAAGCGGAGCGCGCGTTGAGGTATCCATTACCATATCGCCGATTCGCAATTCCGGCGGTGAGGTGATTGGCGCATCGGCCATCGCGCGGGATATCCGCAAGCGCCTCGAGGCGGAACGGCAGATTCGGGAGAGCGAAATCCGGTTCCGTTTGTTATTCGAACATGCTCCGTTCGGTATGACGTTGTCCAGCCCTGACGGCAAGATTCTACAGGCTAATGCGGCAATTTGCGCCATGCTCGGATATTCGGCCGAGGAATTGTCGGAAAAGACGTGGATGGACTTCACCCATCCCGACGATTTGGAGGGATCGCGGTTGCGCGCCGCGGAAGGGGTTGGAACCTTTCAGCGCTATTGGGCAGCGGAGAAACGCTACCTCCACAGGAGCGGCAATTCGGTATGGGTTCGCGTGCGGATTTCGGCTGTCCGCGATGCCGCCGGGAAGGTATCGTATTTTATCGCCCACGTGGAGGATATCTCCGATCGCAAGCGTGACCAGGAAGTCTTGCGGGAAAGCGAGGAGCGATTCCGGATCATGGCGGATAGCTGCCCCTCGGCGATCTGGGTCACCGATGAAACCGGCGGAATCCGTTTCGTGAATCGTGAATACCGGGACACTTTGGGCGTCTCCCACGAAGATGTCGAGGGAGACAACTGGCAGTCGGTTCTGCATCCGGAGGATGCACCCCAATACCTGGCCGCGTTTGGCCAGTCAGTAGCGAGACGGGCGTCCTTCCGGGCGGAGTCGCGGATGCGGACGGTTGCCGGCTGGCACTGGATGGAGTCGGTAGCCGAACCGCGTTTTGGGCCGGGCGGCACCTTCCTCGGACATGTAGGCATCAGTCTAGACACGACGGATCGGAAAATGGCGGAGGAGGCTTTACGGGCTGCGCGAGAAGCGGCGGAGATTTCGGCCAAACGTCACGAATTTCAACACTCTCTCATTCGCGCGATTCACGAGGGTTCTCCCGATGCCATTCTGGCGGTTGATGCCAGGGGAAACATCGCGTCGCACAACAACCGGTTTCTGGAACTGTGGGAAATTTCCCGCCCCGGCCATCTCGATGGACAGGACGATGCGCCGGTTCTGGCGGCGGTATGCGAACGGGTGGCCGATTCTGCGAGCTTCCTGGCCCGTGTTCAGGAGCTTTATAACAATCCCGATCTGGACGATCATTGCGAGATTGAGCTCAAAGACGGACGCACGCTCGAACGTTATTCCACGGCGTTGCGGAATCAGCGGCGGGAGTATCAGGGCCGGGTCTGGTTCTTCCGCGACATCACAGAACGGAAGGGTTCCGAGCAGGCACTACAATCCAGTGAGGGAAAATTCCGCCAGCTGGCCGAAAACATCCGCGAAGTTTTCTGGATGATGCCTCCGTCGGCCGACGAAATTCTTTATGTCAGTCCGGCATATGAATCGGTCTGGGGCAAAAGCTGCCAAAGCCTCTATCGCAATCCCATGTCTTGGACAGACAGCATCCACCCCGACGATGCGACGCGCTCTCATGCGGTTTTCCTGCGGCAGATGGCTGGAGAGGCCGTTGACTCCGAGTACCGCATTCAAACGCTTCAGGGGGAAAAATGGATTCGTGACCGCGCGTTTCCCGTCCGGTCCGCGGACGGGCGCCTGATCCGGATAGTGGGGCTTGCCGAAGACATCAGCGAACAAAAGCGCTATCAGGACGAGCTCATTCGTGCCCGTGAAGCTGCCGATGACGCCAACATCGCCAAAAGCCGCTTTTTGGCCAATATGAGCCACGAAATCCGGACACCGATGAACGGCGTGATCGGCATGGTGCAGCTCTTGCTCGAGACCGAACTTTCGGCGGAGCAGCGGCGTTATGCCACCGTGGCCCAAACCAGCGGACAAGTGCTGTTATCGCTGATTGACAGCATTCTGGATCTTTCCAAAATCGAGGCCCGCAAGGTGACGCTGGAAAGTTGCACCTTCGATCTGCGCCAGATGCTGGACGGGGTGGTCCAACTGCTCGGAATTCAGGCCAAAGCCAAAGGGCTCAACTTCCTGGCGCGGATTTCGCACGCCATCCCGGAACTGCTGCGCGGCGATCCGCACAGGTTGCGCCAGATTGTGACTAATCTCGTTACCAACGCCGTCAAGTTCACCGAACGCGGCGAAGTGGTGCTGGAGGCAGTCCTGGAAAAACAGGATCGCCGCCAGGTGACGATCGGGTTTCGCATTATCGATACCGGAATCGGGTTACGGCAGGAGGAAATCTCCCGGCTGTTTCAGCCATTCTCGCAAGCCGATGCCTCGCGAACGCGCAAATATGGCGGCACGGGCCTCGGTTTGGCAATCTGTAAACAACTGGTCGAGTTGATGGGCGGAACGATCGGGGTGCAGAGCATAGACCGGATGGGTTCCACGTTCTGGTTCACGGTTACCCTCGAGATCGCCGAAAGGGAGATCCCGGAACCGGTCGCAACCACCGCAGACAAGCTGGAAAAATCGTGCGTGAATGGCGGACGAATCCTGGTAGTGGAGGACAATCCGGTCAACCGCGAAGTACTGCTGGCGCAATTATCGGTGCTGGGGTGTCAGGCCTCCGCCGTCGAAAACGGTGCCGAAGCCGTGGAGGCCGTCGCCGGCGGGGGCTACGACCTGGTGTTGATGGATTGCCAGATGCCGGTGATGGACGGATTTGAAGCGACGCTCCATATCCGGGAACTCCACAGGTCCGATATTCCCATCGTCGCGGTGACCGCCGACGCGATGCCGGCGGACCGCGATCGGTGCCTGCGCGCTGGCATGAACGATTACATAGCCAAGCCGGTAGAGCTGCAGCGGCTCTCCGATGCGGTGGCGAGATGGCTCCCGGCCCGCTCGAAGGCTCCCGCCGGGGTGGCTGGGGATAGCGATGCAGCGGCAGCGCCGATCGTTTTTAATGAGCGTGCCTTGATGCGGCGGCTTCTCGGCGACCAGCGCCTGGCGGGAGCCATTCTGCGGTCGTTCGTGGCCGATTTCCCGGGGCGGCTCGACAGTCTGCGGCAGTGCATTGCGGCTGGCGATAGCCCCGGGGTCCGCCAGCGCGCGCACAGACTGAAGGGAGCCGCGGCCACCGTGGCGGCGGAATCGCTCTCAGCCTTAGCGAAGGCCATCGAGGAGGCCGGAAAGGACGGCCAGATGGCGCGCTGTGGGCAGTTGATGCCACGCGCGGTGGAGGAATTCGAACGCTTCCGGAACGTTTTGGGCAGCGCTGGTTGGATAGCCACGCAGGAGGAGAAATCGCAGTGATCGACGAGCAAAGAGGAATCGAGAGCGACGCATGCGCGGAGCATCTAGCCGTCATGGAGCAAAGCCTTATCTCGCTGGAGGCGGGTGGAGCACAGGCCGATGGAAGGGTGCGGGACCGCCTGTTGGAAGCCACTCGTTCCATGTTGGTTTGTGCCGGCCGCTGCCGCCTCGCCAAGGTGGGCGCACTTGCCGGGCGCACGGAGCGCGCGCTCATCCCGCTGAGTCTCGAACGCACCGCGCCGAGGCCGGAGCAGGTGACGGTGTTATTGCACGCCATCGACACGCTTCGCGCCATGATGGACGATCCCGATGCCTACGAAGGGCCGGACACTTCGGAAATCATGCGGGCGCTCGCTGGCTTGGTCTCGCGGCAGCATCCACAGCCCCGTCAAGAAGCCGAGGCGCGCTTGCGGTCGCTGGTGGTGGAGGACGATTTTGCCGGCCGCTTGGTGCTGCAGACCTTCCTGTCCCGTTATGGCGACTGTCACATCGCGGCCAACGGCCGGGAAGCGGTGGAAGCATTTGCGGCGGCGTCTGAGAGCGGCAAGGCCTACGATCTGATCTGTATGGACATCATGATGCCGGAAATGGACGGCGAGGAGGCCGTCCGCAAGATTCGCGCGATCGAGGAAGCGCGCGGGATCTTGTCGCATGTGGGAACCAAGATCATTATGACCACGGCGATCGACAGCCTTCATGAAGTGATGCGCTGCTTCGGGGATCTCTGCGACGCTTACCTGGTGAAACCGATCGATTTGAGCCTGTTGCAGGAACGCATGAGGACGCATGGACTGGTGGGACAGCCGGGGGAGCGCCGCTAATACAGCACTCGCGACCGAATGGTCCCGGAGACTCGGTCTAATTCCGCTTTCAGCCCTTTGGTGGCCGCTGTGCCCCGGGAATCGACGTCGATCACCACATAGCCGATGGCCGGATCGGTTTGCAGGTACTGGCCGGCAATATTCACGGCGTGCCGGGAGAAAATCGCATTGATCTCGGATAGCACGCCGGGCTGATTGCGGTGGATGTGCAGCAGGCGGTGTTTGCCGGGGTGTTCCGGCAGCGAGACCTGCGGAAAATTGACCGCCGTCAGCGAAGACCCGTTATCGCTGTACTTGACGAGTTTTCCGGCCACCTCGGTACCGATGTTGGCCTGCGCTTCCTCGGTGCTGCCGCCGACGTGCGGCGTGAGGATCACATTATCGAATTCGCGCAGCGGCGAAAGAAAGGGGTCGCCCGTTCCTTTGGGTTCGCTCGGGAAAACATCCAGCGCTGCGCCGCCGATGTGTTTCCCGCGGAGCGCCGACGTCAGCGCGTCGATATCCACTACCTTTCCACGCGACGCGTTGATCAGCTTGGCCCCCGGCTTCATGCGCGCGAGTTGCGCCGCGCCGATCATGTTCTCGGTCTCGGGCGTCTCCGGTACGTGCAGCGTGATCACATCGGAGCCGGCGAGCAACTCGTCGAGCGACGGCACGGCGCGCGCATTTCCGAGCGATAGCTTGGTCTCGATATCGTAATAGGCAGCCTGCATGCCGAGCGATTCGGCCAGCAATCCGATCTGCGTGCCGATGTGCCCGTACCCGACAATCCCGAGTTTTTTGCCGCGGACCTCCCGCGCACCCTCCGCGGTTTTGAGCCATTGACCGCGGTGCGCCGCCGCGTTCCGTTCGGGGATGCCGCGCAGTAGGAAGACGATCTCCGCCAGCACCAGTTCAGCCACGCTGCGGGTGTTGGAAAACGGCGCGTTGAACACCGGAATCCCGCGGGCGCGGGCGCAATCGAGATCCACCTGATTGGTACCGATGCAGAAACAGCCAATGCCGATCAGCCGCGGCGCACGGCCCAAAACGTCGGCTGTCAGTTGCGTGGCGGAGCGGATTCCGACGAAGTAGGCTCCCTTGAGCGCCTCGGCGAGTGCGTCTTCCGAGAGAGACTTGGGGTGCGCAACAATGTTGGAGTACCCTTCGCGGCGCAGCATCTCTGCCGCGCCGGGATGGATGTTCTCGAGAAGGACAATTTTGATCTTGCTCTTGGCAAGAGAAGTGGCGGCCATGAACTTCGATTTTCGCGTGAATCGGCGTGGGAAGTCACGCGGAACCGCCGGACCGGCCGACGAGAGGGGAAAATCTATTCTCTTCGGGCAGATTCCACGGCTAACCCGAGCTCGCGTTCGGCGGCATGCAAATGTTCAACGGCTTTCACGCCGTGACCTGCCATGTCGAAATGATTGGCGGCGCGAGCGCGGTCCATCTCGTGGATGGCTTCAACGACGTGGTTGTGAACCGAGTCCAGATCGTGCCAGTCGTGGACGTAAGAAAACGCGGCCCCAGCGGCGAACGTGAGGCAGAAGGCGGCGAAGATCAGAGCTTTTTTCAAGGTACTTCCTCCGGGTCCCGATTCTAACCGATTTTCCCGGAAATTGTCCATATATCCAACAGGAGCCCAGCGGAGCCCGGGTCGCGGGGAATTGGTGCAATGGGACACCAGCGAACCTGACTGGCAGGGAAGGCGCGGAAAGGGGTAACTACATCCGATCTCGATGATCGAGGACGCCAGCAGCCGGCAGCACTCCCTTGCATTCGGCGACACGCTATGTTAACTACGATGCGGAGGTAGTCGAAAGCCCATGAGCATCACGCGAAGCCTGCTTATCCTGGTCTCAATTTCGGTTATACAGATCCTTATATCCTGTTCTTCCCAGCCGTCGCAGCCGGCCATGGGTTCACCGGGATATTACTGGCAAGGCGCCCGTGAGGTGTACAAGGCGGGCGACTATGCGAAGACGCTGCAAAACCTGGACAACGTGCTGGCCACGGATAACGAATATGTCGCGCGCGCTCTACCCTGGGCGCTGGTGTTGCGGTCGGGTGTCGCCGAAGGCTATATGGACGCGGCAGCCAACTACGAATTGGGAGCGCGCAACTCGCGAGAGCCTGCGGCGTTTCGCCGGCTGGTGTCGGCGGACCGCGATTCCGCCAGTCAGTTGGCACTGCAATTCGCCGAGGATTTCGGCAAAATCGACAAGCTGAAGGGCGATACGGTCGCGCTTGAATTCTCCTATCCCAAGGGGAGCGCCGCGCCGGTTTCGCAATTTACCAAAGTGGCCACCGGAATGGCGCTTTCCGCCGCCGAAACGGAGGCCGCGCAGCAGCATTCGATCGAACGCGGAGTGGTACTAGCCACTTGCCGGGCTGCGGGCGCCGCCGACGACCCGGCGAAGACCGAAGACCTGTTCAAGTCCGGGGCGGCCAGCGTGCCGCATGCCACGTTCATGGCCGCCGTAGCCGATAACCTGTTCCGCTTGTCGCAGCTCTACGTTCGCGACAAGCTCGACGAACCGCAAAAGATGGAGGCGCTCATCCAGCGCGCGCAGACTGCTCTATCCGGCCTTCCCGAAACCAAGGAGATCAAGGATCTCAAGAGCGACATCGAGGCAGCCATCAAGAAGGCAAAGACAGAGAAATAACCGCTTCAGTACAATTGTCGCTGTGCGGCTATTCATCGCTCTCGATCTACCCGACGATGTCGTACGCAATCTGGAATCGTTTGTCGCGCGGCTAAAGCCTGCCGCCCGCATCGCCTGGAGCCCGCCCGCCAATCTGCACGTCACCACGAAATTCATCGGCGAGTATCCGGAAAATGAGCTTCCAGCGCTCGAATCGGCTCTTGCGGCTGTGCCGAAACGGCCGCCAATCGAGGTCGCGATCTCCAGGGTGGGATTCTTTCCCAATGAGCGCTCCCCGCGCGTGTTCTGGTGCGGGATTGGCGCGCCGGGGCTCGATTCGCTGGCCGCCGATATCGAATCGGCAACGGCTTCGGTGGGAGTGGCACGCGAGGTCCGGCCGTTTTCGCCTCATCTGACTCTGGCGCGCCTCAAGGAACGGATCGACTTGGCTTCTCTGACGACCGCTATTGCGGCCTCGCCATCGCTGGATTTCGGGCGCTTTACGGCGCGGTCTTTCTTTTTGTATCGAAGCCAATTGCGTCCCACCGGTTCCGTGTACACTAAACTTTCGGAGTTCCCCTTCTCAAATCGATGACCATTCTCTTGGCGGCGGCCATAGCCTACGTGCTGGGTGCGATCCCATTCGGATACCTGCTGGTGAAGTGGACGACGGGCCGCGACGTCCGCTCGGGTGGCAGCGGCAATATCGGGGCTACCAACGTTCTGCGGACCACGGGGCGCGCTGCCGGCATCGCGACGCTGCTCCTCGATATCGGCAAAGGCTACCTGGCGGTGTGGATTGCGGGCCGTCTGTCGAACCACGACGCGATGACGATGTCGGTGGCGGCTCTGGCGGTGATGGCGGGACACGCGTACCCGGTCTTCCTCGGATTTCACGGAGGGAAGGCGGTGGCTAGCTTCGTGGGTTCGTTCCTTTGCCTCACGCCTCTGGCTCTGGGAGCGGTGCTCGTGGTCTTCGTAGGGGTAGTCGCGTGGACGCGCTATATTTCGATGGGCTCGGTGGTGAGTGCCGCTACCTTTCCACTGGCGGTGTGGCTGTTCGAGAGGGATGTCATCATGCTCGCGGCGGCCCTGATCGCAGGCGCATTCATAATCTACAAACATAGTAGTAACATCCAGCGGCTACACTCCGGCAGCGAAAACGTGTTCACGTTCGGAGCAGGGAAGCCTTGAAGAATCTGTCGATTATAGGGGCAGGAAGTTGGGGAACGGCACTCGCGATCGCGCTTGGACCACGCTTTCCGCGAATCCGCCTTTGGGTCTATGAAACGGACCTGGCGGAGCGCGTGAGAAGCACGCGGGAAAACGACGTCTACCTTCCTGGCGCCCAGCTTCCCGATCACGTCGAAATCACTACCGAATTGCCTGTGGCTCTGGAAGGCGCGGACCTGGTGCTGAGCGTCATGCCGTCGCACCTGGTGCGAACACTCTACCAGCGGATGCTGCCGCATCTGAATGAATCTATGGTGTTCGTCAGCGCTACGAAGGGACTTGAAAACGGCACCCTAATGCGGGCTTCGGAGGTGATTCGCGAAGTGCTGTCGGCTCACATGACCCCGAAGATCGCGGTCATTTCCGGCCCGACATTTGCCAAAGAGGTGGCTCGATTCGAGCCTACAGCACTTGTAGTAGCATCACCGGAGAGGGCCATTGCGGATAAGGTTCAGGCCTCCTTCTCCGGACCGACGTTCCGGCTTTATTCGAGTGTTGATACTATAGGCGTAGAAATAGGCGGCGCTATAAAAAACGTAGTCGCCATCGGCGCTGGCGTATTGCACGGCATGGGCTTAGGCCATAATCCAATGGCCGCCCTCATCACCCGTGGGCTGGCTGAAATGACTCGGCTGGCAGTCGCCATGGGAGGTCAGCAGGTCACCTTGGCGGGGTTGGCTGGTCTGGGTGACCTTGTGCTTACATGCAATGGAGAATTGAGCCGAAACCGGACGGTAGGGGTGGAACTGGCCCATGGGAGAAAGCTGGACGAAATTGTGGGCTCGATGAAGATGGTGGCCGAAGGCGTTAAAACTACAAATGCAGCAGTTGACCTGGCCAGACGATATTCAGTAGAAATGCCCATCGCTGAACAGATGTTTCAAGTGATAAACTTCGGGGTATCACCGCGCGAAGCGATCCAGCGATTGATGGAACGCTCACTGAAGGGGGAATAAATTCCGCCCCCGGAAACGCAACCTCGGATGAATGAATGGGTTGATAAAGATATGGGGGGTTTGGCGGCGACGCTGGATTTCGACGCGGAATTGATGCTCCGCGTCAAGGATGGCGACGGAGCAAGTTTTGCTATCCTGCTGGAAAAGCACCGTTTACCGGTAGTCCACTTTCTCTACCGGATGGTGCAAAACCAAGCCGTCGCAGAAGAACTGGCGCAGGAAGTCTTTCTGCGGGTGTATCGATCGCGGGGAAGTTACGAGCCGACGGCCAAGTTCACCACCTGGCTGTTTCGCATCGCCACCCATCTGGCGCTGAATTCACTCAGGGATGGAAAGAACCAACGGCTCGAAGAACATTTGGATGACGATTCGCCGGAAACGCCGGCCCGACAATTGTCGGATCAGCGGCCGAGCGTGGAACAGAGAATGCTGCATCAGGCCCGCATGGAGGAAATCCGGCGGGCGGTAGCGACGTTGCCGGAGAAGCAACGCGCCGCCGTGCTGATGCATAAGTACGAGGAGATGGAATATTCGCAGATCGCCAAAGTGCTGAACTGTTCGGAATCTGCGATCAAATCCTTGCTATTTCGGGCGTACGAGACATTGCGCGCCCGCTTGGCCCATATGGCTTAGGGGAAGAAAGAGATCGTTATGCATTGCCCAATGGAAGCGGGAGGGAGTCCGGATCTGCTGCTGGATTATGCCGCTGGCACGCTGAATGACGAGGCACGCGGGCAGACGGACCGGCACTTGGCAGGTTGTCGCGTTTGCAGCGAGTTCGTAGCCGCGCAGCAGACGGTGTGGAGGGCTTTGGACGATTGGGAACCGGCGGACGTCTCGATGGATTTCGACCGCCGCCTGTACGCTCGCATCGAACAGGATGTTCCCTGGTGGAAGCGCCTTATGCGCCCGTTGAATCCAGTATTTCGCCACTCGTTGCCGATCGGCGCGGCGGCGGGCGTCATTATTGCGGCGGGGCTGATGCTATACTGGCCAGCGGCGATCGTCCCGGCGCAGGAGCAGCGATCCGCGCAGGTGGAAAGCCTCCAGCCCGATCAGTTGCAGAGCGCCCTCGAAGACATGGAAATGCTCCATCAGTTCAATCAACTGGTGCCCGACGATTCCGGTCCCAAAATGTAAAATGCCATGAATCGCATTCTCCAGATCGGCAGCATTCTGCTGCTGGCGGGGGCAGGAGCGACTTATGGCAGCGATTCGCAGGCGAAAGAAGCCCCGCCGCCGAAGGCTGCTCCCGCCAAGCCGGGCAGGGGTGGCGTGCCCAAGCAGCCGATTCCCAAAGGCGCCGCGAGGCTGGTAAATCCCGCGAATGTCGCCGCCCGTTTGTTTCGCATGAGCCCCGAAGAGCGCGAGAGGGCCATCGCCAGTCTGCCGAGGGAACAGCAGCGGGACAGAGCCCGCAAGCTACTGGAATGGTTCGACAGCTTGCCCAAGGCGCAGCAGGACATGCAACTTCGCCGGATGGACCGTTTCGCGCAACTCCCTCCGGAGAAACGGGCCGAAGTCATGGGGTTCATGGTGGAGGTGAATAACTTCCCACGGCCGCGGGCGAACGCGGTGCGGCAGGCGCTTTACCGCCTCCAGCAGATGAATGACGAGGAACGCGAACGGACGATGGCCCGGCCCGCTTTCCAGGCCCGTTTCTCGCCGGAAGAGTTGCGAGTCATCCGCGGCCTGGCCGATGCGTGGATGGGGCCGGTTCAGTAATCGATAAACGCATCAGGCGCTGGCGAAAGGCATCGACCGACCCGCTGGGTCCGGGCAGGCGATCGAGGTAACTCAGCGCCCGCTCCCGCTGCCGGTGAAACTCGACTTCGCGCCCATCGGCGAATGCGGCAGCGGCCATCGCGGAGGCGTCCCAGTCCTTGTGCGCCACCACCCCCTTGACGGTGCGGGCGTCGGCCAGCCAGGCGCGGGCCAGTTCGGCGCTGCGGTTGTACACGCCCTGAAAGAACGCCGCCTCGCTGAAGTATGCCAGCCGCTGGCTGCCACTCATTTCGGCGGAAACGGCGAGCGCCTTTTCCAACGCGGAGGCTGCGTCGGCGGGCGAAGCGGTCTCGCGGAGGTAGATGTGCAGCAGCATCCGCGCGGAGGCTCGAAAATCGCGGCTCTCACATGGCGCGGACAGCTTCGCCACCGCTTCAGCCGGCCAATCCCGGGGCTGTATGCCCTGACCGTCGAGCGTCACCAAATACAGGATGGTGGCCAGTCGCTCGGCCTCGGGCCTCCGGCGCATGAGAACCAGGATGGCTTTGGCATCTGTGTAATGACCCCGGCACACCATCGGGACCCAACTGCCCAGGGCCAAGATCACATTGGAGAAGAACAGTGCCTGCGCCCCCGGTCCCCACGGCAGAACAGCGGCCGGGAGGAATAGCAACAGCGTGACCGTGGGCCCTCCCGCCAGAAAAAGGCAATACCGTCGGCGAAGCTGTTCGGGCGAGCGCGGCAACATCAGGGTTTGGCCGCCGGCGATGAAACGGCGTCCTAAAAAGCGCAATCGCAGACCCTGTCTTTCCCTGGAAAAGGTCCACGGACCTACCAGCAGGCGGCGGAATTCGAACCCGGCGAGCAGGCCGGTGAAGACGTGCCCGAGTTCGTGGAGCAGTATCCCCATGAACAGCGCGGGAGCCATCAGAGCGAACGTCGCTAAGGAAATAGTTGGCAGAAACCGGAGGGGCACGAATACGGGCGCCGCAGCGACTGCCGCGCCGACCGCGAGCCACAAGAGCCGCCGCGGCGGCTTCGGCGCGGGCGGCGCCTTTTGGCGATCCAGGATCGGCGTCGGCGACATGCGGCGTCAGGACGATTGTCGCACAACGCTCCACGCCGACTTTTCGTTACACTGGTCTTCTTCCGTGAACGCCGTTGAATTTCAAGGAGTCTCCAAGACTTACGCCATCTACGAATCGCCGGGCGACCGGTTGAGGGAGTTGCTCACCCTGAACCGCCTCCGGCGCCATCGCGATTTCCTGGCACTCGAGGACCTGACCTTCGAGGTCAAGCGCGGCGAGACCTTCTGCATCGTCGGGGAGAATGGTTCGGGCAAAAGCACCTTGTTGCAGATGGTGGCCGGCATCCTCCCACCCACCACCGGGACGGTCGCCGTCAACGGGCGCGTTTCGGCGCTGCTGGAACTTGGAGCCGGATTCAACCCCGAGTTTAGCGGGCACGATAACGTTTATCTGAACGGTTCGATTCTCGGTCTCAACACCCGGCAGATCGACGAGCGGTATGCCGATATCGCCGCGTTTGCCGAGATCGGCGATTTCATCGATCAACCGGTGAAAACCTATTCGAGCGGCATGGTGGTCCGGCTGGCCTTTGCCGTGGCGATCAACGTCGATCCCGAAATCCTGCTCGTGGATGAAGCGCTGGCAGTCGGCGACATCTATTTTCGGCAGCGCTGCATGCGCAAAGTTCACGAACTCCGCGCGCGCGGCGTGACCATCCTGTTCGTCTCGCACGCCACGGCCGATGTGAAAGCCGTGGGCGACCGCGCGCTGTGGCTGGATAAGGGCCGGCTGGTGGAGATCGGCAATCCCGACCGCGTGATTGCGAAATACCTGGCCGCCATGGTGCAGAAAGATTCGCGCTACCTGCGCCACCAGGCGCTTGAGGTGCAGGACCGCACCCGTGGCGGGCGTGTGCGCGCGCCGGAGATCGTGGAGACCATCCCCAATATCGACCACCGCTACGGCGATGGCCGCGCGCGCGTGATCGGCATCGCGATTCTCGACGAGCAGGGCGCGCTGCTTCACCAGATCGAGCCGGCGAGCCGCATAGTGGTGCGCATCAGTGTGCGGGCGGAAGATCGCGTCGCGGTGCCGAACGTGGGGTTCATGCTGCGCAATCAACTGGGCGTGGATTTTTCAGGCACCAACACCATTCGCGAGGGGCACCAGCTCGACCCGATGGAAGCCGGCGATATCTACACCGTCGATTTTCATCTGGATCTGCCCGAACTGTATCCGGCGTCGTTCTCATTTTCACCGGCGGTTGCCGACGGAGACCTGACGGGATACCGGATGTGCGATTGGATCGATAATGCCCTGGTGGTGCAGATGTCTCGGACGGAGAATGAAATTTATGGATATATCCATATGCCTTGCCGGGTGGAAGTGAACGCGCGGCTGGGCGAAGCCCGGCCGGCGGTGGAGAACAAACTTGGCTGAATTCACCGGCGAACGCGTCATCCCCGGCGAAGTGGACGTCGATCTGCTTAACGAGCACATGGCGCGCTACACTTTCGCCGCGCGGCTGGCGCGCGGAAAGCGCGTGCTTGACGCCGGCTGCGGGGCGGGGTACGGGTCGGCTGAACTGGCGCGCGCGGCGGAAAGCGTGGTAGGCATGGACCGCGCGCCCGCGGCCATCGAATTCGCCCGCGCGCATTACACCGCGCACAACGTGAGATTCGAAGAGGGAACCTGCGAGGCGCTCCCGCACTCCAATGCCAGCTTCGAGCTGGTGGTGGCGTTCGAGGTGATCGAGCATCTCGACGATTGGCGCGGCTTTTTGCGCGAAGCGCACCGCGTGCTCGTGCCCAACGGGCAGTTGGTGATCTCCACGCCCAATAAACTCTACTACACCGAATCGCGCGGCCGGGATGGCGCCAATCCGTTTCACGTGCACGAATTCGACTTCGCGGAGTTCCGCGCGGAACTGACGGCGGTTTTTCCGCACGTTTCGCTGTTTCTCGAAAATCACGTGGAAGGCTTCACGTTCCAACCCCACGAAAGCGGATCGACCGCCGAAGTTCGCGTGGATGCCGGCGAGGCGGCGCCCGACGAATCGCATTTCTTTGTGGCGGTGTGCGCCAACCGGCCGCAGATCGGAAACCCGACGTACGTCTACGTGCCGCGCGCCGCCAACGTACTGCGCGAGCGCGAACGGCATATCGCGCTTCTCGAAAAAGAGCTGGAGGACAAGAACCAGTGGCTGGCGGAGGCGCAGCGCGACCTCGCCGGGATGACGCGGCAGTACGCCAAGATCGAAGGCGAGCTGGAGGCAAGCAATCGGTGGGCGGCCGGACTGAACAGCCAGTTGGAAGAGCGGCGGGCGCGAGTCGATGCATTGCAGGCGGAACTCGCCGAGGAACAGGAACGCGCGCGGCAAACCGTGTCGGAGTACGAGGCCAAAGTCCAGGAACTGGAGGCCGACATCCAGTCGAAGATCAGGTGGGCCCGCGACGTGGAAGCCGCGCTCACCGCCGATATCGAGAAACAGACCGCCGCGCTGGCGAAGGCGGTGGACCAGCTCCATCAGACCGAGGCAGTGCTTCAGAACACGGAGAAGGAGCTCGCGGAGCGCACCGAGTGGGCCTTGCGGTTGGACAAGGAATCGACGGAACTGGCGCGGCAGGTGGCGCTCTACCGGGCGTCGCGTTGGGTGAGGCTGGGCCGCAAGGTGGGGTTAGGTCCGGAAATTCCGGCGAGCTGACATGGCCTTTCTGAAACGCCTGCTGCGAGCGCTGCCGCTCCTGTTGCTTTCGCCCGCGCTGATGGCGGTCAGCTTTCTAATGCTTGCCCTGACCGACTTCTTCTGGAAGCTTTTCGGACGAAGGCTTCCGGCGCGCCATGCGGCCGCGCTGGCGCGGTCAGCATCGGTGGTGATTCCCAACTGGAACGGAAAAGAGCTTCTGGCCAAATATTTGCCGTCGGTAGTCGCCGCGCTGGCCGGCGATCCGGCGAACGAGATCGTCGTCGTCGATAATGGATCGGCCGACGGAAGCGCGGAGTTCGTCCGGACCGCGTTCCCGGAAGTGAAACTGGTGGCGCTCAAAGAGAATCTTGGCTTCGGCGGCGGCTCGAATGCTGGATTTCGGGCGGCGGCGAACGACATCGTGGTGCTGCTGAACAGCGATATGCGGGTCGAGCCGGATTTTCTCGCGCCGCTTCTGGAGGGTTTCGCCGATCCGGCGGTTTTCGCCGTCTCCTGCCAGATTTTCTTCAGCGATCCGAAAAAACTGCGCGAAGAGACGGGCCTCACGCAAGGCTGGTGGCAGGATGGCGGATTGCGTGTGCGGCACCGCATCGATCCGGCGGTCGATTGCCTCTTCCCGTGTTTCTACGGCGGCGGCGGGTCGTGCGCCTTCGACCGCCATAAGTTTCTCGAACTCGGCGGATTCGATCACCTGCTCGCTCCCTTCTATCTGGAAGACACCGACCTCGGCTATCTTGCTTGGAAGCGCGGATGGAAGGTGCTCTACCAACCCCGCAGCGTGGTCTACCATGAGCATCGCGGCACCATCGGCAAGCGCTTCAGCGAAGAGCGCATTCAGACCGTGCTGAAGAAGAATTTCCTGCTGTTCGCGTGGAAAAACATTCACGAGTGGCCGCGGCTCGCGTCGAACTTCTTCTTTGCCTGGGCAGGCTCGCTGCTGAGCGTGATCTTTGGCGAGATTCCTGGCCGTCCGACGCCCTACTCGCTCTGGCGCGCGTTTGTGCAACTGCCGCAAGCGATGCGATCGCGATGGCGCGCGCGATCGCTGGCGCAAATCGACGATACCGAAGCGTTCCGGCGCCCGCTCGGCGGCTATTACCGCGACCGTTTTGCCCGAATGGAGCGTGCGCCCGAGCGGCTACGCGTCCTGTTCGTATCTCCCTACCCCATCTACCCGCCTACGCACGGAGGCGGAGTATTCATGTACCAGACCCTGCGCGCCATGACGGGTCTCGCGGAAGTCCACGTGGTTGAAATGCTCGATTGGCCATGGCAGGACCAGGCCAACGCAGAGCTGCGGACATTTTGCGCTTCGGCGGAGTGGATCGTGCGCCCGAACGGGCTTCCCAAAGGAAGCGGTTCGCTGCTCCCGTTCGCCGTGCGCGAGTTCGCCAACGAGGATTTCGAGTGGCTCATCCATCGCCAGCTCTGTCTGAAACAAATCGACGTGCTGCAGCTGGAATACACCACCATGGCGCAGTATCGCGGTGCATTCCGGCGGATTGCCGTGGCGCTGTTCGAGCACGATGTGTACTTCCAGTCGGTCGGCCGCGGGCTCGGCCATATGATCGGGATCACCAGCGAGGCGAAGGCGCGGGTCGAGTACCTGCGCGCGCTGCGGTACGAACTGCGCGCCCTTCCGCAATTCGACCAGGTGCAGGTGTGCACGCCGCAGAACCGCCGGTATCTGCTCGAATTCTTGCCGCGGCTCGCGCCGAAACTGCGCGATGGCCTGCGCGCGGGAGTCGATTCGTGGCGCTATGAATTCCGTCCCGCCGGCCGTGAGCCGGCGACCATGCTCTTCCTCGGCAGCTTCCGCCACGATCCCAATCGCGTGGCGGTGGATTGGTTCGTCCGTGAGGTGCTCCCGCTGGTTCGGCTGCGCGTTCCCGGTGCTCGCCTGGTGATTGCGGGCTCTGAGCCACCGCCCGCGCACACTTATGCCGATGCCGAAGGTCACCTGGAAATGCTCGGATTCGTGGACGATATCCGCCAGCCGCTGGCCCGGTACGCGGTCTTTGTTTGCCCCGTGCTGAGCGGGTCGGGGGTGCGCGTGAAACTGCTCGAGGCATTCGCCGCCGGAATCCCGGTGGTCTCCACGACGATAGGCGCCGAGGGACTCGCCGGAAAGGACGGGGAATTCTGCGCGCTCGCCGACACGGCCGCCGGTTTCGCGGAACGCGTGGTGAAACTGCTTGGAGATCCTGAAATGGCCGCGGCGATGGCAGTCCGCGCTCGCGCCGAGGTGGAAGCGCGCTGGGACATGGCAACGATCACGCGCAAGCTGGTCGAGGGGTACGCGGAGTTGGTGCGGGAGAAGCGCGGCAAGGATTAGAGGCGCGGTGGCGGAACGAATAGACCCGGTGGCTATCCGCCGATGGAATACATGGGGCGTGGCGGCGGCACGAATTTCGACGAGTTGATTTCATGTCCGAGCCACTTGCCCGCGACGTTGTGCCGGATCAGCGCGGCGATCTGGTCATCGGGCGCACCCGAGCGCATGAGCCGCTTCACGTCGTCCTCCTCGATGGCGAACAGGCAGTAGCGAATTTTGCCATCGGCCGTCAGGCGCAGGCGATTGCAGTTCAGGCAGAAGGGCTTGCTGACCGAGGCGATGAATCCGACCGTTCCGCCGCCATCGGCGAACCTGTATTCGGTGGCCGGTGCGCGCGGATCGGGATCCGGGACCGGAACCAGCGGCGCAATTTCGCGCGAGAGCATCGCGATGATTTCATCGGCCAGCAGCACCTTGGAGCGGTCCCAGATTCCCTGGGCATCGAGCGGCATGAATTCGATATAGCGCACCTCGAATCCGTGCTCGCGCGCGAAGCGCGCCAGCGGAACGATGTCGGGTTCCACCAGGTTCTTCACCGCGACCGCGTTCAGCTTGACGCGGTAGCCGAGTTCTTTGACGCGTGCTAAGCCGGTCAGTACTTTGGGGAGATCGTCACGACGCGTGATGTGCTCGAAGCGGCCGCGGTCGAGCGTATCGAGATGAATGTTGATGCGCCGCAAACCGGCCTCGTACAGGGGCGCCGCGAGTTCCGGCAGCAGCACGCCGTTGGTGGTGAGCGCCAGGTCGCGGACGCCGGGAATTGCCGCCAGGTTGCGGATCAGGACGGGCAGGTCGCGGCGCACCAGCGGCTCCCCGCCGGTGACGCGCAGTTTTGTGATCCCCAGGCCGACCGCGATGCGCGCGAAGCGTTCGATCTCCTCGAAATCGAGAATCTCGCTGCGCTTCTCGTAACGCACTTCGCTTTCGGGCATGCAGTAGAAGCAGCGGACGTTGCAGCGGTCTGTGACGCTGAGGCGGAGGCTGTCGTGCACGCGTCCGAAGGAATCGATGAGCGGCTGCAGGCGCATTACCTCACGGCGAGCATGCGCTCGAGCGGGACGAGCGCACGCTCCATCAGCCCGGCAGGCAATTCGACGCGCGGCTCCAGGCGGAGCAGGCAATCGCGCAGCTTTTCGAGCGTGTTCAGCTTCATGTAGGGGCACTCGCTGCAATTACAGTTCTCGTTGGCCACGAAATAGAATCGCTTGTGTGGCGCAATCTTGGCGAGAGAGTGCTGGATGCCGCTCTCGGTCATCACGATGAATTCGCCAGCGCTGGATGCGGCGACGCGCTGGATAATGGCCGAGGTGGAACCGACAAAATGCGCCATTGCGAGCACCGATTCCGGGCATTCCGGGTGCGCCACGACTTCGGCGGCCGGATGTTCGGTTATCGCCTCCGCCAGCCGGCGCGCCGGGAAGGTGGCGTGTACGATGCAGGATCCCTGCCAGATCTGCATGTTTTCGCGCCCGGTCTCTTTGCGCACGTAGTTGCCGAGGTTGACATCCGGCAGGAAAAGCACCGGCTTCTCGCGCGGGATGGAATTGACGATTTGGACGGCGTTGCGCGAAGTGCAGAGAATGTCGCTTTCGGCCTTCACCTCGATCGAGGTATTGATGTAGCTGACGATGACGTGATCGGGATTGCGCCGGCGGAATTCGCGCACCGGTTCCACCGGGCAAGCCTCTACCAGGCTGCAACTGGCCTCGCGATCGGGCACGACTACGATGCGGTCGGGATTGAGCACCTTGGCCGTCTCGGCCATGAACCAGACCCCGCAGAATGCGATGGCGTCGCCCGAAAACTCGCGGGCTTTGCGCGCCAGTTCGAGGCTGTCCCCGATGACATCGGCGAGTTCCTGGATCTCCGGCGCCTGATAGTGGTGCGCCAGCAGGATACCTCTCCGCTGCTTTTTGAGGTCGATAATTTCCTCGGCAATGGTCGGTGCTGAAATCATAGGGGAGGCCGGAACGATCTGGTTTTATTCTAACAATGCCAAGCGCTTCGAGTGGGGACGATAATGGATGCAGTGCGCGCGGTACTGATTTCGACATATGAACTGGGGCGCCAGCCGTTCGGCCTGGCTTCGCCCGCGGCATGGCTTCGGGCCGACGGCCACGAAGTCACGATGGCCGATCTTTCGTGCAGTCCGCTGCCAGCCCGCGCTGTGACGGAGGCGGACCTGATTGCGTTTTTTCTGCCCATGCACACGGCGACGCGGCTGTTCCAGCAGATGGTGGATCGCGTCCGGGACCTGAACCCGCGGGCGCATCTTTGTGGCTACGGTCTCTACGCGCCGCTGAACGATGCGCTGCTGCGGCGCGCCGGCGTCTCCACGGTGATCGGAGGGGAATTCGAGCAAGGGTTACGCGACCTGGCCCGGCGACTGAGCGTGACGCGCGACGGGGAGCGCCCCTACCGCCAGCCGGAGCCGCTGATTTCGATGGCGCGGCAGCAGTTCCTGGTGCCCGACCGCGAGGGCCTTCCGCCGCTCGGAGCATACGCGCAATTGCGCGCCGGGGACGCCACGCGCCGCGTGGGATACACCGAGGCCTCGCGGGGCTGCAAGCATCTCTGCCGCCATTGCCCCGTAGTGCCTGTTTACCGTGGGTTGTTCCGCATCGTGCAGGCCGATGTGGTGCTCGAGGATATCCGGCGGCAGGTGGCCGCGGGCGCGGAACACATTACGTTCGGCGATCCGGATTTCTTGAACGGACCGGGCCACGCGATGGCGATCGTGGAGGCGCTCCACGGGGAATGGCCGCGGCTGACCTATGACGTTACAGTCAAGGTGGAGCATCTCCTGCGACATCGCGACTTGTTGCCCGCGCTGCGGAGGACGGGCTGCCTGTTTGTGACGAGCGCGGTGGAATCGCTGGACGATGCGGTGCTCGATAAACTCGCCAAGGGGCACACGCGCGCCAGTTTCGAGGAGGTCCTCGCGGCAATGCGTGCCGCCGGTCTGGCCTTTGCGCCGACATTCATCCCGTTCACGCCGTGGACGACTCTCGCGAGCTATCGCGAATTCCTTCGGGCGATTCTCGCGCTCGACCTCGTCGAGCAGACGGCGCCGGTACAATTAGCCATCCGCCTGCTGTTACCGGAGGGATCGCTGTTGCTGGAATTGCCGGAAGTGCGGGCAATGATCGAGCCGTTCGACCCCCGGAGTCTGTGCTATCGCTGGCGGAACGCCGACGCGCGGGTGGATACGTTGTGGGCGTCGATTCAGGAGGCGGTGAAGCGATCGGACCGGCGGGGACAATCCCGGTGGGAAATATTCCGGAAGGTCTGGGATTTGGCGGAGGCCGGTGAATTTCCGGATGTGCCGATGGCGTCGCGGGCGACGATTCCGTACTTGACGGAGCCCTGGTATTGTTGAGCGGAGCCCACCGAAGAGCAGGTTGCTCTTGTATAAACCCGGATGGCAGTCTCAGTATAGTCCTTTTCTATTAGTGCATTTAAGATCTCATAGACTTAAACTGCATTTTGCGGATTAGACTGATCAGGGCCACGGCGAGTCTCGCCGCCGTCGCCTGCATTTTACGAGGGGCTGAAATGCCTGCCGGGTCATTCGTGTACACCGCCGCGCCGCGGTATGACCGCGCGCTGGAGGCGAACCGCTTCCCGAAGGGAGCCGCCGTCATACTTGTCTCGCCGGCCGGCAGGCAGCGGATCGCGGCCGCGTTCTACGCCTCCGCGGATGCCACCGTCTCGTTCGACGGCGCGCGAATTTTGTTCGCCGGCAAAACTTCGGCGGCCGGCCCGTGGCAGATCTGGGAGGTTCCGGCGGCCGGCGGTGGTCCGCGGCAGATCTCGGCGTGCCAGACCGATTGCACCCATCCTCTCTACATTCCCGATGGACGCATTGCATACACCCAATCCACCGCCGATGGTTCGGACATCGAAATCGTGGACGCGAAAGGCGGGCCGGCGCAACGGCTGACCTTCGCGCCGGGGCGGCATGTGACGCAGGACGTGCTTCGTGACGGGCGCATCCTTTTTGAGAGCAGCGGCGAGCTTTACACGGTGTACCCGGATGGAACGGGCGTGGAATCGCTGCGCTGCGACCATGGTCCGCGCCGCGCGGACGCGCGGCAGATCGAATCGGGCGATGTGATCTTCAGCGCCGGGCCCCGGCTGGCCAGGTTCACTCCCGCACTGGCAGTCCAGACCGAAGTAGCCCAGCCGGACGGCGAAATGTCCGGTCCTCCCGCGGAGATCGCGCCAGGCAGATGGCTGGTCTCCCTGCGCAAATCGAAAGGACCGTTCGGGCTGTTCATTTGGACACGCGATGGCGGCCGGTTGGAGCCGGTGGAAACCCCGGCTGGAACCGACGCAATCCAGCCCGCGCTCCTGCGCCGCCGCGCCGCGCCCAAACAATTCCCCTCGGGCCTGGTGGAAACCAGGACGAACGGCAACCTGTTGTGCCTGGACGCACGCACCACTAAGGATCGACCTATCGCCGAACCTGTGACTGCCGTGCAGGTGTACACTCGCGACGCCGCGGGCGCCGCGGTGCTGCTCGGGCGGCAGAATCTCGCGGGAGACAGCTCGTTCTACGTGCAAGTGCCGGCCGACCGGCCCTTACGCATCGAACTGCTGAATGCCGCCGGCGCCGCGGTGCGCGCCGAAAAGGGTTGGTTCTGGATGCGTCCCAGCGAGCAGCGGATTTGCGTGGGGTGCCATGCCGGTCCGGAGCGGTCACCGGAAAACAAGGTGCCGGAGGTTCTGCTGCGGAGTATTGTGCCGGAAAAATTGCTGGGGGCGACGAAATGAGACAAGAACGAAGAAGCCGGGAACCAGAAGCCCGAAGAAAGGCTGTGCCTCGACCGCTCGGAATCCTGACGGTGTGCATGGCGGCCAGCGCGCTGGCGGGAAGTGGGCCGGCGCCCATCGAGTTCGCCGACGCCACGGCGCAGGCCGGCATTCAGTTCAAGCACTCTTTCGGCGCGGAAAAGCTGGGGTCGCTGCTCGAGAGCACCGGCGCGGGATGCGTCTGGTTCGATTACAACAACGATGGCAAGCCGGATCTGTTCGTGGTGAGCGGGCGGCCGTTGGGCAACGAAATGCACCCATATCCTCTGCGCAAAGCTCCCGATCCGCTGCCCACCAATCACCTCTATCGCAACGACGGGGATGGAAAATTCACGGACGTCACGGCTGCGGCCGGCGTGGCAGGCGACAGCTTCAACTTCAGCGCCGAGGCGGCCGATTTCGACAACGACGGGTTCACCGATCTGATCGTCACCAGCTACGGCAAGGTCACACTCTACCGCAATAAGGGCAACGGGACGTTCGAAGACGTCACCGCGAAGGCTGGCCTGGATGTCAAGGGTTGGGCCATCAACGCCACATGGCTCGACTACGATCGCGATGGCTGCCTCGACCTGTTCATTGGCCGGTACGTGAAGTTCGACCCCAAATACCGCTCCTATTACGCGGCCGACAACTATCCCGGGCCGCTGGATTACCCCGGCGATTCGAACCTGCTGTATCACAACACCTGCAAGGGGACCTTCGTCGACGTGAGCGAGAAGTCGGGCATCGCGGCGTATAAGGCCCGGGCGATGGGTGTCACGGCGGCCGATTTCGACGGCGACGGTTATCCCGATATTTACGTGGCTAACGATAAGACCGAGAACTTCCTGTTCCACAACAAGCGCAACGGCACCTTCGAGGAGATCGCCACCGCGGCGGGCGC
>Ga0335072_10002357_pt1 | contig 29396 bp, 26 predicted proteins | sample Lox_Sample_21_FD_206725 | JGI IMG/M metagenome (GOLD analysis project Ga0335072, IMG submission 206725) | Soil microbial communities from Loxahatchee National Wildlife Refuge, Florida, United States - Lox_Sample_2.1 | ecosystem: Environmental > Terrestrial > Soil > Wetlands | place: USA... | reverse complement strand
GAGGCCTAGCGTCACCTCCGTTGGGCCACGTTCTGGCTTTCCTGTTAGCCGGTATCTGAGTTGGGTGCTGGCGGTAAAGACGGAACCCCGTCCAACTGCCATGGTGAGGAGGGACGTTAGGAGGAGTCATGGCATACGGGCACGCCGAGCGCAATCTGGCGCTGATCCGCCAGCTCGAAGCCGAAACCGGGCAGCTACTCGCCAGCGTGACACAACCGAATCTCGAGCAGTCGGCCTGGCTGCGAGAGGCCAGCCCGGACAAGTAGCCGCGGCAAAATCACCTACCGGACCATGGAGGTACAAGATGAGTGAAGGCAGCCAGCCCGCGTATGAGATCGCACTGGCCTACTTCATCGTTTCTGACGACGTGGAGCGCTCCCGCCGCTTCTATACCGAGGTGCTCGGCGGCACGGCCGTCCGCTCGGGTGAGCCGACGTACGTGACGCTGGCCAACAGCTCGATCATCATCAACGTCGGCGGCGGCCCGACCGACGACAAGCCGGCCGTCACGCTCCAGACACCGCCCGATCCGGACCTGGCCAGCAGCTTCCTCAACATCCGGGTCTCGGACATCCACGCGGTGTATGCGGAGTGGAGCGCGCGAGGCGCCGAGTTCCTCACGCCACCCAAACAGCACAAGACCGAGCTCCGCTGCTACATGCGTGACCCCGACGGGTACCTGATCGAGGTCGGCCAGACCACCCTGCCGGGCGGCTGGCGCCAGTTCGTGAACCCGTAACCGAAGGTGCGCCGTTTCGCCGCCGATCGTGACGAATGAGTCCTGCTAGGGGGTGATGACGCCGCTGTCGGAGGCGGTGAGCGGGAGGTCTATGCGCAGGCTGGTCCCGGCCCCGGGCGGGCTGTCGAGGAAGATCCGGCCGCCGAGCGCCTCCACCCGGTCCTTGAGGCCGGCCAGGCCGGTGCCGCGGCTGAAGTCGGCGCCCCCGGCGCCGTCGTCGCGGACCTCCAGGAGCAGCCCATCCCCGGCGACCTCGATCTGGACGCTGACCGTCGAGGCGCGGGCGTGCTTGGCCGCGTTGGTCAGCGCCTCAGCGATGACATAATAGACGCTGACTTCGACCGGCTCCGGCAACCGCTGATTCACCTGGACCTGCAGGTCAACGGGGACCAGCGAACGGCGGGCGAGCATCGCGAGCGCCGGAGCCAGGCCACGTTCGGCCAGGATCGCCGGGTGGATGCCGCGGGCGATCTCGGTCAGCTCGTCCAGCGCGCCGACCGCCTCGGCGACAGCGTGGTCGAGTTGCGCGCCGACCTCGGGCGGCATCGCGGCCTGCGCCGCGCGCAGCCACAGCGCAAGGGAGACCAACCGCTGCTGGGCGCCGTCGTGCAGATCCCGCTCGATCCTGGCACGAGCCTGGTCGGCAGCCGCGACGATCCGCGCCCGCGACGCGGCCAGCGCGTCCTGCGCCTCAGCGTTGACGATGGCGGTCGAGGCGAGCTCGGCGAACCCGGCCAGCCGTTCCTCGGTATTCGCCGGCAGCGGCTCCTGCCTGGACCCCACGCCAATGACGCCCCACAGCTGGCCGGCAACGCTGATCGGCACGGCGACAACCGCGCGCATACCCCATTCTTGGGAGGACTCGGCGGCCGGGCCGGTGGCGCTGCTGTAGTTATCGATTCGCGCCGGCCGACCGGTCTGGAACACCATCGTGTGCACATTTCGGCCGCCGGAGGCAAATCGGGCACCGAGCGGGACGGGCACAGCCACGCCGGTTCTTACCCACTGAGCGAGGAAGGTGGCCCCGCCGTCCGGGTCGTACCGGCCCATCGTCGTCAAGTCGGCGCCCAGTAGCCGCCCAGCCTCTGCAGCGATCGCGGCGAACACCTCGCTCGGCGGGTTGTGACGGGCGACCAGCACCGCCACCCGCCGCAGCGCTACCTGCTCCCGGGCGTGGTCGCGCAACTCCATGCGCGCCTGGGCGTTCGCGATCGCCGTGCCGGCCAGCTCGGTGAACCCGGCCAGCCGCGCCTCGGTATCAGCCGGCAGCGGCTCGGAGCGGCTGGCCACGATCATGACCCCCCACAGCTCGCCCGCGACGCTGATCGGCACGCCCACCGCCGCCCAGATGCCAACCTCACGGCGGAAGTCGCCGAGCGCACCGGTGGCGTCGGCGTAGCTGTCGATCCGTGCGGACTGTCCGGTCTGGAACACCAGCGTGGACACGTTCTGCCCGCCGAGGGGCATCGTGATGCCGACGGTCACCGGCGGGACGCCAGTACTGGCCCACGCGCCAAGTACGATCTCAGTGCCGTCCGGAGCGTACCGCGTCAAGAAGGCGATGTCGTTAGCGAGCAGTCGCCCGGCCTCCTCGGCTACGGCGGCGAGCACCTCCTCCGGCGGCGCTGCCCGGGCCACCAGCGTGGCCACCCGTCGCAGCGCCGCCTGCTCCTCGCCGAAGCTCTGTCGTTCCGCCCGGGCGTGCGCGCTGGCGACTGCGGTCGCGACCAGCTCGGTGAACCCGGCCAGCCGCGCCTCGGCATCGGCCGGGAGCAACTCCTCGCGCGTCAGCGCCACGACCATGACGCCCCACGGTTGGCCCTCGACCCTGATCGGCACGCCCACCGACGACTGCAGCCCCCAGTCCCGGGTGGCGACGTCGCCGATCACGCCCGAAACGGCGGCGTAATCGGTCCGCGCCGCCTGGCCGGTCCGGAACACCAGCGTGGTCACGTTATCCCCGCCCAGCGGCAACCGGCCGCCGACCGGGGTCGGCGCTGGCGCGCCGGTGCTGGTCCACGCGCCGACCACGGTGAGCGCGTCCGGCGGGTCGTACCGGACCAAGATTGCGGCGTCCACCCCGAGCAGCGCCCCGGCCTCCGCAGCGACCGCGGCGAAGACGGTCTCCGGCGGCGCCGCCTGGGCCACCAGCATCGCCACCCGCCGCAACGCGGCCTGCTCGCCAGCGACCTGGCGGAACCCGGCGTACAGCTGGGCGTTGTCGAGGGACACGGCGAGCTGCCCGGCAATGAGCTTGACCGCGTCGAGCCGCCCGGCGGTGAACGCGCCGCCGAGCAGTCGGTTTTCCAGCAGCAGCACCGCCCGCAGGGTGCCCCGGCCGAGGATGGGCACGGCCAGCAGCGAGCAGCAGTCCACACCGGCGAAGTACGGGTCGCGGGCGAACCGGTCGTCACGCGCGGCGTCGGCCACGACCAGCGGCTCGCCCGTTCGCTGGACGTAGCGCAGCACCGACCTCGGTGCCGCGCCTTCCTGGCCGGGCCCGCCGACCGAGACAGTGCCGCCGCCACCGTCCAATACGGGCAGCACCCAGCCGTTCCGGTCCTCGTCCCACAGCAGCAGGTGGACGCCGGTGGCGCCCGTCATGGCGCTGAGAACCTCGACCACGCGGGCGTGCAGCTGCCCGACATTGGTCTCCGAGCTCAGCGCCTGCGACGCTGACACGACGCCGAGCAGGTCGATCGTTCCCGTCGTGACCACGGAGCGGCTCTGGGGAAGGCCGCCGTCGCCAGCTTCGGCAAGTGTCTGCAGGCCTGGGTAGGCCCAGTCCAGCTGGCCGATCTTGGCCGTCGCGCCCCAGGCGAGGTACAGCTGGCGGGCTTGGGTGAGCAGGTCGTAGCCGGCGTGTTCGAGGCCGCGGGCCAGATAGAAGCGGGCCGCGTGTTCGGCGATCAAGGCCTGGTGCCAGGGCCGCTGGCGCTGGGCGGCCTCGCGGCGGGCGGCGTCGTAGGCCAGGCCGGCGGCGCGAAAGTCGCCGGCCGTCCAGGCCCGCTCGGCCTCGAGTAGCCGCAGCAGGTGCAGGAAGTTGTCGGGCGCGTCCGCGGCGCGTTCGGCTAGCCACCGGGTCACCTCGTCCAGTTCGGCCAGCAGGCTGGCGCGCTCGTCGCCGTCTGCGCTGCGGGCCTGCCCAGCCAGGGCCAGCCCGTGCAGCAGGCGGGCCACGGCGCTCGGATAGAGGCCTACGGCCACCGGAAGCAGCGGCATCGCCGCCGCGGTATGCCGCGTCAGGCCGACCGGATCGCTGAAGATCGCGGCGGCGATGGCACGATTGATATGCGCGTAGAGAAGCGCCAGCGGATTGCCGACGTACCTGTCTGCGGGGACCGCCTCGCTGACCGCGGCTGCGCTGTCACCGCGCAGTACACCAGCGAGCCAGCGGTAGGGATCGAGCACCTGATCGGACTGCTCGCTGCCGGTGCGCCGCACAAAGGCCACCGCCGCTTCGGCCTCGGCGAGGTAGCGGTCCAGTGCTGGCGAGCAGGCCAGCAGGCCTGGCACCGAGGCATAGTAGGTGTAGCCGGCGTTGGCCAGGTCGCCCCCTGCGATCAGTCCCTCCCTGGCCTGCTGGGCCGCATAGACACTGTTTTCAATTGGCTCGGCCCAGCAGCTGAAGAGAGCGAAAAACGCGCGCGCGTTGGAGGTGCCGGGCTCGTAGCCGCCGGCTTCGCCCAGCGCCAGGATCCGCCGCGCCGCCCGGTACGCGGCGGCGTAGTCGCCGCGCAGGGCCACAGCACCGAAGGCGGTAAAGGCCGCCGGGGTGACCAGGGCAGGGGCCAGGCCATGCTCGAGGAAGATCCGCAGTGCTTCCAAGCCCAGCCATGAGGTCGTGGCAGCGTCGCCGAGAAAGTAGGCCGCCGGCGCGGTGGCGTTGATCAGGCCGCACGCGGCGAGCAGCGGGGGGTCGGTGAGGTCCGGCCGGGTCAGATCGTCGGCGGCGTCGGTGTGGTCCAGCCACCGGTACAGATAGCCGAACTGATCGTCAAGCTCGGCTTTGAGCCGCTCTGCGGCTGGGACGGTGATGCCAAGTTCACGCAGCGACTCCACGCCCAGCCTGATCGCCTCCGCGAAACGGGTCCGGTGGGTCGCGCTGCGTACCTGCACCGCCGTCGCGGCTGCGCGGTCCAGCACGGCAGGGCACAGCCGTTCGATCGTGCGGTACTCCGCGTCGGCCTCCTCCAGCCGCCCCAGGCAGTACAGCGCGGCGTGACGGCCGGTGTGTATCTCGGCGAGCGTGCCCGTCTGGCCTGGGTCGACTGCCGGAAGCGCGGCGGTCAGCAGCGTATTGACCAGCGCGTAGTCCCCGACCAGCGTGGCTTGGCCTGCGGCGCGCCGCAGCAACCCCACCACCTGGCGCCGCTCCGCGGCCTCATCGACGGCGTCGATCACCGGGAGGTACTGCTCGGCGGCGGCGGCGAACAGCTCCGTCACCCCGGCCAGCCGCCGCGCCATGGCCAGCTGCACGGCGCGCCGCCGCCCGGGGTCGAGCCCGCCCAGAACCGACTCGCGGATCCGGTCGTGCCGGAACCGCACCGCTGGATGTACTCCGGGCTCGGCCACTAGCAGGCCCTCCTCGAGGGCAGGGGCCAGCGCCTGGTCCACCGCACCGGCCGGCTCGCCGGTGGCGGCCCGCAGCAGGTTCAGCTCGGCGCGGCCGCCGAGGCACGCCATCGCCTCCACCACGGCCCGGGACCGCTCCGGCATCACCCCAGCACGCGCCGCCAGCGGCCCGGCGACCTCGGAGCGGCCCAGGTACGCGCGCATCGCCGCCTCGTGCCACCGCCAGCCGGCCGCCGTCGCGGTCAGCAGCCCGTCGCGGCGCAGGGCGTTGAGAAGCTCAACGATCTCATACGGGTTGCCGAGCGTATGCGGCTCGATCACTTCGGCCAAGCCCGCTACCGCGGACCGGTCAACATGCAGCATCTCGGCGACCATGGCGGCCAGGCTCGGCTCCGGCAGGTTGCCCAGCCGCAAGTGCCGCGTCCCGGCCTGATCGAGCCAGCGGGACAGCGGCGCGGCTAGCACATGCGCCGCATCAACCTCCTCGTCGCGGTAGGCACCGACCAGCAGCAGGCCGTCGACCGGCTCCTCGCTGAGCACCAGGTCGATGAAGCCGAGCGGGGTGCGCCCGGCCCACTGCAGGTCATCGAGGAACACCACCAGCGGCCGTTTCCGGGAAGCGACCGCCCGCAACGCCGCCGCGGACGCCCGCTGCACCCGCGTCTGCGCGGTCAGCGGATCCCCCGCATCCGGCGGCACCCCCAGCAGCGCCGCGAACTCCGGCAGCACTGCCGCCAGGAGGCCCGCGTTCGGCCCGATCGCCCGCACGATCCGGTCTCGGAGCTGGGCCACCTCCTCGTCCGGCTCGGCCAGCAGCAGCCGGCCCAGCGCGCGGAACGCCTGATGAGACGCGTCGAACTCCAGGTCCCGCCGGTAGGCGTCGAACTTGCCGGCCACGAACCAGCCATCGGCGCCGGTCACCACCGGCCGCAGCTGGTCGGCCAGCGCCGTCTTCCCCACCCCTGGCGCGCCGGCCACCAGCACCCCGCGACACTGGCCCGCCAACGCGCCGGCGAACGCAGCTTCCAGCGCCGCCACCTCGTCATCACGCCCGACCAGCCGCGACGGCGGTTGCAGCCGCACCGGGACATCACGCTCGCCCACCCGCAGCCCAGCCACTCCCGGATCCCGGTGGGCGTCCCGCACCCGCTCCAGGTCATAAACCAGACCGTCCGCGGTCTGGTACCGGTTGTCCGGTTCCTTTTCCAGCAGGTGCAGGATGATCCGCGACAGTGCTTCCGGCACGGCCGGGTTCACCTGCGCGGGCGGCGCCGGTGCCCGGGCGAGGTGATCGTGGGTTAGGCGCAGTGGGTCACCCGACCCGAACGGCGGCGCGCCCGTGGCCAGCTCGTACAGCGTCGCGCCCAGCGCATACAAGTCAGCCCGCTGGTCCACCGGCTGGCCGGTCCGCCCGGTCGCCTCCGGCGCCAGGTACGCCAGAGTTCCCACGATCTCGCTGTGGTGGGTGAACTCCGGGCGGATCTCGGCCAGCGAACTCGCCAGGGCGAAATCCACCAGGCACGGAGCGCCGTCGCCGGAGAGCACGACGTTGGCCGGGGTGACGTCCCGGTGCATCACCCCCCGCCGGTGCATCCCGGCCACCGCCCGGCCCAGCCCCAACCCCAGCCCGATCAGGTCGGCAACCGCCAGCGGCTTCGCCAGCCCAGCCAGGCTGGTAGCCCCCGCGTCCGCGAGCACGGCCGACCCCGGGTACTGCGGTGCCGCCGCCAGTTGCGCCACTCCCGTAATACCGCGCAGCCGCTCCAGCATCGCCACCTCATGGCGCACCCGGCGTTCCCCGGACCGCCCCAGCGGCTCCTTGCGGATGACTGTCCCCCCGGGAAGGAACAGCCGGGTGACGCGCGTGCGCCCGCTCTGGTGCACCGTCTCCGCCCGGACCGGCGGATCCGCGCCCGGCAGCACCTGACCTGACCCCATCCGGCGCCTCCTCGCACCTCAGAGCTGCCTCGCCTCCTGCTTACCCCCAATCGAGGGCAAAGACCACCCTTACGAACAGTGAAGAAGACCGATTCGTCGTCATCGTCGCGTCCGGCGGCGAGCGGGCGACAATCGTGGGGGTGACCGACGATGTCGACCAGAACGACATCGGGCCGCAGCGCGGCGGCCAGCCGGAGCGCCCGGGAGTGACACGCACCGACGGCCGTGGGTACCGGCTAGCCGGAACGCCTGAAGTAAGGCCAGCATCAACCGATGACGGGCGCTGGCCGCGATGTGCCGTCCCGGCGACCGAAGCGACCCTTATACCCAGCGCCCCGGCTGACCGAGTGACCCGAGCCAGCCCGGGGGCGTTTCCAGATAACCGCAGGAACAGGAGACCGGAATGCAGCGTACCGACTGGATGGCCCGGCCCGATCCTGAGTCGGCCGAGTGGCTCGGCGGGCTGGCCGCGACCGGTCCGCAGCGGGAGGCGGCGCTGACCCGGCTGCACGAGATGCTGGTCCGCATCGCGCGGGCGGAATGCCGACGGCGCGGGCCGCGGCTGCGTATCACCGGCCCCGAGCTTGACGACCTGGCCTACCAGGCCGCAGCAGACGCGGTGATGGCCATCACCCGCAAGATCGGGCAGTTCCGCGGCGAGAGCCGGTTCACCACCTGGGCATACAAATTCGTCATCTTGGAGGTGTCGGCCAAGATCGGGCGGCATTTCTGGCGGAACCCGTCCGTGCCGCTGGACGCCGAGGACTGGGACAAGCTGCCGGACCGGTTCGGTTTGGACCCCGCACACCAGGCCGAGTGGCAGGATCTGCTCGCCGCGCTGCGCCGCGCGGTGGACACCGAGCTGTCCCCGCGGCAGCGGCAGGTGTTTGTCGCGATCATGGTCAACGCCGTTCCCCTGGACACCCTGGTCATCGAGCTCGGCTCCAGCCGCGGCGCGATCTACAAGATGATGTTCGACGCCCGGCGTAAGCTGCGCGCTGCCCTGGCCGCGAACGGATATATTGATCACGACACTGCGGGGAGCGCATGAACGGCAGGCAGAACCTGGATGACTTCCTGCGGACCGATCCGCGGGATGTGGGATGCACCGAGGCCACCGAGATGCTGCACGTGTACGCCGAGCTGGTCGCCGCGGGCGAACCGGCCGCACAGCGCTACCCGGGCATTGCGGCGCACCTGCACGCATGCGGCCCGTGCGGCGAGGACTTCGACGGGCTGCTGGCCGCGCTGCGCGACCAGACACGCTGACCGCCAGGCGTGATTCACCGTTGGCCGAGACTGGCATGCTCGTCCAGGCCTTCCACGCACCGTAAGTCCCCGGACCGGCGGTCGGAGATGGTTGAGGTGCCGCTCGATGATGCCTCAGGCCGCTACGTCCTGGTGCTCAGTTGCCGCCCGGGCCGGGATATCGGACATTGGTCCTTCTTTCGAGACCGGAACGACGATCGCCGGCAGCGGGCCTATGGCTGGGCTGACGGCGACCCCGTCCGGCCGGGGCCGCGCGGTATCGGCGGATCTCATCGCTTTCCGTAGTCGGCCCATCAACGCTCGTAGGGTCATGGCGCTTGTCACATGTCCAGGACGATGTCGGTGCCGGGCTGGGCGCAGCAAATGAGCACCTCGCCGTCGGCTGGGGGTTCGAACGGGTCCGGGGAGTAGGTGGCGCCGCCGGACAGCAACGCGGTGGTGCAGGTGGCGTGGCCGCGGTGTCGTCCGGGGGGTGCGGCCACGTGACCCGCGGCTGGGTGACCTCGAACTCGGCCTCGCCGATCCGGTACCGGTCGCCGACGCAGACCTCGCCATCGGCCAGGCCGTCCACCGTAAAATTTTCGCCGAACGAACCGGGGCTCAAGTCGTCCCGGCCGAATTCCGGCTGCCAGTGGCGGTAGGAGTGGGTCTGGTAGACCAGGACGGCCCGCTGCTCGCCGCCGTGCCCGTTCAGGCCGCCCTGGCCGTCACCGTCGATGTTCAGCCGCCGGATCATCGCCGGGCCGTCCACCGGGTGCTTCCATATCCCCGTGTAGACAGTCCTGCCCTGCCAGGGCACATTGCGCGGCAGGCCGACGTTGACCGACAGCAGCACTGGCGCCCTCATGGCAGTCATCGCTGCCCTCGGCGCGGCATGGCCAGAATTCGATTCCGCAGCGTAGCGCGCTCGGCGGGGACCAGGCCGCCCCAGACGCCGTGCTGCCCGATGTCCCAGTACCGAAGCGAGACCGACAGGCACTGGGCGCGTACCGGGCAGCCGTGGCAAATGGCGATCGCCGCGGCAGCCTCATGCCGGGCGCGTTCTGGTTCGGTGCTGGCGGGGAACCACTGGCCGGAGTCGAGGCTGACGTATCGGCACAAGGCGTGTCGCATGATCCAGGACCATGCTGACCGGCCGGTTACCCGGCCGGGGCCGGAGGGATGAGCCCAGTCGATGTCAGTCTTGCCGTGGATGGATACGGCGTGCTCGGATCCCGCCGCCGTAGTAGCGGGCAAACTAGTCATCTGGTGACTCCTGTCGTAGGGCATCGGGTGCTGGGTTGGCGATCCACGGCAGCGAGGTCTTACCTCGCGGCATTCAGATGAGAGCAGCGCAGGCGGGTGATCAGCCGGTGCCAGGGCGTCTGTGCCCATGCCATCCGGGGCATGGTCACCGTGACCAGCCGGATGGGCTTGTGCCTGCCGCGGTCACCCCGCGCTCCCCGCCGTGCGCGGCGCGCCACGGCAACGCGGCGCCGAGGGAGTCGCCCAGCGTCCACAGCGAGGCGCTGACCAGCACCAGGTCCTTGAGCAGGAACTGGCCGGGCAGCACCGACAGCACCGGGAACCCGGACCCGGCGGTCACTCCGGGCGTGGTGAACAAGAAGCTCAGCGTGCCCAGGAACAGCAAGATCCCCATCACGCTGCCGATGGCCGAGATCCGCGGTGCCAGCGGCCGGAGGGCGATCAGCAGCGCGGCGACGATCTCCAGGCTGCCGAGCGTGGCGGCGAAGGCGCGCACGCTGAGGATGCTGTCCAGCCAGCTGAAGATCGGGCTGTGCGCGATCAGCGGGTGGATGGCGGCGGCCTCGTATCCGGTGTACTTCAGCGCGCCGATCCAGGCGATCACGATGACGAGCGCGTACCTGACCAGATACCGGCCGACGGTAGCCACCGGGTGTTCAGTCGTCACCGCAGTGGTGGCGGGGGGCTGTGTGATTCGGAGCATGGCTAATTCCTTTCGCATAGTTCATCGGGGTTGTTAAAGGCCTGATCTGCGCCGGTTCAGCGGGTGTCCGGGCTGCCGGCTGACGGGAAGAAGTGCGTCTTGGGGCGCTGGAGCTGCTGGCCGCCGAGGAACAGGTCGACCTTCTCGTTGTAGAAGGCCACCAGTCCTGCGATGGGCTGGAGCTGGCGAGTCGGGAAGTCGTAGGCCCACGCCAGGTCGGGGTGCACCGTGCCGCCGGCGCGGACTGACCAGTACTGGCTGGTGGTGCCCTTGTACGGGCAGCTGGTGACGGTGCCGGTGGGGATCAGGTGGTCGGAACTGATCTCCGTCGGATTGATGTAGTACCTGGTGGGCAGCCCGGTTTCGAAGACCATGACCGGTGCGGGCGACTCGGCGAGGACAATCCCGTCCAGCTCGACGCGCACCGGGCGGGTCGAGCGCAGGGCGTCGACCCGTACGTAGGGGTTGCGGGGGTGCACGAAGACCTGCTCGTCTTCCTCGAACCAGGCATCCAGCGCCGCCCAGTCGAACCGGACCGTGCCGGCCAGCCCCGGGACCGGTGAGCCGGTGAGCAGCCGGGCCGCGCCGGGCCGCTGGACCTGCCCGGCCTGCAGCGCGTGCGCCTCGGATGTGCCGCGCCTGCTTTGCTGGGTGCGGCCCTCCGGGACGAGCAGGTCACGGCGCACGTCCGCGACGGGGATGTAGTACTGCGGGTAGTACGGCCACTCCCACACATACAGCGCCCGGATCGTGTCCAGCACCTTCTCGCCGGCCAGGAACGCGCGGATGCGGCGCGGCACCGGCTCGACATGGTTGACGGCGGTGATCGCCGCCGGATAGTCGTTCACTGCGGAACTCCCTCGGATTGGTGTAGCTCTCCGAGATCGTTAGCGGGCGGGACCGCCCGGCGTCTTACCTCTCCTTCGGGAGCCGCCCCGCAGGCATCGTGGTCGCGCCGCACGCATTCCCGTCCTGCCGCCCGCTCAACGCGGGGCACCGCCGACGGCACGGCCGGGATGACCAGGCTCAGGCCGTACACCACGTCCGGCGCAGCGCGGCGAGCAGATCCCGCCATTCCGATAACTGCGGGTCGAAACCGAACCGGTCCGATTGCCGGTCCCAGCCCTCGGCATCCAAAAACTTGGCCGGGTGCTTCCAGAAATGGCGCCCGATCTTGGCCGATACCTCGGAAACGACGAACTTGTAGGCCCAGATATTGAACAGGCTTTCGCCCTGAACTGCAAGCGTCAGAACCCGGCTGACCTGGGCGTTTGCGCACGCATGGTCGACCCGCATCCCGAAGACGTCGTTTGTTCGTAACGCTTCTGCGGCCGACGGCGTAAGACCGCGGCCGCCGCCGGAGCCAACGGGGATGGAAAACAGACAGCGGCGAGCGGTCGCCCGTCGGGGGTTCCTGCCTCGCTAGAAATGGAAGGAAGCAGATGAAGATGGTCAGACGGCGGTGGTGGCTAGCGATCGCCGCCGCGGCGGCAACCTCGCGCCTTATCCGCACGGCGACAGCAGGTGCCATCGGGCTCGCCGCAGTTGCCGGGCTGGCGGCCTTCGCCAGCCCGGCCCGGGCGGCCGACACGCCGGGCACCGCGAGCGCGGTCTTTGTCCAAACTGACAACCCGGCCGGCAACCAGGTCATAGCGTTCGCCCAGCAGCCCGACGGTCAGCTCTCCCAGGAGCAGGTTGTGTCGACCGGCGGCCTTGGCGGTATCGAGGCCGCCACTCCTGCCGGTTTTGGTGGTCTCGCCTCTGCGGGCTCCCTCACCTACGACCCCGGGCACCACCTCCTCTTCGCCGTCAACGCCGCGAGCGACACGATCTCTGTCCTCTCTGCAGAAGGGAGCCATGTTCGCCTCGACCAGGTCTTGAGCTCCCGAGGCGAGTTCCCCAACAGCATCGCCGTACGCGGCAACCTGGTCTACGTCGCCAATGCCGGCGGTGCCGGCTCGGTGTCGGGATTCTCGATCGTCGGGCAGCACGTGGTGCCGATCCCGGGCTCGACCAGGTCACTGGGCCTCGACAGCACCAACCCGCCGAACTTCCACGATGGTCCCGGCCAGGTTACCTTCAGCCCGGACGGCTCGGAGCTGCTGGTCACCACCAAGCTGTCCACCAACTCGATCGACGTCTTCCAGGTCGGTCCATCCGGCTATCTCTCGACAGCGCCGACCGTCACCCCCGATGACAGCAGCGGCCCGTTCTCGCTCGCTTTCACGCCCTCCGGTCAGCTGGCGGTAGCCGAGGTGGCCATCAGCGCCCTGCACACCTTCGCCTTCGGTCCCCACGGAACGCTCACAAGCCTCTCGGCCTCCGTCCCCGACGGGCAGGTCGCTCAATGCTGGGTGATCGCCGCCGATGGCTTCTACTACGCGGCCAACACCGGCAGCGCCAACCTGAGCGAATACACCGTGGCCGCCGACGGGACACCCTCACTGGTCGCTCCAGTTGCGGCCACGACGACCGGCGACGGCCCCGAGGACCTGGCCACCTCAGCGAACGGGAAGTACCTCTACGACGAAGTCGGCGCCGCCGGCGCGGTCGACGAGTTCCGGATCAACTCCGATGGGTCCCTTATCCCGATCGGCAGCGTCCCCGGGCTGGGCGCGGGGATCGAAGGAATCGCCGCGGGCTGATCCGATCGCGGGGGCCAAGCTGATCGGGTGCGCCACCCGCAACAACTAACACTTCACCGAATCGGATGGGCGGGGCCCGGGCCTGAGCGGTCAGTTCCAAGCGAACGGCCATGGTCCGGGCCCTGCCCGCTACCCGGGCTGCGCGCGCCGGACTCACCGCTGCGGTGACTTCCCGGATTACGGTCCGGGACGCCTGACCGAGCGGCTGGCGTCCGCCTTGGGGGGCCTGGACCTGGAGCCCGGTATCGAGCAGACCACCCTGGAAGTGGGAGACGTCCAAGCCTGGAGTTAAGGAGAGCGCGGGATGAACCGGATACGGCCGGGCTGTCCGGCCGGGACTGCGCTTACGCGCCTTGCTTCCCTGCCTGCGCAGGACCAGGTGCGGCACCCGCCGCAGCCGCTGTCCGCTCTTGTACCAAGAAGCGGTGCCCGTCAGGTCCCGATACCAGGGCGGCGCGGACGCCGCCGTGCAGGATCATGTGGTCATCGCCGGCCAGGGGCGTGCCGCGGCGGGCGAGCGCTGCGACGGTAGCGTCAAGTGAGGCGACCCCCACCACACAGTGTGTCGCCACGATGTCGTTGCTGGCAGTCTCGCGCGGGATCGGCCGACGTGTGCGCACGTGGTAGTCCAGCAGTTCCAGCCGTGGGGCGGGCCGATCCGGTGCCAGCCGGGTGACGCTGACGTGGACGTCCTCGACGTCGTCGAGATCGGCTTGCTCCGGCCCCCGATTCTCAGTGCGAGTTCCGGTGCTGAACCCGAAGACGGACCCGAAGAATCTCGCGCTGCGGACCGAGTCGCTGACCCCGATGGCGGTGTGGTCGACGCCGAGAAAGGATCCGGCCCCGTTGGCCCTGCGCCATTCTGCCGGGACGTGCCCGTCGGGGAAGGCGAGCAGTTCTAGCGGGTGACCGTCGTGATCGCGGAACTTGAACGCCGTCACCCCGCCGGAGTTATCCGGCAGCCGCACCGGGCCGTTGCGGCTGATGGGCCGGAACCGCCGGTTCGCCATGACCAGCTGATATGCGTGCCTCATGTCGTTCACCACGATCGCCATGTGCTGGAACCACAGGTCGGTGCTCGTGCTGCCCGGCGGATACGGGCGTCCCACCGAGTCCATGAACTCCAGCAACTCGATCCGCTCGCGCCCGAGCCGCAGCAAGGAGCGCCGTCCGCGCGCCTGCCGGATGCAGAGCACGCGGACCAGCGCGGGATCGATGTCGCCGCGTTCTTCGACGCTGCACCCGAAGGTGCTGGCGTAGTCGTCCTCGGCCCGGTCCAGGTCCGACACGATCAAGGTGACCCGGTCGATCACCGTTTCTGGCCTGGCGGTCATATCGTCATCGGGTTGTCGCTGCGGACTGTATTTCCCACCGCGATGCGGATCAGGTGCGGGGTGCCGGCCCGTGGCGGCATGAAGTCGATGACGCGTACGGCGCCGTCGGCGGTGACCCAGTCCGTCTCCAGCACCAGAGTGTCCCCGGCGTACCCGCGGGTCGTGCAGGTGCTCGCGGCCGGAGGGGCAAGAGTCCAGTGTCCCGCCTCGTCATTGTGCAGGAGCGCGGCGAACGCGGCGGGCGAGTCGAAACGCGGCAGGCACAGCCAGTCGACCGACCCCGCGGTGCTCACCAGGGCGGCCGTGTGCAGGTCTCCCAGCAGGGCGTAGTCTTCGATGTTCGGCATCGCGAGAGATCTCTCATCGGGTGGGCGGGGACTGTGCCGGGACGGCCCCGGGCTGCGGGTGGTGCCTGGTACCGATGCGGTCGGCGATGTGATCGCCGACGCGCAGCGCGTTCGCGATGATCGTCAAGGTGGGGTTCATGGCCCCGATCGAGGGCATGAAGCCGCCGTCGACCACGTAGAGATTGTCCAGGTCGTGGGCCTTGCAGTGCACGTCGAGGACCGAGGCGGCCGGGTCGGTCCCGAAGCGTACCGTGCCGGCCTGGTGGGCGGTGGCGGCGGCGTCGAACGCCTTGTGCAGGTAGAGGCTGCGGACGAACATCGTGTCGACCATGCCGAGCTTGCTCAGCGTCCCCTGGAAGGTCGTGCGGAGCCGGGCGAGGCCTTCGGTGTTGTTGCCGGGCCGCAGCGCCAGCCTGATCGCGCCATCCCGCCGGAGCGTGACTCGGCTGTCGGCGCGGGGAAGGTCCTCGCCCGTCAGCCAGAAGTCGATCGAGTGCCGCGCGACCTGGCCGTAGGGTGCGGACGGAGCCCATCCGAGTCTGCGGGGCGCCGCGCCCTTGATCTGCCAGTCATCGGACTTGCCGAGCATCTGGATGTTCCCCATCGGGTACTGCCAGTGCTCCCCTGGGCCGTAGAAGTCGTTGAGGGCCAGCGTCTTCTGGAAGACCGTCGGGTTCGGCTCGCGGGAAAAGGCGATCAGAGCCAGGTTGTTGTGCCGCATGTAGTTCCGGCCGACCTGGTCCGAGGAGTTCGCCAGGCCCTGCGGATGCTGGTCAGTGGCCGACTTCAGCAGCAGGGCCGCCGACAAGATCGCGCCGGCCGCCAGCACGGTGATGTCGGCGGTGAACGTCCCCGGGGAGCCGTCCGGGAGGGTGACCGCCACCCCGGTGACGGCGCGGCCTCCGGGGTCGGTCAGCAGCCGCTGGACGGTCGTCCTGGTCATCAGGGTCAGGTTGGGATGCGCGGCCAGGGCCGGGCGGATCACGGCCATTTCGGCGTCGGCCTTCGCGCCGACCAGGCAGGGGAACCCGTCAACACGGTCGCAGCGTATGCACCGCGAATCCGGGGTGGCCCGGCCGTGAGCGTCCTGGCTCAGCTGCACCCCCAACGGCAGGTGAAACGGGTGCAGGCCGAGCTCGGCCAGGCCGTCCGACAGCTGCTGGATATGCGGCTCGTGCTGCACGGGCAGGTATTCGTAGTCCTTACTCGAGACACCTGCGAATGGGTCTTCGCCGTGCTGGCCGTGCACCCAGAACAGGTGTTCGGCGCGGACGTAATACGGCTCCATGTCGTCGTAGCTCACCGGCCAGGCCGGCGCGACTCCGTCCGGATGCTGGACCTCGCCGAAGTCGCCCGGCGGCAGCCGGAGCAGCGCCGCGCCGTACACCTTGGAGTTGCCGCCTACGTAGTAGTGCAGCTCGGGCCGGAAGGGCCGGTCGTGCCGGTCGTAGAAGGTCTCGTCCGCGGTGTACTTCGCGTCGCCGAACACAGCGCGGGAGTCCCAGTTGTCGCGCTCCCGCGGCAGGAAATCACCGCGTTCGAGGAGCAGCACCCGCTTGCCGGTCTCGGCCACGCGCGCCGCGGTGGTCGCGCCCCCCGGTCCGCTGCCGATGACCAGCACATCGTAGTGATCGTTCCCCAGCATTAGACGAATCCGCCGTTGGCGTAGATCACCTGGCCGTTGATCCACCGCCCTGCCGGGCCGACCAGAAACGACACGACGGCGGCGATGTCGTCGGGACGGCCGAGACGGCCGAGCGGCGACATGGCGGCCAGCTGTCGTTGTTCTTCGGGCGGGGTGCTGTCGAGGAACGCCCCGGTGGCGGTGGGACCTGGCGCGACGGCGTTGACGGTGATGTCGCGGCCGCGCAACTCCTTGGCCAGGATGCGGGTGACTGCGTCGACGGCCGATTTGGACGCCGCGTATGCGCTGAGCTCCGGCGGCGATAGCCGTACCACCTGCGACGAGACGTTGACGATCGAGCCGCCGTCACGGACCCGCCGTGCGGCCTGCTGGTCGACGACGAACGTACCCCGGACGTTGACCCGGTGGATCTCATCGAAGTCCGCCAGGTCAAGGTCGGCCAGCGCGGCGGGACGGTTGATCCCGGCGGTATGCACGACCACGTCGAGATGACCGAAGCGGTCTTCGACGGCGTCGAACACCGCACAAGTCGTCCCCTCGTCGGCGATGTCCGCCGCGAACGCCGCACCGCGCCGCCCCAGCCCGGCGATCTCCTTGACCGTCGCGTCGGCCAGGTCGACGCTGCCCGCGTACGCTACCGCGACGTCGAACCCGTCGGCGGCCAGCTTGGCCGCTATGACCCGGCCCATGCCGCCGGTTCCCCCGGTCACCAGGGCAGTCCGTGTGCGGTCTCCCGCGTCACCACTTGCGGTCATCGGTCCTCACCCTTCCTCGGCCGGGGCGTCCGCGGCCACTAGGTCACGCGGGTCGGTGTGAAGAAACCGGTCCAGCGCCGTCCAGCCGGTCATGAACGCCTCGATTCCGCATCGTCCAGATACCCGTTAGCGACCAGAGCCGCGCGCACCTTACGCCGCGCGTCGAACATCATCTTGGGAGCGCGTTACGGTTCGATCCGAGCTTGATCGCCAGGGCATCAGCGCCGGGGGCACTGCAGAGAACGCTGCCTGCTCGGCCCGGAGGTTGGTACTCAGCGTGGCGGGCCTGGCATGACGTGGCGGGTGGCGGTCACATGGGCAACGAGTACCCGAGCACCGAGTTCAGCACGACGGCGAATACGAGATACATCAGCCACAAACCCGTGCTGATACGGAAGAAGCCCAGCGCCCGCTCCGCCGCCTCGCCGACGGCGGGCAGGTCAGGCCTGAGGCTGGCGAAGAACTCGGTGACGTAGACACAGGCCAGGCCGATGAACACGCCGCCGACCGGCGCGTCGCCGACCTTGAAGAAGACGATGATCCCGAGAATGGAGATGAGCAGGAAGGCGAAGCACATGCCCACGTTGATGCGGGCATCGGCCTCACGCAGCCGGTTCCAGCCGAGCGCGAACCAATGCACGCCATACGCGGTGAACGCCAGCGCGGCCATGTACAGCGCTGGCGTCCGGAAGGTACCGAACAAGGTCAACCCCAGGAACAGGTAGACGCCGGTGATGAACTGCATGAAGCCTGGCATCCAGATGCCCCACATGCCGGTGCCGAGGTCGACGCTGCCGTCGCGTTTGGGGTACCGGAAGAGTTCCTGCGGACCATATATGAGATAGCCGGTTCCGAGGCCGAAGAAGCCGACGGCCAAAGGCGGGAAGGGAGACTGCGGCAGAGTGACTACTGCCTGGGCCAGGGATAGCGACATGGTCGTCCTTACCTATTACCTCTTCGTTTTGCGGCCGACGCGAACAAGGCGGCGGCTGCGACGCCGTGCACTGCAGGGGAAGATATCGTCGGCCACTTCGCAGGCCTCCTACATCGGCTCGGCGGCCGGCTGCTGCCCGGCCGCATATGGCGAGCCTGCCGCCGATCCGGCGGCGCGCCAATGAGGCGAGCCTGAGTCTTCGGGTGGAGGGTGGCCTACACACGACGTGGGGGCTAACTGCAAGTCCCGGGCCGCGGGCGACTCCTTCCGCCGCCGGAGCTGCTCGCGCTGCGGGTGATTGTGTACCGGGGGTCGTGCGCTGATGCCCGGCCCGCGTAGGGTTCTTGTTCGTCGCCGCCCTCTACGTCGTCGGCGAGGCGGAACACCGCGCCGATGCGCGGTATCCGGCCTGGTTGCCGTCAGATCGCCCGGCTGGTACAGCGCGGCTGGCCGAGTCCGTGCCGATGGGCCCGGCGGCGGGCGGACGATAATCTTGAGGGTGACCGACGAACAGACCCGCGTGGTGGTGGCCGACGACGACGTCCTTCTCCGCGAAGGTCTGGCCAGCCTGCTGGAGCGCGCGGGATTCGACGTCGTGGGTCAGGTCGGCAACGCCCCGCACCTCGTGGCTCTGGTCCGCGACCTGCACCCGGAGCTGGTCATCGTGGACATCAGGATGCCTCCCGGTCACTCGACCGAAGGCCTGGACGCGGCCCGGGAGATCCGCGCGCAGTTCCCGGACACCGCCATCTTGGTGCTATCGGCCCACGTCGAGGTCGAGCACGCCATGGACCTGCTGGCCAGCGGACAGCGCAGCGGCTACCTGCTGAAGAGCCGGGTCGTCAACGTGGACGACTTCATCGAGACGCTGCGGCGTGTCGTCCGGGGTGGTTCGGTCGTCGATCCCGAACTGGTCAAGCAACTCGTCGCGGCCCGCCGGGTGTCCGATCCGCTCGACGTGCTGTCCTCCCGCGAGCGCGAGGTGCTCGCGCTGATGGCGGAGGGCCGCTCCAACAGCGGCATCGCGCGGGAGCTGTGGGTGACTGACGGAACGGTCGAGAAGCACGTGCGGAGCATCCTCATGAAGCTGCGCCTGCCGGAGGCCGATGACGTGCACCGCCGGGTGCTCGCCGTGCTCACCTTCCTCGGCGCGCGCTAGCCGTGCTCGGCGAGTTCGTCATGGAGCTTACGGACCTCGTGCTCCCCCCAGGCCGCTCGGTGCCCTTCCTGGGAGCGGCGGGGTAAGACCGCGGCCGCAGGACGCGCTAACCGTGCGGACAGATTCACGCGACGACATCCAAAGGAGCCACGCCATGCCCCTGCTGCACCCGGGCGACACGTTCCCCCAGCTGACCCTCAACGTTCCCGGCGCGCAGGCCATCGAGGTCCCCGGCTGGTTCGCCGGCGAGTTCGGGGTCCTGTTGTTCAACCGCGGCGCGTGGTGCCCCTACTGCACCGCCCAGCTGCGCGGGTTCCAGCGAGCCGGTGAGTCCCTGATCCAGGCCGGCATCCGGGTGGCCGCGCTGTGGGTCGACGACGAGAAGACCACCGCGGAGTTCACCGCCAGGAATGGCCTCAGCTTCCCGCTGGGGCACAGCGCCGACGCCCGCGCGGTCGCCGGGCTGACCGGCGCGTTCGTCAACGAAGACCCGCTGTACCTGCAGTCCACCGGGTTCGTGCTGGACCCGCGGGGCAAGGTGATCGTCAGCGTGTACTCCAGCGGCGCCATCGGCCGCCTGGTGCCCGAGGACGTGATCGGCCTGGTCCGCTACCTGCGTCAGCACGCCGCCACGTCGTCCTGATAGCCATGGGACCGGATGCCATGAACGACGCGGACATCAATGGGTACGTCGAACACCCTAGAGGAGAGCAGTGACCATGAGCACCGACCTGACAGGAACTGTCGCCCTGATCACCGGAGCCACCAGCGGTATCGGCAAGGCCACCGCCTTCGCCTTGGCCGGCCGGGGCGCCCACGTGCTGGTGGGCGGCCGTAATGCGGCACGCGGGGAGGCCGTCGTGACCTCGATCCGCGCCAGCGGCGCCAAAGCAGACTTCATTGCCGTGGACCTGGGCAGCTCCGACTCAGCCCGCGAGCTGGCCCGCCGGGCCACCGAGCTGGGCGGCGGCCACGTCGACATCCTGGTCAACAATGCGGCGATCTTCCCCACGGGCCCCACGGCGGCCATGACCGAGGACGACATCGACGCCGCCTTCGCGATCAACGTCAAGGTGCCGTTCGTGCTGGTCGGCGAGCTGGCCCCGGCGATGGCAAGCCGAGGTAAGGGCGCGATCGTCAACGTCGGCACGATGGTCGCCGAGTTCGGCATGGCGGGCACGTCGCTGTACGGGGCCAGCAAGGCCGCGCTGGTCCTGCTCACCAAGGCGTGGGCGGCCGAGTTCGGCCCGAGCGGGGTCCGGGTCAACGCCGTCAACCCCGGACCCACCCGGACCGAGGGAACAGCGGCGGGCGCAGCGACCGACCAACTCGCGGCGCTGGCCCCAGCCGGGCGGCCGGCGTCACCGGACGAGATCGCCGCGGCGATCACCTACCTGGCTTCGGACGACGCCAGCTTCGTTGACGGCGCGATCCTCGCTGTCGACGGCGGCCGCACAGCGACCTGACCGAACCGCAATGTCGGGCATCGGCCCGGGAACGTGCCTTCTGGCCCGCGGCGGGCTGCCACGCCCAAGCGGGCACCACAGAGCGCATTACTGGGGGCAAGTACCACGGTTCGTTCGGAAAATTCAGACAATCCCGAACGGACGGTGGTGTTACGGCCTGAGCCTGGTCATACCGGCCGTGCCGTCCGCGGTGCTCCGCGCTGAGTGGGGTAGCAGGACGGGAACGCGTGCGGCGTGACCGGAGCCGGAGCCATGCGTGAGCACTGCTTTGGTCACGGCCGGTGGTGTCACCGGTGACGAGGTCGGCGATCATTCTGGCTGGCTGATCGGGAGAGGCCATATGACCCGCATCGCGCATCGCCACGAACCGGTCGTGCAGTCCGGCGCCGATCTGGGCGGGCGGCTGGGCCAGGATCCAGGCTGGCATCGCGGTGTCGACCGGGCCGGGACGCACGATGTTGACGGTGACGCTGTTGGCCCCGCTGGCGCTGGTGACAAGGATGCGCATCAGACCGCCCTTTCTCGCAGGCTATATCGAACATCGCGGCCATCACCTGCCCGCGCCCTCGGTGGCCGGTTCCTGCGGCGAGCACCAGCTGTCGCTGGGCGTGCACGCCGGCTTGGAAGCCGGCGCAGTGCCGAAGGTACGCCGTACGACGACGAAGGCCGCCACGACCATCGCGGCCACCAAACCTGCGATGTAGGCGCTCGCGTCCACGGCGCCCACCCGTAGCGCGATGAGGCCGATGAGGACCGCGGGCAGGCCCAGGCCAGCGTAGGCGGCGACGAAGAACGTGGAGACGACGGCGGCCCGGCGCTCCGGCTCGGCGAGCCGGTTCAGCTCGCTCAGCCCGCCGCGGAAGATGAACCCCGCCGCCACGCCGCCCACGACGGTGCCCGCCAGGAACAGCCACAACGCCTTGGCGAACAGCGCCGACTCGACCAGGGCGAGGCACGCCAGCAGCAACGGCAGCCCGGCGCTCACGCTGCGACGGCTCGGCAGCCGCGCGGAGACCGCCTGGCTGACCGCCGCGATGATGAAGATCAGGAAAGACGCACCGCCGACCAGGGCAAGGTTGTGCACGCCCAGTATCCCGTGCAGGAAGGTGGGCACCAGGCTGCTGAACAGCCCCAGGACGCGGCTGGAGTTCGGCCAGCGCAGCCGTGGCGGTCCCGGTGGCAAATCCTGCCGCCAGGCCGCCGATGACCCGGGCCACGATGAGCAGCCCGATGCCGGTGGCCGCGAGGAACAGCGCAGCGCCGGCCGCCGCGCACGCCACCGCGATGGCCAGCACCTTCCTGCGGCCGATGTGGTCGCTCAGGTCACCGAGGACCAGCAGCGCGGACAGTGTGCCGATGACATAGGCGGCGAAGACCACGGTAACCCCGAGTGGACCGAAGCCCATCTGCTGCTCATACAGCACGTACAGCGGAATGGGCAGGGTCCCGCCCGCCTGCAGGGCCACCAGCACCCCAGCGGTGAGGATGTAGCTGCGGCGACTGCCCGAAAGCACCTCACCGGAGGTTGTCATGGCTCTTGTGCCGACCATCTAACGCCTCCTCGGCTGCCAGGCGGTGGCGTCCCGCTGGCCGATGGCTCCCAGCTGCGTGGTCCTTAGCCGTCCATTGCATGGCTTCGTCATTCGCTCCACCGGTCACGTCCGCGGTCAGGTCCTCGAGGGCCGGCAACACATGTCGCACGCGTTTGCCCTGTACTGTCCACGATCACGCATGGGCGTGGCGCGGTCATTACGGCGAACCGCCAACTCGACTACCCGCTAGCAGGAATGTTGATGTGCTTGTCGCCGAGCCGGGACAACCGGGTGGCGTCCTCGTCGGAAACTAGGTAGCCGGAGGACCACAGCGCCGGTCACGTCTTCGTTGTCGCCCGCCGCCGGCCCGGCGAACCGCAGAGTGGCCGCCCGGCATGCCAGCGGCAGTTACGCACCTTTGTCGTTATATGTCCTCATTTGTTGATCGGGAGGAGTGAGGCTCCTAGCATGCGATTATGCCGCCGAAGCCGGCGCATTCTGCGTCACGGGGAAGAGCAATGCGACTGGTTGATCGCGACGCAGAACGCGGCGAACTGGATTCTCTCCTTCGGGCTCTGCGCCAGGGTCAGAGCGGTTCACTGGTGATCCGCGGCGAGGCGGGGGTGGGTAAGACGGCGCTGCTGGAGTACCTGACACAGCGAGCTGCGGACTGCCGCGTCATTAGCATCACGGCCGTCCAGTGGGAGGTGGAGCTCGCGTTCGCGGCGTTGCACCAGCTGTGCGCGCCCATCCTCGATGGACTTGAGGTGCTGCCGGCACCGCAGCGCAAGGCGCTTCGGATCACTCTTGGGCTGCACGATGATCCGGTGCCGGACCGGTTCCTGGTCGGCCTGGCTGTGCTGAGCCTGCTGGCCGAGGCAGCAGAAGATCGCCCCCTGGTTTGCGTGGTGGATGACGCGCAGTGGCTGGATCGGGCCTCGGCCCAGGTCCTGGCCTTTGTTGCGCGCAGGCTCGGAATGGAGTCGGTGGGGCTGGTCTTCTCGGCCCGGGTCCCCGCCGAGGAGCTGACCGGGCTGCCGCAGCTGGTGATCGAGGGGTTGACGGGCCCGGACGCGCGGGCGTTGCTCGACACGGTGCTGACGGGGCCGGTCGACATCCGGGTCCGCGAGGAGATCATCGCAGAGACCGGAGGCAACCCGCTGGCGCTGCTGGAGCTGCCCCGGGGCTTGACCCCCGGGGAGCTGGCAGGCGGGTTTGGCCTGCCGGGTGTTCTCGCGCTGCCGGGCCGCATCGAGGAGACCTTCCAGCGGCGCGTCACCGCCCTGCCCGCGGATTCCCGCCGCCTGCTGCTGCTGGCCGCCGCCGAGCCGCTGGGAGACCCGCTGCTGGTGTGGCAGGCCGCGGACAACCTGGAGATTGAGCGAGCAGCAGCGAACCCGGCTGTCAACGCCGACCTGGTCGTGTTCGGCGCCCGGGTGCGATTCCGCCACCCGCTGGTACGCTCGGCCGTCTATCACCTGGCGTCAGCACCAGAACGACAAGAGGCGCACCGGGCCCTGGCGGCGGTCACAGATCCGGTGCGCGATCCGGACCGCCGCGCGTGGCACCGCGCCCAGGCCGCCCCGGGCCCCGACGAGGACATCGCCGCCGAGCTGGAGCGGTCGGCCGGCCGGGCGCAGGCGCGAGGCGGGATCGCCGCCGCGGCGGCGTTCCTCGAGCGGGCGGCAGTACTGACCTCCGATCCGGCAGCACGGACGGCGCGGGCGCTGGCCGCGGCACAAGCCAAGGTCCAGGCGGGTGCTGTGGACGCCGGGCTTGAGCTGCTGGCCATGGCCGAAGCCGGGCCGCTCGGCGAGTTTGAACGCGCCCGCGCCGACTTGGTACGAGCCCAAGTTGCATATGTCACGAGGCGCATTCACGACGCGCCGCCACTGCTCCTGGACGCCGCCAAGCGGCTCGAGCCGATCGTTCCCGATCTTGCCCGGGCGACCTACGTAGACGCGTTGCAGGCGTCCGGCCTCGCCGGCCGGTTTGCCGCTCCGGGAGGTTCCGTTCTGGATGTGGCGCACGAGGTCAGGGCCGCCTCAGGGCATGCAGCTACTGCGTTCGACCGCCTCCTCGATGGCATGGCGGCGCAATACCTCCGGGGATACACCGCGAGCTTGCCCATCTTGCGCAGTGCACTGAGCGCTTTCCGCGCCGACATGCCAGCAGGGCAGGAGCCGCGCGGGCTTCCGCTGGCCCTCATGGCGGCCACATATTTGTGGGATGACGATGCCTGCGAGGCGATCTCCGAGCGGTGGGCCAGGTTCTGCCGCGAGGCGGGGGCGCTTAGTGACCTTCCTATCGCACTCAACATGCGCGCCTACCTCCTGCTCTTTACCGGCGACCTCTCCAGGGCGGCATCGCTCGTCGAGGAGATCCGAGCAGCAACCGATGCCACGGGGATCGACCTTCATCCCCTCGGCGCGATGGGCCTGGCCGCGTTCCGGGGCCAGCTAGCCGAGGCGTCCCCTCTCATCGAAGCGAACGTGAGCGAAGCGCTCCACCGCCGAGAAGGAAATCATCTATCGGTGGCCATGTGGGCCAGCGCAGTGCTCCACAACGGCCTGGGCCGCTACCAGGACGCTCTTGCGGCGGCCCAGCAAGCCAGCGAGAGTCCCTTGGAGGTGATATATCCGCGCTGGGTTTTGGCCGAGCTGATCGAGGCCGCCGTGCGCAGCGGGCAAAGCGCGGCGGCCACCGGCGCCTATCGCCGGCTCGCCGAGATGGCCACCGCCACGGCCAGCGACTGGGCACGAGGCGTCGAGGCACGGTCGCGAGCGCTGCTGGCCGACGGCGGGGAGGCCGAGGAGTTCTACCAAGAGGCCATCGAGCACCTTGGCCGTACCCGGATGCGCGCCGAGCTCGCCCGCGCCCGCCTCCTCTACGGAGAATGGCTGCGCCGCCAGCGCCGTCCTGGCGGCGCCCGGGAGCAGCTGCGCACAGCCCTCGGCATGCTCGAGGCGATGGGGATGGAGGGCTTCGCCGAGCGCGCCCGGCGAGAACTACGGGCAACCGGTGAGACAAGAACACGAAAGCGCAGTGTCACCCGCCAGAGCGCCCTGACGGCCCAGGAGGCCCAGGTCGCCAAGCTCGCCCGCGAGGGGCTGTCCAACCCCGAGATCGGCGCCCGCCTCTACATCAGCGCGCGCACGGCCGAATACCACCTGAGCAAGGTCTTCACCAAGCTCAACATCACCTCGCGTGTCCAGCTCGAGCGCGCCCTCACGTAGCGGTACGGCGACCCTCCGGTTCACTCCCAGCCCACGCGGCGCTCTGAGATCCCGTGTGACAGCAGGCTAGGCACCGACTGGGCAGTCGCGCTGGGCAGTCACGGATGCTAACGCCCCCTTCCCGGCATGAAGATCGAGAGCCAGTGCCCATCAGTCGGGCGAGCACCGTGCAGGAGCAGCACCAGGGCACTGGCGGCGAGAGCTGCGACCGGGCCTTCGGGCAGCTAACCGAAAAGCGTCGTCGTAAGCGGAGGAATGAGTTTCATGGCAGATAACGACGAAAATGCGCGTGCGGGACGACCGCGCGGGGACACGAGCAGGCGACGTTTTCTTCAAGGGACAACGGGTGCCTTCGGTGCCGCTCTGGTATCCCCAGGCCTTTATAAGATGGTCGACGCCATCGCGAAACCACCGGACCGGCCCGCTGCCGCCGGCATCCAACCCATCCAGGAACAATATCTCCTGCAGAACGAGCAGGTGATCAATGTCGATCCCTCGGGCGTGGAGAGCAGCAAGGGCACGGTCGCGATCCGGGTGCCGGCCCTGTACGATGATGTCATTACCGCCAGGCTGAATGTGCCGGCGAATGCTAAGGCGCTGCGGGCGGCGCAGCACCACCTCGAGTCTGTCCTCCTAGGCCTGGAACGCCGATTTCCGCCCACTCCCGCTGGAATGGGCATCATGGTAGCCTGGGGACTTCCCTACTTTCGCCAGTACATCCCAAGGCTGGGCAAGGCGTCGGAATTCTTCAGGGCAGGAACACCTTACCCGCGGTATCTGCCGGTCGATGTGAGCACCTCCAAGACGGAGGGCCACACCGTGTACGCGGTGCAGGAGGCCAGGACGTTCCCCAGCGACCAGCCCCCGCCTGGCTTCGGGCCGGTCCGCTTGGAACAGAATGACGTGGCCGTGCTCCTGCGCAGTGACTCGTTCGCCAATATGACGGCAGCCACCCAGGCCATCTTCGGGCCCGGAAGCAACCAGGCGGGCTCCCTGTTCGAGGTGACGAGTATCCGCCGGGGCTTCTCCGGGGGCGGCTTCTACGGCGGCCAGCAGAGCCTGCCGAGCAAGATGGCGCTGGCCGCCCATATCCCCGGCGCACAGTCGATCCCCCGGCATGCGCAGGCCTTCCTCGGCTTCGACACCACCCTGGTGTCGAATATGGGACCCGACGTCATCGCCAATCTGGAGACCCTGCCTGGCTTCACCAATCAGTGGCCTAACGGCTACTTCAAACAGGGGACCACCATGCACCTCTCGCACCTGTTTGAAGATCTGGCAACCTGGTACGAACAGAGCTTCCCCCAGTACGGGCAACGCGCCAACGCGATGCTCTATCCCGGCCAATCGCCCACGCCCGCGCCCGGCACGCTCGCCCTCCAACCGCCAGGTCAAACCGAGGCCCAGGTGGCGCAGGGCGTCCAGCGGTACCACGGCTACGGCCACACGGGGAGCCTGTCGGTTGTGGACAGCACGGCATCGCCAATGACCAGCCACTACGGCGAACACTACCCCACGGGGACCACCATTCCCGTGCGCGGCGATTTCAACACGCTGGACAATCCGTTTTATTACACATCCGATCCAGACGGAGACCTCTACAGCAACGAGCCAGCGGCCGGCTTGCACTTCCTTATATTCCAGCCGACGACTGCATTCTTCAATCTCGTCCGGCTCTCGATGGACGGCCACTTCCCCGGTGCGACACTTCCTGTCTCACCGCGCTCCCCCCACGCCGGCATCAACTCGGTCCTGCATACAACCCACCGGCAGAACTATCTGGTCCCACCACGTCGCCATCGCTCCTTCCCGCTCGCCGAGTTCCTTGTCTGACACCACCCGCCCCTGCCGTTGGACAGTGTGATCGCAAAGGCCGCGCAGAAAAGGCGGCTGGGCCGAGTCCGGCGCTGCCCCGGAGCCCTGGAGTCGTGGCTCCACCGGGCGCGTCGAGACGCCAGCGGAAACTACCCGTGAGTTCGCCAATCAGAATCTGGTCACCCACACCCTGTGCCCATCCAATGGGACACCCGTATGCCATCGAGCCTGCCGCTCGTGATCGGCACCATCGTGGTACTCGCCTTGTCCCAAGCCCCCACCGCACGGGGAAATTACTACCCGCGCTGAGGAGAACGCAATGATAGGTGACCTGTTTGATAGCCCGTGGAAGATCCTGATCGTAGCCGTGGTGATCATCGTGCTGTTCGGGTCGAAGAAGCTCCCGTCCGCGGCGCGCTCGCTCGGCCAGTCGATGCGCATCCTGAAGAGGGAAGTGCAGGACCTGCACGAGGACGAGCCGGAGTCGGGCCGCTCGGCGGCCGGGCAGCAGATCTAGCCGCGCCTGGCGGACTGCCGGATCCCGGTCATGACCACGCTTCCCGGTGCCGTCGCGGGCGCCCGCATCGTCGGCGAGCGCTTCGCGCGCTCCCGGCGGCAGCAAAACCCCGACGGCCGCATGCCGCTCATGGATCACATCCGTGAGCTGCGCAACCGCGTCGTCAAGATGGCGCTCGCCCTGGCCGCAGGGATGACCGTCGGGTTCATCTTCTTCAGCCAGGCCTGGCACGTCATCGAGCGCCCGCTGTGCACGGCGCACATCCGCAACCAAGTCGGCTGTCGCGCGCTAGGGGTCAACCAGCTCGTCCTCAACGGCCCGCTCGACCCGCTGTACCTGCGGGTGAAAGTCGCGCTGATCGTCGGGGTGATCCTGTCCTCGCCGGTCTGGCTGTACCAGATCTGGGCGTTCGCCGCGCCCGGCCTGCGCGCCAGGGAAAAGCGGTGGAGCTGCATCTTCCTCGGTGCGGCCATCCCGCTGTTCGGCATCGGCATCACGCTGTGCTACCTGTCGCTGAGCCGGTCCCTGCGCTACCTGCTCGGCCTGACGCCAGGCGGCGTGCAGAACCTGATCCAGGTCGACCAGTACCTGGGCTTCGTGATGGCGATGATGCTGGCCTTCGGGCTGGCGTTCGAGCTGCCGCTGCTCATCGTCATGCTGAACCTGGCCGGCGTGCTGACCCACGAGCGGTTCCGGAAGTGGCGGCGGGCGCTGATCTTCGGGGTGTTCCTGATCGCGGGCATGGCCAACCCAAGCCCGGACCCCCTCACCATGCTGATCCTCGGCGGGACCTGCGCGCTGCTGGTCGAGGCGGCCGAGCTCATCGTGTGGTCCAACGACCGGCGCCGAGCCCGGCTGCACCCCGATCCCTATGCAGACCTGGCCGACGACGAGCTGTCCCTGCTGCCGTCCGGCGGCCGCAGAAAGGACTGAGCAGTGTTCGACCTGTCCTTCCCCAAGCTGCTGGTGCTCGCGGTGATCGCGCTGGTCATCTTCGGGCCGGACAAGCTGCCCACGATCGCCTCCCAGGCCGGCCGCGCCCTCCGCGACCTGCGCCAGATCGCCGAGGGCGCAAGGAACGACTTGCGCGAAGGACTGGGCCCGGAGTTCGCCAGCTTCGACATCGAGGACCTGAACCCCAAGCGGTTCGTGCAGAAGCACCTCCTCAGTGACCTGAACGCGGACCCGGCAGCCCAGCAGCAGCCCGCGCGCCAGGCCGCACCGAACGGGACGCCTCTCACCCCGGACGGGCGTCCGCCATCCGGACCTGCTTTTCCGAATTCATCATCGCCAACCGCACCGGCAGCCCGGACCATGGAGGTTCAAGATGACTGAAGGCAGCCAGCCCGCGTATGAGATCGCACTGGCCTACTTCATCGTTTCTGACGACGTGGAGCGCTCCCGCCGCTTCTATACCGAGGTGCTCGGCGGCACGGCCGTCCGCTCGGGCGAGCCGACGTACGTGACGCTGGCCAACAGCTCGATCATCATCAACGTCGGCGGCGGCCCGACCGACGACAAGCCGGCCGTCACGCTCCAGAC